>Ga0080004_1119144_pt1 | contig 103834 bp, 84 predicted proteins | sample WasSprMetagenome_FD_69207 | JGI IMG/M metagenome (GOLD analysis project Ga0080004, IMG submission 69207) | Sulfidic aquatic microbial communities from Washburn Spring, Yellowstone National Park, USA - WS (SPADES assembly) (version 2) | ecosystem: Environmental > Aquatic > Thermal springs > Hot...
TGCAATAGAACATTGCCAATCAAAGCGCCGGCCAGCGCGCCCCAGGAAAATCCCGCTATGCCAACACTGTTGGAAAGCAGCAATCCCCCAACTATGATTCCGATATTGTAAATCAGCGGTCCAACGGCTTGGCCGAAAAACCGCCCGTGAGCATTCTGCACCCCCATCAGCAGCCCGCCCATGAAGAAGCAGATCTGCGCAGGGAGAACAATTCTGGTAAGTCGGGCCACCAACAAAAGCTGTGCTTGTGTAAACCCTGGAGCCGCAATGTAAGAAAGCGGAACCGCCAGCACCTCTGCCGCTATTACAAAAAATGTAACCACCGGCAGTAAAATGGTCGCCACGACACTGAAGACTTTCCACGCATCCTCTTCTTTGCCAGTTGCCAAATAGTTCGTGAACACGGGAATGAAGGCGGCAGCAAGTGCCCCACCGGCAAGAAGCTGATAAAGCAGATCCGGGATGAAAAAGGACTGGATGTAGGCATCGCTCTGACCCGTCATGCCGAACTTGCTAGAGATGATGGCATCCCGAACGTAGCCCAAAGCGCGGCTTAAGAACGCCGATAGTGCCAGAAAACCGGTGGCCCCGGCCACTTGCCGCTTCAGAGAAGCGTTTGCTGTTTGCAAATCGGTTGTTTCCATAGCCTGTTTCTGGTATAATGCATGAGTGCTACAGCGGAACCATTCCCGCTGGCGCGTCGTAAAGGCAAACGCTAACAACACAGTACAACAAGGGGAGATGGTAAACTAACGTGGCGAACATCAAGTCGTCTATCAAAGATATTAAAAAATCGCGCGAGCGGCGGTTGCGCAACCAGGCCGCCAAGTCCCGCATGAAGACCTTTATCAAAAAGGCACTGGTTGCGATACAAACCGATGCAAACAACGCGATGGCCGCGGTAAACGAAGCTCTGAAAATCATAGACAAAACGGCGGCCAAAGGCGTTATCCACAAAAACGCCGCGGCACGCAGAAAGTCGCGCCTTATGAAGAAGCTAAACGCGGCTCTTCGCGGCGGATCTACTGCATAAGCGTACAATCAGTGTCTCCAACAATGCTCGCTGGTCTTCGGCGCCTTCCAGAATGCCCTTCATGCGCAAATCGGCGTCGAAGACCAGCTTCATCTTCTTTTCCAGTTCTTCCCAAGTAAACGAAGCCGCCTCTTCGGCAAGCAAATGTGCCCTCCAGGACATCTTAGATATATCTGGGTCCTGCGGGATCAGCTTTTTCAGCTCCTGAGGCATCGATTTTAAAGACTGTTCGTTAAGCACGCCCCGTTCAGCGAAAAGCTTTGCAATCCAAATCATGCGAAACTGCCGCGCAAGCATCGGAATGACCGCGTACGGCGAGGTCCCAGACGCCAACAGCGAGTGAAGAACCCGAAGCGCAGAAGTGCGATCTCTTCTGCTAACAGCATCCGTCAAAGCGAAGATATCGTACTCCGGGCTTGATGAAGCGGCTTCTTCAACATGCTTGGCGGTGATTCTGCCACCGCCGGCGTAACTGTGTAGCTTTTCAAGCTCTGTTGTTAGAACGTCGGTTTCGGTACCAACCTTGTGTATTAGCATTTCGGCCGCGTCTGCCGCAATCTCCGCCCCCAATTCGGCTGCTATCTGCCGAACCAACTGGGTTGCGCCGGCAGATTTCGGCGCCTTGGCCGATATCACACTGCCCCTGCAGGCTTTTACCGCCGCCTCGAGGGTTTTCACAGCAGCCTGCTGTTTCTCGGATTCTTCATCATCGGTAACCAGCACCAAACACGCGGCGGGATTTTGACCCTGTCGCGGCGCAAGCTCCTTGATACCGCTTGCAAGCCGCTGCTGTTCAGCCGGACGCAACTTCTCCACACTTCTAACAACCACAAGGCGCCGGCGCGAAGCGAATGGAAGCATCTGCGCAGCCGCTAGAATCTCGGCGGCGCCAACCGCACGGCCGTCTATCTCCTGGTAGTCAAAGGTGCTGTACTGCTCATCGACAAGAGACCGCCTCAGCTCCTCAATGCGCCGCATTTTTAAACCGTGGTCGGCCCCGTGAATCAAAACAACAACCGGAACATCCGGGCTTGCATCCGATCTTTTCTCTTTTCCCCTCATTGCACCCTAACTACGTGGGAGTCCGAACTCTGTCCATTCCCGTCATTTCGTCGTATCAGCTTCTGCACCACGCGGATGCATTTGGATGCATCTGCCAAAATCTCATTGGTCACGAGTTTGCCGCCATAGAAAGCAGCCGTAACCATTTCGGTTAACGCAGTAACCGCTTCGGTAATCTCGGGGTTGCCAATGCTCTCCACACGCTTCAGATATTCATTTGGCGTCTCAGACGGCTTGCGATTGCCAACGCGCTTTGCCAGCACTCTGCACATGAGTTTATACAATCTCCACAACTTCTCGGAAGGCTCGCGGTTCCTCACAAAACGCACTTTGAACCGCGGTCTCGGAAGGGAAACCAATGCAAAAACTTGCACAACAAGAAAAGCAAACAAAGAGAACAGCATACCAAGCATAAGGTTCGGCATCAACCGCCTGGATTTCACCAGAGACACCAGCTCGGAATAAAGGCGCCGAAGCGAGAAAATCCCCTGGCCCTCAACCTGCACGCCGGCGGTAGGGTCAAACGGTATCCAACCATAGCCGGGGAAAAATACCTCCACCCAAGCGTGCGCATCCCGGTCCCGGACCACAAAACATTCCTCTTTACTGTCCCAGATGCCGGGGGCATAGCCAACCGCAACCCTAGCCGGAATTCCGGAAAGCAAGCACATAACTGCCATCGCGCTGGCAAATTGCTGGCAGTAGCCAGCCTTGGACTTGAACAAGAAGAAATCCGTCGCGTCCGTTTCAGGGGGAAGCGTTGGAGGGTTTAGGGTGTACCGGCAGTTGGCCCGCAGATAGTTCTGTATCGCCACCACCTGATCGTATTGGGTCGGCTTTCCGGCCACTATCTCCCGAGTCAGCTCAATTACCCTAGCAGGCACCAGGGGCACCCGCCCCGACATGAAAGGGCGAACCTCATCAGCCTGCTCTCTCCCCAATTCATTGGAGGCTTTACGCAGGTCATCGGGCGTTACCGAGGGAACAAGCGACACCACAGAGTAATCGGTTACAGAACCAGACGTTGCCACATTCACGTCCATTGTGTAAGGATTAACCGCTATTTCCGCAAATCGACCCGTTATCTCCACTGGGAACGAAGCCGCATAAAGCGGCCCGGCCAACTCCTCTTCCAAATGGAAAGTCTGTTCTAACCGCGTACGCCCCTTGGGAATTTCCCCCATCAGTTGATCCAGCTGAAAACTGTAAATCCTCCGCTCTCCCAACTGCTGACCGTCCAATGTTTCATAGAACCTCATACCCGCGTGCCACTCAGAACCGGTGTAGTGGGTAAAAGTTCGTTCTTTCCAATAAGATGGGCGCCGTGCTTTCACCTTCATAACAACCCTGCCCGAGGTGCTTGGCGGAAGCCCGCTTAGGCTCAATACGTCTGTGCTGTCAGCGGTTATCGGAAGCATCAGAGAAACGCCTGTTTCGGAAAGCCTATCCGCGGCCGCCGTAATGATGCTCCTCCCCGCAATGCCAAGTGCCGCCGAGAAGATACCGCCAATAATCCCTGCGCTTGTTACAACCACAAGAGAGATAAAAAGCAAACTGCGCACCAAGGGCCCAATTTCTTCTCTGCTGAGCTTTTCACCCTTTTCCAAGTGAAGCTCATACCCCATCAAAAAAACGGATGCCAGCACAAAGTTCAGGAAATAGGTAACCATCTCCGGGTTCAGGTTCTCACTGCTCATCAACCCAAGCATGGCAATGCACGGCACCATCAGAAACAGCACGCTTTGGTTGGAAATCATCGTAAAGCTGAACGCCAGAGAGGCCCACTGAAGAATAATCCCCACAGATGCACTGCTGGTAGGGTCGGCGCGGCTCGCCTGCAACAGCGAAAAGATCAAGTCGGCAACGCTGTTGTGCTTTACTACGAAAAGTATGAGAAGGCCGGATATTATCCAAGCTGGAAGGCCCGGATTCACCCCGAGCACCCTCATCACAAAACTGGAAGCTACCCCAACGAACGATAGGATTACTGTGATTGACGTCAATCCAGAATCGTCTATGGTCGAATTGACTGCCGACACTCCGCACAAGAGCACAATGAAAGCCGCGGCATAAAAAGGCAGGAGGATTAGTGCACGCTCTCCCAAGGTCTTATCTCTAAGGCTTTCATGCCGACTCATGGCTTTCACCCTAATTAGGCATCAGGTTGGGGTCCTGGGTAGATACCAACCTCACTTTAATTCCGTGTGCCGCCGCCTGCAGCACAAATTGTTCGGGAGGCAAAATCTCTTGGTCCTGCGCGGGCGAAGGAGCATGGTCTTCCGCAGAAGACGCGTTAGTCCCCTCGTGAATTAAGACTCCGTAGCACAGCCAGCCCTGCTCTACCCAAGCCTGAAGTATAGATAACAGCTTCGAATCGGGCTTATCAGTTATGAAAAGCAGAGAGTCGGTTGCCCCAATCCCAAACCGGGACTCGGACGGACGCAATTGCTGCAAAGCGCTGGATAGGACTTGCCAAAGCGGTTTCTCGGAGTCTGCCTCAACCCTGGCAAGGGCTTCGAGAACGCGGTAGTAATGCGGCTCGCCAGAGCCCACCGGCACGCTTAGGCCGGTATCGTCCGGCAAAAGCAGCCCGAAGGCAACCCCTTCGGAAAAAGAGTGCTGTGCAGCACCGGCGGCTATTCTGGCAGCAATATCAACCGGCTTTTTCTGTAAACGCTGAAGGTAAACTTCTTCTTCTAAGAAAAGAAAGGAAGCAATGTCACTTAATCCTTCCAACAAACCTTCGAGGCCAACAGGGCGCTCAAGATCCAGCGCTATCAATAGGCCCTCATGCGGGGGGTCAACACGCTCCACAACCACCAAACGGCCGCGGCGCGCCGTCGACGGCCAATGAATCCTTTTCAGCTCATCGCCGTCGCTGTACTCCCGGGTTGAATGAAATTCCGAGGAACCACCCTTATGATGTGATACGCTGTCTTGAACCCCAAAACCGTCCCCCGCATGCACATCAAACGGATGGCAATGAACAGGCTTCGGATAAATTACAAGCTTGTGAAGAGTATTGTACAGCCTTTTCACGCGCACCATGCCCATTGGATCCATGGCATAAACGCACACAGGTCCAAGGCTATACACCCCGCGCTTCCGCGGCACAGCAGCATAAATGAAGGCAGGCGCCTCCCCATATGTCATGCGAGCATCAGCAACCTCTATCCCGTACGGAGTGGTATCTCGAACCGAAAGCACGGCCGGGAGCAACCATTTGGGTCCTTGTATCGAAATTCGCACAGAAACCCGGCTATTTTCAAAGCAGCTTCCCGGGGCATCCCGCAGAACGCAAACGTGCCCCAACACAAACCATCCCAAAAGAGCAGACACCAGCGGTACGGTAGCAAGCGTTCCGGCCATAAGGTACATCTGCCCGATATTCAACCGCACTGCCACCACAAAAATGAAAAACGCGGCAAAGAACAGCGTCGCTATTTTGGACCATCTGATTTCTTCTATGCTCATGGCTTCTGAACGTGCCGGCTCAGATAACCGGAACCGCAACCTGATCCAGTATCTCAGAAATGACTTCTCCGGCCTGCGAAGCGCTGGAATCCGGACGCAGAATCAGCCTATGCGCCAGCACAGGCACGGCAAGCCGCTTTACATGATCGGGCAGTACATAATCCCGGCCTTCGATGGCCGCAAGCGCCCTGCTGGTGTGCATCAGCGCCAAAGACCCGCGCGGACTGGCACCAATGCGCACGCTTCCGTGGTTGCGCGTTGCCGTCACAATATCCACAATGTACTGCTTCAGCCTGGGATCAATGTAAACTCTCTTTACAGCCTCCTGCATCAGCAAAATTTCGTCCGCCTTTAACACAGGGCTCAGGTCCAGATAAGGATGATGATCTCCCTGGCGGTCAAGTATAACCACTTCGTTTTCCGGACTCGGATACCCCATGGAAAGCCGCATGCGGAAGCGATCCAACTGTGCCTCCGGAAGAGGATACGTACCGCGGATTTCAACGTTGTTCTCGGTGGCTATAACGAAGAACGGTTTCGGAAGATGGTAGGTGACCCCATCAGCGGTAACTTGCCCCTCTTCCATGCATTCCAGCAGAGCAGACTGCGTTTTGGGTGTTGCCCTGTTGACCTCATCCGCGAGAACGATGTTGGCAAATATGGGGCCTTTCCTGAACTCAAACTCTCCGGTTTTTTGGCTGTAAACCGGGGTGCCGGTTATATCTGCGGGAAGCAAATCGGGGGTAAACTGAATCCGCTTAAAAGAACAGCCAAGTACCTTTGCAAGACTGCGGGCCAGCATGGTCTTGCCAACGCCTGGAATATCCTCAATAAGCACATGCCCGCCAGAAAGAAGGGCCACCAAGGCTAAAGTGATAGTATCGCGCTTTCCAATGATGACCGTTTCTACTGCATCGACGACGGCTTCTGCTTTGGCTTTTATTTCCTCAATATCCACGTTTCGGTCCCCTGCACAACCCTATAGGGAAAACTGCAATGGAAAGCATAGCATAGGCAGATTGGAGTGTCAAGAAATTATTGACAAGCAAACAAAAGGCTAAGAAACACCCCAAAATCAGCCGGTACCGGCACACAGAAGTGGGTTCATGCTTCAATGAAACCCCAGGGGATGAACCAAAACACCTTTTATTCCCCGCTGGCCCGCCAACGAGAAACTTTTCGGGTAAAGCACACCCACCGTTAGAAGCCAAACGGTTTCATCCGCCTGGCTCAAGGTTCAGCTCTCTCTGAGCTCCTTCAGCCGCTTGTTCTCGCCGATGACAACCAGCACGTCGCCCTCTTGGATAACGTCATTGTTATCCGGAACCGGATTTACAGTGTCGCCGCGCTTTATGCACACCACGTTTATCCCGTATCTGGACCTAATCTTGGCCTGCTCAAGGGTTTTGCCAACAAGCTCAGGTGGAGCGGAGATCTCCTCCACGCTGTAGTTTGGCGCCAGGTCCATATGGTCCACCATACGCGGTGCCACCAAAGTCTGAGCCACACGAATCCCCATATCCCGCTCCGGGAAGACTATACGGTCAACTCCGAGGGCCTTCAGTATTTTGGCCTGTGCATCCGAAAGCGCCTTGGCGACAATATAGCGCGCGCCCAACTCCTTCAGGTTCATCGTTATAAGCACGCTGTCATCCAGCTTCGTCCCGCGGCCAACTATGCACACGTCGAAGTTTGGCACACCCAGCGTGCGCAGGTTTTCTATGTCGGTAGCATCCATCTGAATGGCCTGGGTGAGCACCTCCGACATGTGCTGCACAACAGCGGGGTCGTTATCAACGCCCAATACGTCATGGCCAAGCTCGGCGAGTTTGCTCGCAACCGAGGATCCAAAGACCCCCATTCCTATTACAAGAAAGCTTTTCTTTCTCATAGCACCATTGCAGCTAACCTATAAGCACTTTGTCTTCGGGCAGCGTCCTCCGCGCCCTTGGCGTCATCTGCAGAAACACAAGCGCAGCAGTAAGTGGGCCAACTCTGCCTACGTACATTGTTAGTATAATCACAATTTTTCCAAAAGGCGTCAAGTATGGTGTGATACCGGCGCTCAATCCCACTGTACCGAAAGCAGAAAGAATCTCGAAAAACAGTTTGGCGAACAAATCCTCAGTGATGCCAGCCTGTTTCAGTGCTTGAATCTCTGTAAAGGTTATTGCAAAAAGGGCGAAGTTAATCCAAAGAAAGGCCAAAACAAAAATCGCAAGCGCTCTGTATACAATCTCCGAAGGTATCCTCCTGCCCAACATCTCAGCTTCACTGCGGTTCTGCAGAACGGCCAGCACCGCCGCGAGCATCAGTGCAACCGTTGTGGTCTTCACCCCGCCTCCGGTGCCACCGGGGCTGGCCCCTATGAACATTAGCAAACCGATAAAGAACATTGTGGGACCATGGAGCTCAGAAATTGGTATCGTATTGTAACCTGCTGTGCGTGGGGTAACAGATTGGAAAAATGAAGCCAAGAGCTTTGTTGGCCATGGGTGTTGTCCCAAAGTGCCGGGGTTTGTCCACTCGGCCGCGGCTATAACCGCCGTCCCCAGCACCAACAAAAACGCTGTGGTTATCAAAACCACCTTGGTGTGCAAAAGCAGCCTGTGCCTTCTAAGGTTGGTGAGATCCATAGCCACCGGAAAGCCTATTCCGCCGGCTATGATCAGAACGGCGAGAATGAGGTTTACTGGCAGGTCGCCAACAAAGCGGACGAAGGATGAGAAAGGTCCGTAAATCGGACCTAGCAGATCGAATCCAGAGTTGCAAAAAGCTGACACAGAGTGAAACATACCGAGGAAAACCGCTTTTCGCGGGCCGATTTCCGGAACAAAGGCAAACCTAAGCGCCAAAAGAAGAGCCCCAACAGCCTCGGCGGAAAACGTGAAAATAAGCGCATACCTAGTAAGCCTTACCACGCCCTGCAGTGAATACTGGCCGTGTGCCTCCTTAAGCAACACACGCCCCCTGAGAGTAACCGTGCGCCGGGCCAACAAGAGAACAAGGGTGGACGAAGTCATGTACCCAAGACCGCCAAGCTGTATAAGAAGCAGAATGATTACCTGACCGAAAGTGGAATACGTGGTGCCCGTATCCACCGTTACAAGCCCGGTAACACACGTGGCCGACGTGGCAGTAAACAGCGCATCCAAAAATCCAACCCGCCCGGTCTTGCACGAAATCGGCAGATAGAGCATCAAACTGCCGATTAGGATCATGCCGAGGAAGCCCGATGCGATAATTTGCGGCGCGTTAAGCCTTCGAGGAAAAGTTTTGGGAATCATTTCCGGAAAACAGGGCCTTACCAGACACTAAGGCAGGGTCTTTTTCGCTTCATCCCAAAGGGCATCCAACTCGGAGAGGCTGGCATCTTCAACACGGCGGCCCTGCTTCAAGAGCTGCTCTTCAACATACCGAAAACGCACGACGAACCTATCCACCATAACCCGCAGAGCCTCTTCCGGATCCACTTTCAGCCACCTGGCTACATTAACTATGGTGAATATAAGATCTCCTATCTCGGAGTGAATGCGTTCCGTCTCTCCGGCATCAACCGCCTGCTTAAGCTCGCCGAGTTCTTCGTGGAGCTTCGCCCACAAATCCTCAAGACGCTCCCACTCAAATCCAACCCTAACAACCCGCTTGGAAACCTCCAGCGCTTTCATCAACGCCGGAAGGTCCTTGGGCACACCATCCAGCACGGACTTGCGAGCCGAAGAACCACTCTCCGACGCCTTAATACGCTCCCAATTCTCCAAAACCTCCTCGGCACCGGCCACAGAAACACCTCCGAAGACGTGCGGATGGCGCCGGATTAGCTTTTCGGTGATGTGTTCTATCACGTCGCGGATGTCAAAAACGCCGGCTTCAGAAGCCATCTGGCTGTGAAGGGCAACCTGCAGGAGCACATCGCCCAGCTCCTCGCAGAGGCGCTCCATATCATCGTGGTCTATTGCTTCGATGGCCTCGTAAGTCTCCTCAAGTAGGTACCTGCGGAGGGTTTTGTGCGTCTGTTCGCGGTCCCATGGGCACCCATCAGGCGCTCGAAGCCGCCGAACAACCTCCACAAAATCCTCCCAATCCGCGCGACGCCGCTCCCGAGGCACCGCAGGGATGTAAACCGAGCATAAATGGTCGTATTCGATCCTATCAAGCTTGTAGAGCGGCAGTGAAACCACGCTCTCAAGCCGGGGCACACCTGCGGCTTTAACCACAAAGGCATCCGCATCTTCGGGATAGACGTCCAGAAGCGCCAGCTTCACACGCGAAGCAACATCGCGGTCATCAACCTGGAATATCAAAACCGGCAGGTGCGGCTTGGGAACAAGAAAAGGCTCGGACTGCGCATCCACAAGCTGCAAACCAACGTCCAACGGAAGCTTCAGCGCTTCCAAGCAGGCATCCACAAAGCTCGGAGAAGGAACGATATCCACAGGAATTTTCTCGGCGGCGGCATCCTGCAGAATCAGCTCCACAGATTTTTCGGCAACAAGCGGATGACCTGGTACGGCGTAAGCGATTTCATCCCCTCTGCGGGCACGCTCAAGCAGTATATCGGCGATGGTGCGATACACTTCTTGGATGGAGCTGGCAGAGTCATACACGCTGTCAAAGCTCGAGAAGCGGATGCCCTCCTCTCTCAGCACGTCCACAGTGGGATGGTGAACGGTGCGCAAGAAAAGAGTGGATTCCCCAGAATGCTCGCGAAGAGCTTCAAACGCCCCAAGCGATAGACCAGCGCGTCCACCAGGCCCTAATCCTATAACCTTCACTCTTCAAACCCCATCTTCAGTGCCGAAAATCTGAACCCCTCAGTGCTGATGCGGCACAGGCGACTGGCTGACATATTCCATTTCTACGCTCTTCAAAGATTCAGGAACAACGTGAACCTCAACGTTGCGCAGTTTTCTCTGCAGCATTTCATCTATGTAGTTCCTGGGGACCTTGGTGGAAGCAAAAGCCATCTCAACCTGACTGCGCGTTTCCGGATTCGCAAGATCCGCGGGGACAGAAGGCAGTCTCTCAAGCACGTAAGCAAGAAAGAACTGGGCCCTGATTGTTTGGGTAAAGTTCACGGGTCTGTCCAAACGCACTATAGGCGTCCAACTACCGGCCGGCGTTTTAAATACGGCGTCTGCAACCGGCCGAAGCTGTGGAGCGGTACCATCACGAGCTATAAGCATCGGCCTGGTAAAGGGCGAATCGGGCCCCATAACGGTGGACACCACAGCCTCCGGAGACTGCGAACGGCTCAACTGAAGCGCGTCCTGAGCATCTTTTTCATCCGGCACGGCAATAAGCAGCACTCTTGCCCTCTCCGGCAGGTCGAACTGTCTGCGGTTGGCCTCGAAGAACTGCCGAAGCTCCTGATCCCAGTTTTTGACCGCCAGCTTGGCCTGGCGAAGAATCAAGTTTCGGTAAGCAAGCTCCGGAATTATGAAAAGGTCTCTTATTTGCACTTCAGTGAGGCCGCGGAAAGCGGTAACAGCGGCTCCAGATGCCAAAGCAGCTTGCATTTCTGAAACGATCTGCTCGCTGGAGGGATAAACTTTAAGCCGCTTCGCCTCCTGAACTATTAGCTTCTGCCTTATAAGATCGTGCAGAACAGCCTCTCCAATCGGCATGCCCTGGCTTCCACGCTGTATCTGCAAAAGTGCGCAGTAATCCAAAAAGCTTATCGGCTCCCCATTGACGGTGGCCACATCCCTGGGCGCTGTTGAACAACCGGCCAGAACCAGCAATGCCACCGCAACAACGGCAGCCGACGCAACTTTTCTCAGCATGCAAAACCCTCCTGTGCCGGGTTTAACAAAACTCAATTTGCGGTTTCCGGCGTTTCTGGCACTTCGAAAAGCGCAGCTTGATCCTCAAGATAAGCCCTAAGCCGCACCGTCGCCTGGTGATGCAACTGGTAAGCCCGAGACTCTGAAATGGACAGCACATCGCCAATCTCTCGGAACGTCAAACCTTCGTAGTAATACAATGCAATCACCAGGCGCTCCCTGGGTGGCAAGCGGTCGATAGCCTCAGAAAGAAGGCGGGTGCGCTCTTTCTGCTCCACCTGCTTGTGAACATCCGATGCGGCATCGGCCACGGTGTCGGCAAGTGTAACCCCCGCCTCCACACCCTCGCCTCCCAAAACAACATCTTCCAAAGACATAACGGCTGCGCGAGCTGTGTGTGAAAGCAGTTGGTGGTATTCGTCGGTGGAAATGCCGAGCTCTCTGGCAATTTCATCATCGGTTGCCGGTCGGCCCAGTTTCCCCTCCAAAGAAAGCATGGTGCGCTCCAACTGCTTTAACTTATCCCTCACAGACCTTGGAGCCCAATCCTGATCGCGCAGCGTTTCGAGTATGGCCCCCCGTATCAGCGAAATGGCATAGGTTTCAAACTTAACGTTCCTAGACGGATCAAACTGATCTACGGCTTTAATTAGCCCTATAATGCCGGCGCTGAGAAGATCCTCGCGCTCCAAATTTGGAGGCGGGTTCGCAACTATGCGACCGGCTGTTATACTCACTAAATAGGAATAATTGAGCACCAAGGCTTCGCGCGCAGCAAGGTCCCCCTGCTGCTTAAAGCGAATCCAGGCTTCCGAAACATCCAGGCCCGGCAACATTCACACCCCCTCCGGCTCCCGACCTGCAGACAGATTGGCTTCTTCAATCCAATATCTTAGAAAGTATGGCACTCAAAAAGCCCCGGCGGCGCGGTGGCCGGATTGGCGGAACCCAAACCGACTCCCCACGCAGTATAGCGGCCGGGATATCGGAAACCAACTGCGCTGCTGCCTCCTCTCCAATAACCTTCGCTGCAGCAGCCACCGCCTCTGACAAAACCGGGCCACGCCCCCGCGATGAATGGGCATCCGACGCAATAAGAACCGGCCTGCCGCTGGTAAGTAGCTGAAGCGCACACTGCTTGGCCCGCGGTCCAAACATGCCGGTAATGCTGTGACTGGTAATCTGCAGGGGTGCTTCCTCGGGCACGATTTCGTTAAGCACATCTATACTGCTCTGCACCCGATAGTTGCGCTCAGGATGCGCAAGCACGGGGTCAAAACCGGATGCGCTCATGCGGAACACAATATCTCTAAACCGAAAAGGAAACCGATCGAAGGGCGTCTCCAGAAGCACCCATCTCCCGTTGTCACCAATCGTCGGCACGGAGCGCTTTTCGATCAGATCCAAAAGCTCCGGCACAACCGGCACCTCGTAGCCAGGCAACAGCTTCAGAGGTATACCGTTCTCATCGAGTATCTTTTGCAAAGAAGCCACACGCTGGCGCACATCCTCGGGCTGGTTCAGCTTTCCAAGATACTGATAGTGGGGTGTGCAGACAATCGTATGAATGCCGTCTTCCACCGCCCTGCGGGCCATAGCAAGGGCTTCCTGAACCGTGGATGCTCCATCATCTATCTCGGGAAGAATGTGGTTGTGTGTATCAATCATGGAACGGCACCCTAAAATTTAACCCCAGAAATAGACATAATCCCGATTACAGTGCTTAACACAGTCATAGTATTCCAGCCCTTTGGTTGCTTCAGCGGCACATAAATATAGTCCCCTTCCCTAACGATAACGTTGTTAGAAGGGCTTCCTGTAGGACTTAGGTCAAGCGTCATTTTAATGTACCTACCGTCAGGGGTTGGGCGTCTCAGCTCAACGCGTCTAAGGTCAGCGCCTGTCTGCGCACCGGAAGCCATGGCCAGCACATCAAGAATCTTATCGCGAACCTTGGGTATCAAGAATACGTCGCCTGGTTTGTTAACCGCCCCCTCCACGTGCACCCTCTCTCTCATCGGCGGCACGAACAAAATATCCCCGGGTTGAAGCGCGAAGTTAGCGTCCTTCGTATCATCAAAAGCAGGGGAACCCGTTTCCTCAACCCGAGATAGATCCACGTAAGCCGCAATCTTCCCGTCGCGCTGAACCACAGCCCTGTATTGATTGGCGGTTGGCAGCAAACCGCCGGCGCTGGCGACCGCCTTGAGGGCCGTATCTGCATTGCGGAAAGGATAAGCTCCAGGCCTAACCACTTCACCAACCAAATGAATAACTGCCTCGGGAACGTAAACCGTGTCGCCCGGCTCTAAGGGAACGTCTGTCCCCGAAGCCCCGGCTCCGACCTTGACGGCGCCAGAAAGCACGGTCAGGTCCACGCGGCCTCTTTCGGCCCCATCGCGGCGGATTATCACATTGCGGGGGTCAGCCTCCTGAGTTAAGCCGCCGGCGTTGGCAATCGCCCGCAGAAGGGTGTTGGCATCGCTGTAAGGTAGATCACCGGGTTTCCCAACCTCGCCGGCCACCGTAACAGTGGCCTCGCTCACCTGTATGTAATCTCCTGGAAAAAGCTCAACGTCCTGCGAAGCATCTCCATTCATCAACGCCAAAAGATCGATATTCTTGAACACCGGCAAAGCGTTTTGATTTTCAATCAGTTGGTTTTGGTTGGTCAAAACGTTTTGTTTCGAACTGGGGCGTATAAGTATCAGGGTTTTGCCGGCGGTTGGTTTCAGCCCTCCAGCCCGAGCAAGCGCCTTGCGGATCGTAAGGCCTTGAACGTAGTCGATCGCTCCCGGGGATGCAACAGCCCCGGTTACGAAAACCCTGTTGTGCGGGGTCTCTACCAAATTTACCGAGATTATGGGATTCTTTATAAGCTCAGAAGCAATCTCGGTCAACTCTTTTTCAAGTTCGGCCCGGGTGCGCCCAGCCGCCTGGATATGCTTATTGAAAACGGAGATGCGCCCATCCTCGGGGATTATAAGGCGGGGAATACTCTCTCCAGGCTGACCAACTATCGATACGGAAATAACATCCCCTGGGCGAAACACATAATCGCTGGTTACGGAGCCGGTCTGAGCAAAACATAAGCCTGCAGAAGCAATGAGGACACAGCAGGCTGTAACAAAACGGAAAAAGCCTTTGCACCTTGCGGTCATTAAGGCACTCCGAAGGAATTGTTTCTGTAGAGTTGGCAAAAACACCCACCAGGTTTAAGTTCGTCGATGCTCACCTGGCGAACACCGCCATTATAGCACAGGGGCTTACCGGCTTTCAAGGAAAAATCGAACCGAAACAAGTTTGTCGAAACAAACAGAAATAGCCACACCAACAAAAGAACCCTCAGAAGGTTCTCCTCAAAGCACCCAGTCACCTGCACGGCGCCTCAACGCCCTCGGGGCCTTTCCGAATTTTTCTGTTGCTGTGGAAGGAGCTTTTCCTGATTTCTGCGCTCCACTCCAGAAGAAAAGCCTGATTTGCCAACCGCAGCATGACTATTTCCCTCACTTTTGCCCGTTCGTTCCGGCGCCCTGTCAGTATGCACAGCAAAACCGCTTCGGTGTTCTGGGGCGCCCTCCATCAAAAGCTCGGGCACGGTTACAAACCGGTACCCAAGCTCCAAAAGCCCCTCAATAATCAGCGGCAAAGCGGCTACATCCCTCCAGCGAATTGGCAGAGGGCCGTCGTGCATCAATATTATTGCGCCGGGACGCACCATTCGAATCACCCGCGCCGCCATTTGCTGGGGAGTAGTCGCCTCGTGATGGTCGGCGGAAACAGACCAAAGCACCACTCGATATCCCTGGCTTTCAGCAAGCAGCAGCTCCCTCGAGCCAAACTTGCCCTTCGGGGGACGAAACAGGCGAGGCCGAATCCCAGCGGCTTGCTCTACCGCACGAGATGTCAAAACAAGTTCGGCAAGAAACTGCGCCTCAGTAAGCTCTCGAATGTCACTTGGATGCGTAAATGTGTGGTTGCCTATCACATGGCCGCGCTCTGCAATCTCCCTAACCAAGCCAGGATAAAGTCTGACTTGGTTGCCAACCACGAAAAAAGTTGCCTTCACACCGTAAGCATCCAAAACCTGCAGTATCTGAGGGGTGAACTGCGGCGACGGGCCGTCATCAAATGTGAGAGCCACCGCTTTTTGTGCAACAGGCACTCTGTAAACGGCGCCGTCCCAGCGTTTGTAAACCGCCTGCCGAAGACCGGCAGCAGACAGTTTGGATGCACCAACGGCATAGGGGGAAAGAATTCCCAAAACAGCCAAAACGGCAAGCGCACTCACTTCCAGAAAGCCAAGCACCTCCTATTCCGTTGAGCAAATCCAATCATTCGCTTTTGAGCTCCCTTGTCTTGGTTAATTCATACCAGAAAGAGGGAGCCGGCCGGTTATCGTCTACAACAACCCGCTCTCCCGCATCACAGAAAGAGTAAAGCACCCGCGTAAGCGGCAGTTCGAATCCTTTTTCCTCCGCCTCCCGGAGGAAGTAAGGAAGCTCCCTGAACTTTACCCCAATATGCTTGCCATTTCCCTCTTCCACAGCTTTGGCAACGATATCCAAGTATTCCCTCCAGTTGCCTGCGCCGCCAGAACCACCAACCGCTCTGCGGATCACCCCTGGATCAACGCCGGCCATTACGCCAAAAGCCACCGCCTCCAGATATGCGGCGGCGCTCAATCCCATCGCAAGCTGGTTAACACCCTTCACAACCTGTCCAGAACCGCTTGGACCGCAGTAAGTTATCCAGTCGGGACCGCCCAGCGCTTCCAATATTGGCCGGCATCGCTCAAAAACCTCCTTATCTCCAGCCGCAAAAATGCGAAGAGAACGCGTTTCCACTCCTTGGGGTCCACCGCTTACTGGAGCATCGAGGAGAACAGCCCCCTTTGCCTCAAAAGCCGCCGCCAACCGCCGCGTTTCCGGAGGGGCTGTTGTCCCCAAATCAATAAACACCTGACCGGGACGGCAGTTCGGCAGGAGGTGCCCTTCAACCACCTCAACAAACGCTTCGGACGATGGAAGGCTTGTTAACACCACATCCGTACGGCTCACAACTTCGGCCTCGTTCCGCGCAGGCACGGCACCGAAAGATGCGTACGCGGAAAGCCGCTCCGGGTTGGGGTCGTATGCAACAACCTCATATCCGGCCTCGAGCAGATTCCTAACCATCGGAGCGCCCATCGCACCCAGCCCGAGGAAACCTATCTCAACCCCAAAACCAGCCTTAGAACCCAATTTTCCCCAACCTCCATCTCCAAAGGCACTCTAACCGCAGAAATAACTTCATCGCCAGCTCGGCTAACACCTTTGGAATGGCCCCCGGCTCCAGCGGCAAGACCCTCTGCTTACAAAAATCTTCGACAAACCGAAAGGCCTGCGGCGCAGTACTTCACTGTTGACCCAAAACCTGGAAGGAAGTATCAACCATGCCGCACAAAATAACTACCGAGCGGCTCAATGCAAACCTGTGCAGCGCTCTTATAAACAGCTCTGCTTGGCCGAGCAAAGCGGCCATCGCAAGATGGCGCAAACTCGCTGGGAAAGCAGCGCCGGCTCCAACCGCACAAAAAGAAGCCGGAGGTAAAAATGAATATGCGAAATCTGCCCCTTATCCTCGGGGGGATACTGGCCACATCAGCGTTACCAGCAAGCGCGGATTCAAAAACAACCACTGTAACCGTTCATTTCGACAAACCCATCGGCATGCTCGAAATGGACAAAATGTGCCTGGGCCAAGGCGGCTTATCCGAGGAACCGATGTGGGCCGACCGCATCCCGGAGATCCGAATCCTCAAACCCCGCTTAGTGCGCCTCTTCGTCCAGGAATACTTCAATCTACTGCCCGAGCGAGGTCGCTACCACTTCGATCTGCTTGACCGAAGCGTGGATACCATACTCGCCGTAGGTGCGAAACCCATAATGTGTCTCTGTTTCAAACCACGCGTACTTTTCCCAGAGATCAACCAAGATATTGTGGAACCGAACGACTACGGAGAGTGGGAAAGTCTCATCTTTAACCTTGTAAAGCACTACCAAGAGCGTGGTGCAAACATCCAATACTGGGAAGTAGGCAACGAGCCGGACATCGGCGAGGACGGCGGATGCCCATACAGATTTAAACCGGAAGCCTATGTGCGCTATTATCAGCATACTGCCGCCGCAATCCTTCGTGCCGATCCAAATGCGCGCGTTGGGGGACCAGCGCTTGCATCTGTGCGCTCCCCAATCCTCCCGGCTCTGCTGGATGCCGCCGCAACCGGAGGAGCTCCGCTGCACTTCATCTCCTGGCACATTTACACCAACGACCCAAAGGCGGTGCGCGGCACCATCGAGTACGCAAAAAACCTCTTGGCAAAGTATCCCTCCCTCAAACCTGAAACTATCCTCGACGAATGGAACATGGACCTAATGAACCCACCGCTCGACCCGAAGTTCCAGCCGTGCTACATCGCCGAGGTCATCTGGCAAATGCTGGACGCAGGGTTGGATTACTCCTGCTATTACCACATCCGCGACTGGCACGTGGACCCTGAAAAATTCGCTCGGTTCATGTCGCCGCAAGGCACCGCATTCATGACCCGGTTCTGGAACCGAACGCCGCAGTTCCTGGGGCTATTCGACTACCAGAACCAGATCCGCCCATCCTACTTCGCCTTTAAACTGCTATCGCGCATGAGCGGAACCCGCCTCAGCTTAACCTCTGACCACCCATCCGTTCACGGCTTCGCCGCTTTCGATGAAAAGCTGCGCCTGTACAATCTTCTTCTGTGGAACTTTTCCGACTCAAACGTACCTGTGGAACTCTCCTTGCAAGGCCTTCCGCCGAAACTTCGAATGCGTCACATTGTTCTTGACGCCGAAACACCCAACAACGACGAGAACGCACGCCTGAAGCCGGAACCCCCAACCACACTGGAGGAAGGCAATCGGCGGTTGCACATCACCCTCGAACCTTACGGGATTCACTACTGGTCTTTCGAATAAATCCGGTGGAGGCAAAAGTGGGCAATCCTGTAACAAACCTTTCCTGGTTGCTACCGCTCCGCGTAAACCTGGGGGCGTACGCCTTAACCGCATTTTTCGGGGCCACATCGCTGGTCAGCGCCGCAGATAAACCTTGGTTCGAAAAATGCCTTGTCGGCATGGAGGTTGGTCCCACAGGCGCGCAGCTTGGGCACAGCAACGCGAACGACACCCGATACTGCTCGCAGTTCGACGGGCGCGAAATCGTGCGACGCGCCGCGGTCGCTCACAGCGAGTACCTGGTCTTCTGGGCGCGCGACGGCGATTATGCCTACTACAACTCAAAGCTTTTGCCCAAAGCCCCTGGGCTTGGAGAGCGCGATCCCCTGCGTGAAGCAGTGGATGAAGCCCGCAAACATAATCTAACCATTATCGCGTACTGCGTTGTCCAGCAAGATGGTCACTTCCTCGATGCGCACCCGGAATGGAAAATGCGCGGGCCGGATGGGAAGCCGATCGGACGCTTCTGCTTGAACTCCGGGTATCTAGAAGCCGTGAAGCAAATCGTCAATGAAATCCTAGCCTACGGCGTCGATGGGCTCCACATCGACATGATGGATCAGGGTTTCGGACCGCCATACGGATGTTGGTGCCAAACCTGCCGCTCGCTGTTCGAAAAAGAGTTCGGACACCCAATGCCAAACGGACCGACTTGGGACGAGGCGTGGGATAAGATGCTGGAATTCCGATACCGCTCCAGCGAAAGATTCGAGAAGGAACTTAAGGCGCATATTAAGGCGCTCAACCCCAATGCCACCGTGGACTTCAACTACCACGGTAGCCCGCCGTTTTCGTTCGAGGTGGGCCAAAGACCTGTCCAACACGCGGGTAACGGCGACTTCACAACCGGGGAAACGGGTGTGTGGGGGTTCAGCCCTCTCACGGCCAGCCTCAACGCCGAATTCTTCCGGGCCAGCACGCCTGGCCTTCCGTATCAAGTAGTGATACAGCGTGGCGTGCGGATGTACCACGACCAAACAACTCGCCCGCTGACAGACATCCGCTGGGAGCTTTTCACCCTGCTCGCACACGGCGCATTCGTAACCATGGTGGATAAAACCGGCTTCGACGGCCGCCTTGATCCCGTGGCTTACGAGCGGATAGGCAAGGCGTTCAAAGAAGCTTTGGAGAAGCGCCCGCACTTCGGGCAGCGGCCGATCTACGAGGTGGGAATCTACTTCAGCAGTCGCTCCCGCGATTGGATGGGCCGCGAGAACCCGATGCAGTGGATGATGAGTTTCCTCGGAATGCACAAGGCGATGGTTTACGAACACGTCCCGTTCGGTGTTGTACTGGACGAGAACGTGACATTGGAAACTCTGAAGCGGTTTCCAATCGTAGCGCTCCCCAATGTGGGAATTCTTTCCGACAGAGAAATTGCTCTGATCCGCCGCTATGTAGAGGATGGCGGCAAACTGATTGTAACCGGTTACAGCGGCCAATTCGACCGCATGGGAAGGCCGCTCGCCGAGTCTTCGCTGAGTGAGCTTATAGGCGCGAAGGTAAACGGGCGCCTGGAGTCTTTAGACAACTGGGTGCTTTTCCCAGAAGGAGATAAAAACCAGGTTGCCGGTGACCTGAAGCGCGGCTGGCCTTTCCTCGTGAAGGGGCCTGCTGTTGTTTACACACCAACCACCGCCAGCCCCTTCGGCGAACTGCTCAAACCGCACCGCACCGTGCGCCAGCTCGAGGGCAGCGAAGGAACAGATTGGCCCATGAGTGCCGACTCCCCTGTAGGTCCTGCGGTGCTTGTCAACCGGGTTGGTAGCGGCACTGTGTTGACTTTCGCCGCCTCTCCCGATTTCGCCACCGCAAGCGAGCATCACATTGTGGAAGCGAGGAAGCTCCTGGCCAGCGCGGTTCGTTTCTTGAATCCAACACCCAGGGTTGAAATCAAGGCGCCGCCAAACGTCGAGGTTGTGGTTACCGAGGACCCCGCGAGCAGGATAATCCGTGTTCATCTGCTGGGCTACTTCGCACCACCGCAGACTATTCCGGAGAAAAACCGACCTTATGCCATGCCCGCCCTCTTAGAGGAACCTGCAATCTACCGAGTAACCATGACCATCCAAGAAAACGCAAAAAACGTGGGCTCTTTAAATGCAACCACCAAGCTCACCCACCGCGGCAAAAGCATAGAAGCCATTGTTGATGACGTTCACGAAGTGATTCTCATACACTATTAACTTCCGGGAATACCCACAAGGAAAATTGCGAAAAGGAATCTAATTATTACAAGAGAGCGGCCCAGAGATATCAAACCCATGGGGCTTCCACATAAACACTCATCGCTTTCGCGCATAATTAGGGAGAACTAGCCAACGCGTTTACCTCAAAAGGCAAGGTTTGCGATCCAGAGTGATAAAAAAAGAAGTGGCAATTCTTGGTGGGGGGCCGGCGGGCCTCGCCGCCGCATATGAGCTCACCAAACACGGTCACGAAGTCGTCGTCGCCGAAGAAAAACCCCAGGTGGGCGGCCTGGCCAGAACCGTCCACCACAAAGGCTTCCGCTTCGACATCGGCCCGCACCGCTGGTTCACCAAAAACGAAGAGCTCAACGAGTTTATGCGCTCCCTGCTCGGAGATAAGCTCCTCCGCGTTCCGCGCCTCACACGCATCTACTTCAACAACCGCTTCTTCGACTACCCACTCAAGCCAGCCAACGCCCTGTTCGGCATGGGCCTGATAATGGCGGCCAAAATCGTTGCAGACTACGCCGCTGTGCGCATCGCGCCGCCCCGCGGCCCCGTGGAGTCGTTCGAGGACTGGACCATCCGCCAGTTCGGACGCACTATGTATAACCTTTACTTCAAATCCTATACAGAAAAAGTCTGGGGTATCCCCTGCAATCAAATATCGGCCGACTGGGCTTCGCAGCGTATCAAGGGCTTGTCGCTCGCATCCGCGGTCAAAAGCGCCCTTCTGAAAAACCGAATGCGCGGCAAAATAAAAAGCCTCATCGACGAGTTCATGTATCCAATGCTCGGCGCAGGCCTCACTTACGAAACAATGAAAGCTGCTATAGAAGAGCGCAACCAGGTCCTCACGCAAACCCGCGTCGTTTCCGTAAACAGAGACGGCCGCCGCATCAACTCCATCACCGCAAACACTCCAACCGGCACCATCGAAATCGAAGCGGAGCACTTCATTTCAAGCATCCCGCTCACCGAAATGGTCCTGAGCATAAACCCGCCGCCCCCTCCGGACGTCGTCCGCGCGGCGAAATCCCTGCGCCATAGGGATCACATCGTTGTCGCCCTAATGATCAACCGCCCCCAGTTGACCAAAGACACCTGGATCTACATCCAAGAACCCGGTCTTAAAGCCGCAAGAATGTACGAGCCGAAAAACTGCAGTCCCCACATGGTGCCATCTCCCGATGTAACAAGCTTGGGAGTGGAGTACTACTGCTTTGAGGGCGATGAGTTCTGGCGTAAAAGTGACGACGAGCTCGTGGAATTCGCTGTGAAAGAGGTTGCGGATACCCTCCACTTCTTCGACCGGTCCGAGCTTATAGACGGGTTCGTCATCCGCTCCAGAATGGCGTATCCGCTTGTGGAAAAAGGATACCACGGCCCGTTGCAGGTGCTCAAACAATACGTCAAAACATTGGAAAATCTGCAGATTATAGGACGCTGTGGAACTTTCCGCTATAACAACCAAGACCACGCGATAGAAACCGGATTCCTGGCCGCCAGAAACCTGATGGGCGGCAATTACGATATCGACCGCGTGAACGCAGACGGAGAGTACCTGGAAGAAAAGGTGGAGGAAACCACCTAACCCCGCCAAATTCCTCCGAATTCAAGCTTCAGAGGCCGCCTTCGGTTTCCGATAACAGATACGGGGCGGCGCTTTTTGTTGCACCGGCACCTTCGCGAAGTCGGCCGTGCCGCGCCAACAAGTCCCTCGGCTTCTTAACCCGAAATGCAGGCGGCAAGCATGGGCACCAAAGCCTTTTCTATCCTGTTCTTTTGCTTGATAACAGCGGCAACTACTGCGCTGGGAACCCAAGAACCCGCAGACCCAAACGAAACCGCATTGCCCTTCGGCCCCGTAACAGGTCTGCTGAGCGTGGACATGCGCCAGAAAAGCGACGGCCTGCTGGTAACCCTTACGCTCGACGGCTCAACGCGGTACCGAACGGGACGCCTGCTTTCGCCCCCGCGGTTTTACGTGGATTTGGAGTCCTGCGAACTGGCTCTGGACCCCTCTGCCCTGCCCTCCACAAGCGGCGTCAGAGTGCGGGCCAGCCAGTTCACCGTATCGCCACCGGTGGTTCGCGTGGTCCTGGATTTGGACTCGAATTGGACCCTTCCGCGCCAGCTCACACCATCCCCAAGCGATGAAGTGCGCTTCTTTGTGCCCAGGCGCGCATCCGCACCCGCACAGGAAAAAACGCCCATCTCTGCCCTCTCCGAGAAGCAATGGAGAACCAACCCTAACAGCTCCCCACAAAATGGCGGAACCGGCTTTACCGTCGGCGCGCAGAAAAGCTGCGCCCAGGAAGAACTCTTCTCGCTGACGAAAGCTCTCCCACACCCGATGCGACAGCTCGTTAAGCGAATTGCGGAAAACAGCACCCCCTACCGCTTCGGCGGAGACGGCCTGGACGGCATCGACTGCTCTGGCTTCACCTGCCTGTTGTTCTCGGCGGTAGGCATTCAGCTTCCGCACTCGGCGGCAGAGCAGTTCCAAATGGGAACGCCGATTGACGCATCCGACCTCAAACCCGGCGACCTAGTTTTCTTCGGTGTGGAGGGCCGCCCAACCCATGTGGGTGTGGCTTTGGGAGGCGAGCGCTTTCTGCACGTATCCAGCGCCAGAAACGGCCTCACCGTAACCCCTCTGAACGCTCCCTACTACGCAAAACGATTCATGGGTGCAAAAAGACTCCTCAATTCAGAAACCAACCAAGGGAAAAACGCCTCTGCACAGCGCTAGGCCTTGACCCCAGTTGCCAAACCCGCCCAATCGATAGCTCCTCAAACAGTTTCCAACAAGCGGCCGGTCTGTGGTATACTCTCTCCAGCACCTCACGAAAAGGAGTGGAGCAAACATGAGGTATTTTTCGTGGCTCTGTGTTTTTGCTTGTCTCTTGGCGGCGAAAATCGGCCAGGCGGCACCCATCGGCATGGCCGAGCTCCTGAGGGAAATGGTAAACCTAGAACGGTTGACAACCCTGCCTTCCCCTCATTACATCAACCGCCAATTTTCATCCTACGATAGGGCCAGCAGAATAGAAAACGGCAGAAAGGTAAACTGGTTCGCCAACGGAGATGCCGGCCACTACCTCCGAGACGAAAGGCGCAACGGAGAGGTTGAGCATGTCATGATGGACGCCGAAGGTCCCGGCGTTATCACAAGAATATGGTCCGCCAACCCGGACAACACCCGCATCCGCATTTATATCGACGGCGCAACCGAGCCCACTTTCGAGGCAGACTTCCTCGCATTGACCACGGGGAGGGTTCCACCGTTCATAGCACCTTTTTCACACCGCTTGGCCAACGGAGCTAACCTCTACTTCCCTATACCATACGCTCGCCACTGCAAAGTTACACACACCGGCAGGGGCATATACTACCACATAAACTACCGAACGTACCCCAAAGGCACGCCGATAAGAAGCTTCAGTGTTGGTGAACTGCAGGCCCTGGGCCCCGAAATCGAGCGGATTGCGGCCGTTCTCTCGGACCCGGACCGCCTCAACCTCAGGCCCAACCGCACAGCTTCCCTAAACCTGAAGCCGGGCGAAGGCTCCAACATCTTTAAGCTGAGTGGCCCAGCGGCAATCCGCTTCTTCTCTGTGAAGCTGAACGTCGAGAATCTGGAGAACTCCCTGCGCACAGCACACCTCCAAATTTGGTTCGATGGTGCCGGCCCCCAAATTGACTGCCCGCTCGGCGACTTTTTCGGGACGGCTCCGGGTGCTAACCCCTACGTATCCCTGCCGTGCACCGTCACAAAAGACGGAGAGATGCGGTGCCGCTTCGTTATGCCGTTTGCAAAAACCGCGGTTGTCAGAATAACCAACTGCGGAACTGTTCCTCTGCGCGGAACAGTCTCGCTGGCGGTAAGGCCGTACCGGTGGACTTCCAACTCCATGCACTTCTATGTACGGTGGCGAACGGATTTCGACGTGCCCACCCGCCCCTTCAAGGATATGAGATGGGTTGAAGTGACCGGACGCGGGCGGTACGTGGGCACCGCGCTGGCTATAACAAACCCTTGGACCGACTGGTGGGGCGAAGGCGATGAGAAAATTTACGTGGACGGTGAGAACTTTCCCAGCCACTTCGGCACTGGAACGGAGGATTACTTTGGCTACGCCTGGGGCTCCCCGCAGTTGTACACGCATGCATACCACGCCCAACCGCGGTGCGACGGTCCAGGCACCTTCGGCCACAACAGCGAGGTGCGCTGGCACATCTTCGACGATATTCCCTTCACGAAAAGCATCATCTTCGACCTAGAGCTGTGGCACTGGAAGGTTGGCAGGGTTCCGGCTTATACGCGCACGGCGTACTACTATGCACGGCCCGGCGCGAAGGATGACCACGAACCCATAACTCCAAGTATGCTCAGGGTGCCCGCCAAACCCCCAAGGCCGCTGGCTTCAGCTCACACCTCGCGGCGGGGGATGGTTGTAACGCTTTCGGCCACACCGAAAACATTCCAGCCTTCCGCTGTGGAGGGAAAAGGATTGCATGCACCTCGGGGCAAAAAACATCTTGGCACGTAGGCAGTCCGCCAATGTGCGCCTCGTCAGAGGTCAGCGATGAAAAACTTGCGTGTGAAAACCCGTGCGGTTTTGCTGTTTGGCGTGCTCTTGATATGCGCCATTCCATGCACTGCCGCACCGGCTAAGCGGAGGGAGAGAACATTGGATCCTAAACTTTTCGCCAATCCACCCAAGCATTACCGCCCATCGCCGTTTTGGTCTTGGAACGATCGGCTGAATCCGGATGAGCTTAGGTGGCAGGTTCGTGAGTTCGCCAGGCAGGGCTTTGGCGGATACTTTATGCATTCCCGCGTTGGTCTTGCCACACCGTACCTCTCCAAGGAGTGGATGGACTGTGTCCGCGCCTGCCTCGAAGAAGGCCGAAAAGTGGGCACGGAATCATGGCTTTACGACGAGGATAAATGGCCGAGCGGTTTTGCCGGGGGGTTCGTCACCGCCGGCAAAGATCAATTCCGCGGCCGCTACTGCAGAATGGAGCCACTGGAGCCGTCACAGCTTGCCTCAGCGCTGAGCGACTCCAGTACGATAGCCGTTTACCGAGTGCAAACCGACGGCTCCGGCACCATCGTACGCTTCTCCCGCGTGACCACTCCAGAACCGCTTTCAGAAGGCGAAAGGCTTGTGGTCTTCCGAAAGCACCTTGCACCCAAAAGCAATTGGTACAACGGTGAAAGCTATGCCGACCTCCTAAACCCGGCCGCCGTCCAGGAGTTTCTCCGCGTAACCTTCGAGCCTTACGAGAAAGAATTCCGCCGCGACTTCGGAGAGTGGATGCCTGGCGTGTTCACAGACGAGCCGAACTATATGTCCGGCGACGGCAACCGAAGCATACCTTGGACCGACGAAATGCCGGCCTACTTCAAATCCCTTTACGGATACGACCTTCTTGATAAACTGCCCCTGCTCTACTTCGACGGTCCAGAGTGCCACGCCGTTAGATACGACTTCTGGCGCGCGGCCACGCTCCGGTTCGTGGAAGCGTTCACCAAGCCCTACGCGGAGCTCTGCGACAGGCTGGGACTGATGATGACCGGCCATTACCTCGCCGAAGACAACCTGCAGAGCCAAATACGCGTAATCGGTGCGGCCATGCCCCACTACGAGTACATGCAAGCTCCCGGCATAGACCACCTCGGGCGCAACATCAACGACCCGCTCACGCTGAAGCAGTGTTCAAGCGTCGCCCACCAATTCGGCCGCAATCGCATACTCTGCGAAATCTTCGGCGTGAGCGGCCACAGCATGAGCTTCGAAGACCAAAAGTGGATTGCCGACTTCCACTTCGCCCTCGGCATAACCTTCCTCTGCCAGCACCTCACGCTCTACACCATGAAAGGCGAGCAGAAGCGCGACTACCCACCCACAATCAGCTACCACCAGCCTTACTGGGAACACTACAAGCTGGCCAACGATTACTTCAGCCGCGCCGGCTATCTATGCTCTCAAGGCCGCTTCCAAGCCGACATCCTGTTCCTGCACCCGATAGGCAGTGCTTGGTGCAGTTACGTCCCGAACTTCGAAGGCGGCGGCACAAACCGCGTTGGTCATTACAACTCCGCGCTTGTAAACCTTCAGGATTGCTTGCTCTCCATACACCGAGATTTCGATTACGGAGACGAAATCATCCTCTCCAAGCATGCCCGCGTCGAGGGTAAGGAAATCCTGGTGTCAAAGGAGGGGCGCTACAGCCTGGTGGTTGTACCCCCGTCCCTCTCATGGGCGCGCACCACTTTCGACCTGCTCCAAAAATTCCTTCAGGCCGGAGGGAAAGTGCTCTTTGTGGGCGAAACACCTACCATGCTCGACGGCCGACCAGCTCAAGAAGAGTGGAACCGACTTCTCAGCATGCCCGGGGTCTTCAAATGCGAGCTGGAAAAGGACGCCGTTCAACGCTCCCTGGATCAAATAATTCCTAGGCCGATAAGCGTTGCGGATTCCGACGGAAAAGAGATCGGGGATATACTGGTGCACCACCGCGTGGCAAACGGCAAGCACATATACTTCCTGTCCAACAAAAGCCGCACGAACACCTATCAAGCGCGCATATCGGTGCCTGTCACCGGCCGCGTCACCGAATGGCATATGGACACCGGAGAAGTGGAAGACGCGCCGGCCCAAACCGAAAACGGGCAAACTGTAATTGAAGCCACTTTCTACCCAGCCGGAAGCCACGCCTTTGTAATCGACACCGCACAGCAACCGAAGAAGGTGGAGAAACCCAAATACCGCCAGCTCCACTCCCTGAAGCTAACCGGCCCGTTCTCCTTCAAGCGCCTGCATCCCAACAGCCTGAACATAGACACCTGCCGCTACTCCATAAACGGCGGCGAGTGGGTTGGCCCTGTTCCCATCTGGAAGGCACGCAGAGCCGCCTGGAACGCCGCTGGTCTGGGAGCCTACGCCGGAATACAACCGTGGGCGCTGGCTGCAAAGGGCATTAAACCCGCCTCCGATGTTAACCTCGCAATAACCTCCACCTTCCATTCCGAAGTGGAAGGCAAAAAGGTATACCTGGTGCTGGAGTCGGCTAACAAATACCAGCTTAAGGTCAACGGCAACCCCGTATCCACAGATACAAAGGAGTGGCACTGGGACAAGCAGTTCGCAAAGATCGACATCTCCAACCACGTAAAGCGCGGGGAAAACACCATCGAACTCTCATGCCGCTACGACATGGACGTCCAAGTGGAGGATATGTACCTTGTCGGCGACTTTGGTGTTAGAAGAACCGGCCCAACAAGCTTCGTCCTGACCGACGAGCCGCAACAACTCAGCGTTGGAAACTGGGGCGAGCAGGGATATCCCATGTACGCCGGCACAATGCGCTACACAACCACCTTCCGCATAGACAAACCAGAGAATGGAAAGGTGGTTGTCCATCTGAACGGAGCCAAAGGCTCCTTGTTCCTGGTTTCGGTAAACGGAGGAAAACCCGTTCCGGTGTGCTGGCAGCCATGGGAAGCCGACGTCACCTCTTACGTTAAAGACGGCGAAAACACACTGACCGTAGATGTTGTGAGCACACTGCGCAACACCTTCGGTCCCCTGCACCACCGCGCTGGAGACAACCTCGGATGGGTTGGCCCGCACGAATTCGTTGACGAAAGGAACTGGACCGACGAATACCAGCTCATACCCTACGGGCTGTTAGAGGGCGTGGAGGTGGCCTCTCTCGTTCGAGAGTAAACCGCCTAGAGGAGCAAACGCTCTGCACCGATGCCCCTTCTCCACTGAAGAAGGGGCATCATTTCCTTAGCTTCGGGAGCCGGAACGCGCTAAAACCGAGCCAAAAGCTCAGTCGGTGCCCCCTCAATCTGCTGAGAGTGGCACAGCTCGCAGTTCGCCGAGATGTACCTTGGCGAAGAGGCTCCCACTTCCCTCATCACTCCATGGCAGCGGAAGCACCCAACATGCGTTGCCCAATTGGGGTAAGTTTCAGGGCCAACCCTCATATGCGCAAAGCCAGATGCAAGGTAAATCTGTTCGATGGTATCAATAGACCTCCGCAATTGCGCACGGCGATTTCTTGCGATTTCGGGGAACTCCTTCTCGTAGAAAAGCCGTATATCGCGGATCCTTTTAAGCACACGCGCCTGCTGAGCGGCGGTTGGTATATCCTTAACCTCACCAACCGCCTTCATCGCCTCGCGCTTGATAAAAGGCAGGGAAGCATCCACCTGACCGCGGTTAATGGCCTCGTCCAGCAACCGCTCGAACGGAAGAAAATCATGGGCGGCGCGGTTGTGGCAGTCTATGCAGTCCATCAAACGCAGTTCCTCGGTTTGCCGAATGCTTGCAAGGCGGGCTTGGTAGGTGGGGTTCACGTACTCACGCACACTGCCGTCCGGCTTGCGCACCCTCAACCAGGCGATTTCGCGCCGATCCCACCTTGCGGGAATGTAGTATATGGTGCTGGCCATGTGGCCGTGAATTCCAGACCCGGGCACCCCACCGCTTCCAACGCGCAGTAGCATCGATCTCACACGCCGAGTGTTCTGCCAGTCTTGCGCATGCGAAATCTTTGTGCTCAACATACTCCCGTAAAACCGTTCGGTCCAGTGGCAGTTTTCGCATATCTCGCGGCTCGGGCGGAGGGCTCTCAAAGGGGTCTCCAAAGGCCGGCGGTAATCCCCGCGCAGGTAATGCCAAACCTGCGGAAGTCCGGAAAGCTTAGAGCGTACATACCAAGGGGCGCCGGGGCCGATGTGGCACTTCACGCAGTCCACGCTGGCGTGGGATGAGCGCAGGTAAGCCGTGTACTCAGGTATCATAACCCTGTGGCACACTTTCCCGCAGAAAGTCACGCTGTCCATAAACTCCACCGATTTGTACAGCACAACGGTGGTCACCACCAATATCACAACGCTTGCCACCGCGAAGAACCCCGCTATCTTCCGCTGAGTTGGATCCGTCAAATCCACTACCGGATACGTCGGCTTGCCACGAGCAACCCTCCTGCGCTGAACCCACGCATCTATCGGAACCAGCACCAACCCAAGAATAAGCACACCGGGCAAAACCATGTAAGCCAAAATGCCGATATAGGGGTTTCCCATTCCCACCGCGATGTCTAAAAGGACCAAGAACACCAGCAGGCCTGTGCTTATAAACACAAGGAAGCCCCCCAAAAGCCTCAGCGGACGGGCGGCAAACCATCGCAGAACGGTACGCATTCAATCACCTCTTCGGCGGAAAAAATTGAGAATCAACCGAGAAACAAGGGGGCCTATTTTAGGCTTAACACCCGGATTTTCTCCCCACGGCAGAAGGGACCGCTGTTCACAACATCCCGCAAAATCCGACAGGACCCACGCTTCAAGAGTATCATAACAATATGACAAAAATATTAAAAGCCCCTGTTCCGGGACACAAAAACAAAAAGGGGGCTACCTGGAATTAAATCTTTTTCAGAGATTCTACAGTTGGCCGTCTCTCCGGCCGGGACCCAGCTTCACACATCGCGGCTCAAGACCATCGGGGTCCTCTTTCGCCGCCCCGGTCCCGCCTTCACGACCGAAGAAAGCACACGCACCTACGCGAGGAAAAACCGACGGGAAAAGCCAACACCCGTCCCTTCACCAACCGTATCTTTCCGGGCCCCAATCCCGAACCGTGTACTCTTGCTTCACAAGAATCATCTTCCGGCTGGGCAAATCCTCCGTGAGAACCACCCCGGGACCAACACAAGAGTAAACCCCTATCTTACAGCCCGGCATGATAATGGCGTTCACCCCGGTTCGGCTGTAATCTCCGAAGAAGCTGGCCGACGCGCCGTAAGGAGGGATCTCCTTCCGCCCCTTCACCACATGTATCTGGTCCCTGTCATCGAACCTGAGGGTCCCGCAAACGGTAGCCGCTCCTATATCCACCGCACTGCCGACTACCCCGCTGATTTCGCAATAGTGGTACAGGTAAGCGCGGTCCAACAGCACGCCATCGAATTCCGCTCCGTGGCCCACCAAGCTGTGCGGACCAAGAGATGAGCCTCCACCAACAAAAGCATAGTCGCGTACACGCGCATTCGCCCCAATCAAAACCCTGCCGCCAATGATACTTCCGTTCGTAACGCTTGCGCCCGGACCCAGCCACAAATCACCATGAACCACTACTCGGTTCCCCACAACCGCGCCCTCGCCAAGCACCAGTCTTCCCGATACCTCCGCGCTGTCTGAAACTTTTGCAGTTGGATGGATGACGTCCCCCTCCAGCTTGGACGACATATAGTCCAACAACCTTGCGTTAGCCTCCAAAATATGCCAAGGCCGGTCCAGGTCAACAAGGAACTCTGAAGCCACCACTGCAGCAACCTCACAGCCGTCGTCAATCAAAAGCTGCAAGGAAGCCGCCAGATCCGCCTCCGTCGGAGGCATCCCGCCAACCGGTACCGATTGAAGCAGTCCCGGGTTATCGCGCACCGCGGACGCTGCACCGCGCCCCAGCGCGACAACTCCGCCCAATCGATACTCGCCTCCACGGGGATGCCCCTGAACCCCTATCAATCTCCCGCTGGAAACTTCTCCGCATATCCAATCACCGGGCTTCTCGTCCCCAAGAGGGTGCAGCAGAACGCACGCTTTGGCCCCGGACTTCCGAAAGTGTTCCACAACCGCTTTGATGTTGCTCGCTGGAGTTACCACGTCCCCGTAAACGACCAGAATGTCCTCTTCACCGGCCAAATCCCAAGCCGCCGCAACAGCAGGAGCGGTACCGGACGCGGATGGCTGGCGCACATACTCCGGTGCCGGAGAGAGGCCGTGCAAAGCATGCCGCACAGAGGCCTCGCCGTGCCCAACAACCACCAAAATCCGCTGAAAGCCCATGCCGAAAAGGTCCTCCGCAATGCGGCGAACCACCGGCACGTTTGCAATCGGGAATGCGCACTTATTCCGAACCTCGTTGAACGGCCAAAATTTGGTGCCGCCCCCCGCGGCCAAGATAACCGCTGTCCTCATAGCCAATTTCGAACCCCGATATAACAAAGGCGCCGACCGCAAAAGCCCACAAGGGGCCGCGCGGCCGGCGCCTCAAGCGTTTAGGCAAACATCTTCAGGTAGTTTTTGCCCAGAATGAACCCTTCCTCCGGGCTTCTGGTGCTGTCTTCATGCTCTATGGAAAGAACGCCGTTGTAACCGTTCCTGCGCAGTGCGCCTATATACTCGCCCCACTTTATCACACCTAAGCCGGGGATGACGTAGCGCCACCAACCACCCTCCTGGTTGCCAAACCACCTCAGTCGATGGTAGTTGATCTCCGTATCTTTCGCGTGGGTGTGGAAAATCCGCTTCGCAAAGCGGTCAACAGCCGCCAGGTAGTCTATTCCCTGCCACACCAGATGGGATGGATCAAAGTTCAAACCGAAATTCTCGTTTGGAATCAGCTCGAACAAGCGCTCCCAATGCCCCAAGTGCATGATGTTCGTGGCCGTCCAGTTCTCCAGCGCGATCTTAACGCCCTTCGAGGCAGCGTACTCCAAAAGCGGCGGGAAAACCTTCGTGCACTCCTCTTCGATGGTTTGCATGCGGCTCTTTCCAGGCATCGGCATTCCGGCCATTGTGCAAACCACGTCAACCCCCAGAAGAACCGCCGCATCTATGCACTTGCGGATGTGGTTGATATTGGCCTCCCTCTTCGCGGGATCGGCGTCCGTAACGTTGATATAAGACGCCAAGCTCGATATTTTCAACCCCGCTTCCTGCAGTTTGCGCTTTATCTCCTCAGCGCGGGATTCCGTCAGCGTGGCAGGGTCTATGTGCTTGCTTCCGGGGCCAGCCGCAACCTCCAAACAATCGAAGCCGTTCTCGGAAGCAAACTTGATAACCGTTTCCAAATCCGGACCGCCGTAGTTAGCCGTAAGCATACCAATGAGCATCCCAAACACCTCCACAAAAGCTGCAAACTAAAGGCACGCCCGAAAAGCAGCAAACTCGGGCAAGCAAGCCGCTGTCAAGCGTGCCAATCGCCAAGATTATGGCACAAAGAAGCTAAAGTTGCAAGCCGAAGCGCGGCGCAAACCAAAATCCCGCAGCGAGAGAAAGCTTTCGCTGAACAGAAGGCTCAAAATGAAGGCAAGCCGCTATTCACCGCGAGACGCCAAATTTCCGCAAACCCTCGTTGACGGCTGCCGACAGTTGTGGTAAAGTAAAAGCGAAGCACAGGCGCCCTCGTAGCTCAGTGGATAGAGCACCGGCCTCCGGAGCCGGGCGCGCAGGTTCGATTCCTGTCGAGGGCGCCACTTCTTTTCACCCGAGAATTTTTGCCCAAAACCTCCTGCGATGCACTCCTAAGAAGCCTTTGGGTAAAAACTGCAAACTCGCACCACTTCCTCGGCAATTTCCTTCTGCTTTTCAACCGCTTTGCCAACCGCGGTTTCATGAACCACGTGAACCGGAGCCGGCCCGTAGGGCCTCCACCGCTCTGCATGGCGCTCCGGCGCCGCCGCAGTGAATACGGAAACGGTTGGTACACCCAAAGCTGCGGCAATGTGCTGGCCTGCGGAGTCATAACCCACGTAAACATCGCTGGCCAAAATAGCGGAGCAGAATTCACCCGTTGTGCCCGTCCACAGCACCAAAGCAGGCCCGACAAGCGGCTGCACCGCCGCACCAAAAACAACATCCGCGTTCCACTCAAAAAGCGGCACACCGCGTTCAGCAATGCGCCCCGCAAGCTCCTGCACCCTAAGCCTTTCCTCGCGGTCGCCGCCGCACGTAAGCAGAACGGTTTTCCGAGCGCGCATCAAACCGGCAACCAACTCCTCCTCAAACACATCCCCAACCCGCTTTGCTTCATTGCCGCCAACCCCAAAACTCACCGAGGCAACCCCGCCCTCTGCACCCCTGCCGAGAAGCCGCCCAAGCTTCGCCGCCAGGTCAAGCTCTCGCTTCGGCAGACGAAGCTCCGGCATGATGAGCGGATCCGAACCGAACCATTCTGCCATCCATGCGGCCGTCAGTCTGCTCAATTCACACAAGCTCGGCTTTTGGTAAGAGCGGCTCTCGAAGTGGTAGTACCGGCTGTCATCCTTAAGCACGGGAAGAAGCCCAAGCTGCGTAAGGCGGGAATCTGTGTCGATCACCACAAGATCCTGCCGACCAACTTCTCGCTCAAGCTCCGCGACAACGTCCACAAGGCGAACCCATGCGTCCAAGCGCTCCAAAAGCGCGCCGTGCCGCTCGTAAGGCACATCCCGATGCACAACACGTGGGTCACCGCTGAACAGGCCGTACGAGGCCTCAGGTCCGACAAAAACGATTGTTGTATCCGGGAACAAGCGCCTCAGCGCCGATATAACCACGCTGGTGCTTGCAACATCAGCTCCCAAGGTAACGCGCGAAAGCACAGCCGCCGCACGAGGAGGAGAAATGCCGCCAGCCGGCCTTCTGGCCTTTAATGCGTGCCTCCTCCTCAGCAAAGCTTCTGCATCGGATATGCCGAAGCTTTTAAGCACGCTGTCAACCCGCCTCCCCCGAGGAATCCTGCGGCATTTGTCAATTAGGTGCGCAAAAAACTCGTCGTAAAAGACACAATACTCCGGCTCGAATGAGTCGCTCAGCTTCTCCACAATAGAGCCGAAGATCGCATTGGTGCCAATCCGCGCAACATCCGGGTTGCCGCTGGTTGCAAACATCACCAGCGCATCCAAAGACGGCTCAAAAAGGCGCTTCCGCTCTTCATAGTGCTTGAGGAGCTGTGCAACCTCTCTTTCGGCGGCATCCTTCACCTGCTCGCTTCGATCGCCGCTGTTACCGAAAAATCTACTGTTCTCATCCATTGCAAATTAACCCGCTTTAGAAGATAGGGCTACCGACTGCACCAGCAAAAACCCGTTGGCTGCAAAATCTGCAAACTCCTCCTCACACACCCAAGAAGTTTGTTTGCCAAACCCCCTCCTCGAATCTTGAATTCCAAGCAGGATTCAGCGCTCCAAGAAACGAATTTCTTTGTGTGACTTACGCAGCCCATTCAAAGCCTCCAAAAACCGGTCTGGCCGCGTATTTCGTTATTCCACTACTCATGGATGCGGCCGTAGCTATATCAGCCCTTACCGTTAACCTTTACGCACAAGACTTGGGAGCCAGCAAGCTGCAGCTTGGCCTTCTCGGAACCGCCTGGGCAGTTCCATATGCGTTTACATCCCCATTCGCTGGAAGGTGGGCCGATAGATACAACCGCACCATACTAATTTGGGCCGGTTTGTGGCTTGCGGCGCTTTCGCATTCGGCCAGCGGGCTTTCCACAAGGCCCCAGCATCTAATCGCCGCGGCACCATTCGGCGGACTCGGGGGAGCGCTGTTCTGGCCCACCTTCGAAACCCTCCTGCATTCGAAGGAGCCGGAGGAAACAAAAGCCAGAATCGGGGCTTTCAACGTCGGCTGGACCATCGGAATCATGGGTGGCACAGCGGCCGCCGGATACTTCTACCACCTAGCGGGCCCGCGCGCAACCTTTTTCACCATAGCGCTCATAGTGGCGCTAACGGGATGCTACGTCCTCACCAGAGCAGACTGGCGGCTCAAACTCGACGGAACCGAACACCATCTAGAACCCTCTCAGAATTCAACAAAGGTTGCGCCTGCCCGCAAAGCCGGCTACCTCAGATTGGCGTGGGTGGCAAACTTCGGCATGTGGTTTGCTGGCTCGGCAACAAACACCATCTTCCCCAAATTGGCGCGCTCTTTGGGCATACCAGATGGCCCCATCGGTTTGCTATCGTCATTGATCATGGTAGCCCAAATGTCGATGTTTATCATGCTCTCCCGCTCGTCGAGGTGGCACTACCGCCTGGCACCACTGCTTGCCGCCCAAGCCGCGGCCGTGCTGGGTGTTTTGGTGATAGGGATAGGCCGCGCACCGCTGGCTTTCGCCCTCGGAATGCTTCTTCTCGGCATCAGTCGGGGCAAAACATACTCCGCAAGCCTGTTCTACGGCCTCGATGCAGAAACATCAAAAGGCGGCAACACGGGCATACACGAATCAATCGTCGGCGCCGCCTACATTTTTGGCCCCTTTACCGCCGGAATCTCCGCCGAGAAGATCTCCCTGCGGGCCCCGTTCTTCCTAACCGCCGCGGTCGTATCTTCCGCAATAATGCTCCAAATCTGGATCTGGAGCCGAATACATCCGCACTCGCCATCAGAGCTTCAGCAGGAGTCAAAATAAACCACCTTCACAACCCGGATAAGCTGGCCCAAAAACCTACCGGGCTTCCTCGGCCTCAATACCGTACACCCAGCCCGGCTTCACGGCAAACCGAATTACGCAGGGGTCCTCTGTTCTCTTGAACTCAACCAGCTTCCCACCCGACAGTATCCGGCTGACTTTTGTTCCCTTCGGAACCCTTACTGTGCACTCTCCTTCCGCAGAAGCTTTAAGCCTGGCATGCTTCAAACGCCCGTCGCTCCACTGCATATCCACCTCATAGCCTCCGCGCGCTCTAAGGCCGGAAACCCGACCGTTCGGCCAGGCCTTCGGTAACGCAGGAAGCAAACTCACCTCCCCAGCGTGGCTCTGCAACAGCATCTCGGCAATCCCGGCTGTGCCACCGAAGTTTCCGTCTATCTGGAACGGCGGATGCAAGTCAAACAGGTTATCGGTGGTGCTCCTCTGCAGAAGCGCTTTGGCGTTCTGGTACGCCAGGTCGCCCTCCTCAAAGCGCGCCCAGAAGTTGATAACCCAAGCGCGGCTCCAACCTGTTTGCCCTCCGCCGTGCGCCAAACGATACTCCAGAGATTTCCTAACGGCTGCGGCCAGCTCTGGCGTTCCCCTCAAAGTAATCTGCCTGCCAGGATGAAAACCAAACAGGTGAGACATGTGCCGGTGTCCGGGTTCAGGTTCGTCGTAATCTTCAATCCACTCTTGAAGCCTGCCGGTCTTCCTGCTTATCTGAAGGGGTGCCAACCGCCGCAAACTCGCTTCCAACTGCTTCCTGAACTCCGAATCCACCCCCAAAATGCTCGACGCCTCGATGCAGTTCGTGAACAGATCGTGTATAATGCTCAAATCCATCGTGGCGCCGTACGTAAGCATAGATACTGTGCCGTCCGACTTTCGAAAGCTGTTTTCCGGCGAGTGAGAGGGATTCGTAACAAGCCAACCGTTCGGACCTTCAACCAGGAAGTCCAGAATAAACAGCGCCGCCTCTTTCATCACCGGATAGGCTTTTTCGCGCAGGTACTCTTTGTCAAGCGTAAATGCGTAGTGCTCCCAAAGATGCTGACACAACCACGCGGCACCCATGGGCCAAATGCCCCAAACTCCATCCGCAGGTGTGGTAAACCCCCAGATATCCGACAAGTGATGCGCCACCCACCCGCGGCACCCATAGTGAACCTGCGCTGTCCTCCGACCAGATTCAACCAAAGAAGCCGCGTAATCAATCAGCGGAATGTGGCACTCCGAAAGATTCGTCACCTCAGCGGGCCAGTAGTTCATTTGCAAATTGATGTTTAGGTGGTAATCCGAATTCCACGGTGCATTCATGTGCTCGTTCCACAAACCCTGGAGGTTGGCGGGAAGCCCACCGGGGCGCGAACTGCTTATCAGCAGATAGCGGCCGAACTGGAAATACGTCGCAAGCAGGTCAGGATCGTCAGCCCCGTTTCTAACGGCGGCCAACCTCTCATTGGTGGGCTTGTCTGGATTGGGGCTGGGTCCCAAATCGATTGAAACGCGGCGGAAAAACCTGCGAAAATCGCTTATGTGTGCAGAGCGCAGGCGCGGGTACGGCTTTGCTGACGCCTGCTTGATATGATTCCGGCAAACAGCCTCCGGATCCTCTCCTCGGTAGTTCGTGGCGGCGGCTATCAACAGCGTCAGCGAATCTGCATTCCGCACGGCCAGCGCATCACCGTCAGCCTGCACGGTCCCACCTTTCGGCACCGCCAAAACATGCGCCTCGAAGCGCAGTCCAAGGCTCTCCTTACCGCCTTCCGGAATATCCGCCACCTGTCCGCGCAGAATCAGGCGGTCGTTCCCCTCCGTGAAGCTTTTTGCGTCCTGCTGGCGGGTGATCCGAAGCCTGGCGGAGATTTTTCCCGGCCTGTCGCACGCCATGTGAATCACAATAACCTGGTCCGGAGCCGAAGCAAACACCTCTCTGGTAAACCAGCCGTCGGGCGTCCTGTAACTCACTGTTGCAACAGCCGAATCCAGATCCAACTCCCTGCGGTATTCTTCAACCTGTTCCGGAGCATCCGTGTCAATCCACAAATCCCCCAACGACTGGTAGGATTTAATCCTGGAGGGACGTCCCATGAGGTACCTTCCTGCCAGCTCCTCCGCCTCCCGGTTCTTCCCTTCAAACAACAGGCGGCGTACCTCCGGAAGATACTTCAGCGCATCGGGATTCGTGGTATCCCCCCTATGGCCGTCCCAAAGGCTGTTCTCATTCAACTGAATCCGCTCGTGTGCAACACCGCCGAAAACCATTGCACCAAGCCTGCCGTTTCCCACAGGAAAAGCTGTGTCCCATTGCTTGGCCGGCTGCCGAAGCCAAATAATAGGTTGTGGATGCTTGTTCATGGCACTACCTCTTACTTCCCTTTTAAACGCAACAGCACCAAAACACGGAACAGAAACCACCAGCGCAAATGTTGCTAACAACGCCGCACCTGAAATTCTGCCCATTCCAACGCCCCTTTTAAAAACTTGGCGAAAGAACTTCCGTTACGGTATTCTCCGCGCGCATCCTCATTCCTTACCACCCGCTTAAAACCTGGCAAGCAAACCGCTTTATTGGGGCCGACCTGCATTTTGCACATTCCATGCAAGGGCATCAAACCTCTCTCCAAATGCCCTAAGGAGGAACAGACAAGACAAATGCCGTAAGGAAAGGTGAAAACACAAAAGCCGGTGCCGACGCGGCGTCGCGGCTTTTTGGGAGGGACACAATGGCGCTATCTAAAGAGCAGTTGGTGCACCAACAAATTCTCAAGTGGGAAACAGAGGCCAGGGCCCGGCGCGAGCAAACCGCTGTATCGCCACCGCCGAAGGCATATCCGTTCGTCACCATATCCAGAGAGGCTGGAAGCTTCGGCACCCAAGCCGCGGCTATCGTTGCTCAGGAACTGGGCTGGCAGTGCTTGGATAAAGAGATTGTGGAGTACGTCGCCCGCGATGCAAAAGTTACCGAAAGGCTCATCGATTCGCTCGATGAAAAGGCGAAGGGATATGTGGAAGCCTGGATGTCCTCATTTCTGCACAAGCAACACTTCGAATCCAGCGATTACCTGCGCCACCTCGCCAAAGTGCTTCGCGCCTTCGTTCAGCACGAGCCGGCGGTGATAGTGGGGCGTGGTGCACACCTGATACTTTCCTCGCTGAGAGATAAGGGGCTGGCGGTTCGAGTTACGGCGCCGCTCGAAGTCCGCATCAAGCGGTATGCAAAAGACCAAGGGATAACGGAACAAGAAGCCGCCCAGCGCATCCGCAATACAGACAGACTCCGCGCTCAATTTTTCCAATCCTTCCTGGGCCGCTCGTTCGAGGATATGATGCAGTTCGACCTTGTCATCAACACCGAGCGGTTGGATGCTCAACAAACGGCAAACATCATCCTATGCGCTGTCCGGGAACGCGGGTTGGACCGCCTCAAGTAAAGCCTCGAAACAAACCGAGACTTCTCCCTTAGGGGGTTGCGGGGTCTGGCCCAAAATTTAACTGCCACGGCAAGCTACAGAGGTTTTCCAAGCCGAGAAAGCTCCACCTGAGCCGCCTCGTATATCTGGCTTCCCGGCCCCTGCGACTTGGCCGCCAAACTCAGCGCCTCGGCAGCTTTCTCCTTGTTGTTGCGCGTTATGTAAACACAGCCAAGCATATAAAGCGCGCTGTCGCGTTGGTGCTTGAGGCTTTTCAGCTCTTCGATGTCCTCTTTGGAAAACCCGGGGTCCGCCAGAGCTTTTTCCAGCTCGGCCTGGTAAGAACGCGCGCCGGCAATGCCCTTCGGCAACCGCTCGGGGGGTGTGGGCTTGCGCCCGTACAGCCGATCCAGCTTCAAAACGATGCTTTTGCTCGCCTCATCTAAGTCAGCCAGATATCTCTCCTCCTCTTCCTTGGAAGACAAATCTCCAAACGGAAGCCCAGGAGGGGTATCCTTAGAAACAGAAGCACCGCCCTGCACCGGCTTCACCGGCACCTTGGTGGCGTCTTTATCCTTGCTCGGCTTTTGCACGTTTGTGTACTTAACGGTGGATTTCAGCTCGCCCTTCGCAGGCTGGGCTTTCGGCTTCGAAACCTGCTTGGCCGGCCTCGACGGCGACGACCAGGCGGCATCTTCCATCGAACGCACCGTGCTCTTCGCCGGAGCCTTTTTCGGCTTCTGAGCGCGTTTAGTAGCCCCGAAAGCCGGTACCACCAGCAACCAAACCAAGAAAAGCCAAACCACTCGCTTCAATATCAGCACCTCTCCTTCCACCGCTAGGTTAGACGCCGCCGAGATAGAATTTGTTTCGAACACAACAGGCGGATGTTACCGACCGTAGTCCACCACAAATTCAACACCAAGCGACCTGCTCACGCTTCCATCCGGCTTTCTAACCCCAACCGGCCCAAGCCCCACCGAAACTGAACTCCGACGGCTCAGCTCCCAAACCGTCGTAACTTTAAGAAAATCAACGCGGGTGGAACTCGGAGGCCCTGGATCCCTGGGCCACTCCCTGTAGTACGTCCCTATAAGCTCGCATTTCGAACCGATGCGCCGATCGGCCCGCAGGATAAACGAGCGGCCATTCGGTCCCAACCGGTGGCCGAGCATCCTCCCCTGCCTGTAGTACGAAACCTCAGGGTTGCGGTGCAGGTAAGTCTCGCGGTCTATCGACGTGAACTCCGCTCGAATGTCGGTGCCGCCCCACATCAGCCCCTTGCGGCGAAACCCCACCGTGTAACCGATCTTCTGAGTAACCCTGCCCTGACGAAACCCCCTCGGCGCAGTAATGTCGTCTATAACCAGCTCCGCGTACGTCTCGTAGCGGCCGGCATCGTACCGCGCATCCAATCCAACAAACGCATTCAGGTCATTGTTGTCCGACTCGAAGATCCTCTGATAGAGAAGAATTGGCAGAAACAGGCAGGTCGGGTTCGGCGCCTTGTTCAGCTTCATCGTCTCGGAAATGCCGAACGAAAATCGGTCGCCGAAACCTCGCTGAAGGCGGCGCCCCACCAAATAACGATTTCCTCCTCCTTCGCGAAAGCCCGCCACAAACTGATCCAAATCCCAGTTGCCGAAAAACCTCCCCAGCTTCAGCTTTCCGGTAACCCTCCCAAGTGGCAATCCCTGAGCTTCGTCAGAAAGGATGAGGCCGCTGGTGTAAGATGGCCCCCACTTCAGATACGTCTTTCCGAACTCCCAATCACAACCCAGCCACCTTGTGCGCACCAGCAGAGAATCCACCGGATGGAAACCCCGGCTTACTCCCTGCCACTCCCGATGTTGGTTGGTAACGACCGCCAATCCGTAGGAACCGCGGCCCAAAGAAAACCACATATCCCGCCTGGAAAGGAACTGCCATCCGCTCTCGGTTTCGTCGCTAAGAACCCGCAACTTCCGGTAACTGCCACTGCCAATCTTCTTTTTAGGGGGAGGCAGTTGCCCCTGCGTATCACCGTACTCCGTCAACAACACGCGGTAAGCCAATTCAGCCGACGTACCCTCGCCCGGAGGCGTTACAGAGCGCAAAAGCCGCTTGACGTCTTCCCGAGTAAGAATCTGCTGGCCGTGGAACCACCAAGCCGGGATATTCGGCAGGTTGCCCGACAGCGCCAGCTTGGAGAGCGCACCGTACGTCCAATGCGCCCTCGGCACCACCTCGCCATCTCGAACCTCGTCCTCCCGCGGTTCCTCCTCCCCAACCGACAGCTCCTCGGCCGGGCGAAAACCCTCCGGCTCTCTGCTGGAGTCGAAAGGCAAACATACCGCATCCAGAACCCGTGGCCACGCACTCTCGCGCATCGATACCAAACGGCACACCAAAGAGCCGCCGCCTGCGCGCACTACCTCCAGCCGGGCTATCTCCTCGCCATACTGCACAACCGAAAGAATACTGCCGGGCTCAACCATTACGCTGCCGAGAAGCCCAACCTCCACGCGCCTCCCAGAAATCGCCTTAACATAGCCCACTTCCTGTTTGCCGGAACCAACGGCGGTTCCCTGAGCCGGCAAGAGGTCTGCCGCGCACCAAAAACCAACAACGCTGAAAAAAAGCGCCAACAGCGCCGGTACCCTCATCTCAATAGGCCCCTCGAGCAGACACAACAGCCGGTATCGTGCGGAAGAGTATCTCCATATCCAAGAGGAAGCTCCTGTTCTCCACGTAGTAGAGATCAAGCTCCATCCACTGTTCAAAGCTCAATTCGTTGCGCCCACTAACCTGCCAAAGACAGGTCAAACCCGGCTTCACATCCAGCCTTCGAAGATAACGCGGCTCATACATCTCCACCTCGTGTGGAAGAGGAGGACGCGGGCCCACCAAGCTCATCTCCCCGCGCAGAACATTAACCAACTGCGGAAGCTCATCAATGCTGTACTTGCGTAGGTATTTGCCAACGCGCGTTATTCGCGGATCTTTCCTAATCTTGAACACCGGACCGTCCATCTCATTGAGCGACGCCAACTCCGCTTGCAAAGCTTGAGCATTTTCCACCATTGTGCGAAACTTAAAGCAATCGAACAGCTTCAAGCCGCGCCCCACGCGCTTTTGCCTCAGAATTACAGGACCAGGGGAGTCGAGCTTAATCAAAGCGGCAACCAAAAGCATGAGCGGCATCAAACCAAACAGCAACAGGGCACTGATGAAAACATCCATGGCCCTCTTGGTGAGCTCATACATCCGCTCACCGGCTTTTGAGCGATAAGCCGTCTCCATGCTTGTGGTTTCCATAGCGGATATCCAATCGGGGTCCCCAGCTTATGGCATAAACCCAAAGCTATTCCGCAAGAAGATCGCGCACAATGCTGAAGATAAGGTGCCCCAACAGTAGATGCACGTCCTCTATCTGCTGCATGTTGTTGCTTGGAACAACGATGCAGTGCTGAGCCTTTTGCTTGAGCAACCCACCCTGGTAGCCTGCAAATCCGATGGTGGTTAGGCCCATCTCATTGGCCCGCTCAACGGCCAGAATCACGTTCTTAGAACTGCCGCTTCCAGATATGGCAAGAAGCACGTCACCCGGAACGGCCAAAGCCGACAACTGCTCGGCAAATACGCGTGAGTAGTCGAAATCGTTCGACCAAGCGGTAATCAAAGGCATGGAATCCGTCAGCGCAACAGCCCTGAAGTGCCGCCCCTGCTTATCCACCACAGATTTTTGAAAATCGCACACTAAATGCGAAGCCGTGGAAGCGCTCCCGCCGTTTCCGCACAAAAACAGCGTGTGCCCATTCCGAAAAGTATCCAGAAGAATCTCCACAACCTTGTTGATCTCTTCCGCCTTTAAAGACCGCAGTGCGGATTCTATCCCAGAAATATACTCCTCAACCGTCATTTTTCATCCTCAATCCTTGGCAAGCGTGCGGCGGTAGTAATCAACCGCCCTACGAACCCCCTCCGCGAAGGTCACTGTTGGCTTCCAGCCCAGCTCTTTCATCGCCAAAGACGCGTCCAAGTGAATGTGGTGGACTTCTCCAAGGCGCTCCTCTCCGTAGATTGGCTCTACGTCGGCCCCAACGGCATCGCGAACGGTCTCGAAAACCTGCTGGTCTGTTGTCGGCACCCCTGTACCGATGTTGTAGATGCCGCCGTCTCCTTTCCACATGGCTAGCATATTGGCCTCCACAACATCGTCCACATAAACGTAGTCCCTGGTCTTGTCACCCTTACCGAATATTGTTGGGCGTTTGCCCTCCATCATCAATCCGGTGAATATGGCAACTACCCCGGCTTCGCCGTGTGGAGTTTGCCTGGGGCCGTACACATTGCCGTAGCGCAAAACAGTGAACCGCAGCCCGTGGTTCACAGAATAAAGCTGAAGGTAATGCTCAACGGTGTGCTTGGATATGCCGTACTGGCTTATTGGAACCACCGGATGCTTCTCATCCACCGGCAGATACTGCGGCTCTCCGTAAACCGCCCCACCAGTGGATGCATACACGAATTTCCGCACTCCAACCTCCAAAGCCGCAAGAATAAGATTGAGACTGCCAAGAATGTTAACCTCAGCATCAAACACCGGCTCGCGGGTTGACCTCCGAACATCCATCTGGGCCGCATGGTGGTTCACAATCTCCGGCTTTTCCCTGCGCATAACTTCCGCAACCGCCTGCGCATCCCGTATGTCCACCTCGTAGAAGCGGGCCGCAGGGTTTACATTCTCCCGAAAGCCCGTGGATAGATCGTCAATTACGGATACGCTGTGTCCTTCCCTCACAAGCCTATCAACAACGTTGCTTCCTATGAAGCCAGCCCCTCCAGTTACCAGAACTCTCACGTGCATTCACCTTTCATCGGCGCTCGTACATGCGCCGGTAGTATTCTGCAAACTCTCCGCTTTTAATCCGCCTCCACCAGCTCTCGTTTGCGCGGTACCAATTCACCGTGGCCTCCAAAGCGGCATCGAACCCGTACTGCCGCCTCCACCCCAACGCCTGCACCTTGCTTGAATCGATTGAGTACCTACGATCGTGCCCCGGGCGATCTGCCACATGCTTAATAAGCGATTTCGGCTTCCCCAAAAGCTCCAAAACGGCATGGGCCACCTCAAGCTGGGTCTTTTGATTCTCCTGGCCGCCGCCGATGTTGTACACCTCGCCGACCTCCCCCTGCCTCAGCACCAAATCCACACCTCGTACAAAGTCATCCACGTAAATCCACTCGCGAACGTACAAGCCGTCGCCGTAGATGGGAAGCTCCTTATCCTCCAAAGCGTTTGTGATAAGCAAGGGGATAAACTTCTCTGGATGCTGGCGCGGACCCATATTGTTCGAGCCCCTCACCACAATCACAGGCACACCGAAGGACCGATGGTACGAAAGCGCCAAAAGCTCGCCCCCGGCTTTTGAAGCCGAGTACGGATTAGTGGGGCGAATTGGGCTCTCCTCCGTGGCCGCACCTTCGTACTGCGGACCATAAACCTCGTCCGTGGAAATCTGAACGAACAGCTTCAGAGACCGAGAAGCGCTTTTGCAGGCTTCCGCCAGCGAGTAAACCCCGTACACATCCGTGCGTATGAAAGCATCGGCCTCCACCAGAGCGCGGTCCACATGTGTTTCCGCGGCAAAGTTCACCACCGCATCACAGTTGGCCACTAGCTCCTGCATAAGCTGACGGTCGCATATATCTCCACGAACAAACTCATAATTTGGCAGGCGCTCCAACCCCGCCAGATTTTCCATGTTTCCGGCGTAGGTCAGCTTATCCACCACAAGCACGCTGTCCGCCGGGTACGCCTCAAGCGTATACCTCACGAAAGCACTGCCGATGAAACCGGCCCCGCCAGCCACGAGAATCTTCATCTATCCACCATTCAAGCCCGTTCTCTCCCGCCAGCTATCCGCCTTGTAAGGCAGATACGAGCGGTAGTCCACTGCTGTGGCATCATAACCAGCCAAAACAGCCCCCAAAAGCTTTGCTTTCGCCGCCCTCAAAGCGCTTCCGACCTCGCTTAAAGCGCCTTCCTGAGTAACCCCGCTTGCAACCACCAAAACAACCCCGTCCACCACGGGTGCCATTACCACCGCGTCCGCAAAAGCATCCGCAGGCGCCGAACTAATCAGCACCACATCCGCCTGAGACCGAAGAGAAGACATAACCCGCTCCATCGCAGGCGATGCAAGCGCATCCACTGCATTTGAAACTCTTCCGGCAGACACTACCTTAATTTTGGGATTCTCCGTCTGGTGAAGAGAATCTTCCAAGCGGCTTTCGCCAGCCAAAGCCTCCGCAAGGCCGGGGCTTTCCGGCACCCGGTAAACGCTGTGAAGCCGCGGAGCACGAAAGTCAGCATCAACCACCACAACCGACAAGCCCGAAGCCGCCAGCGAGGCTGCTAAACCAGAGATTACGTCGCCCGTAGTATCCGCATCGGCTCCAACGGGAGATAAGAGCACGCTTCTAACAGGCTCTCTTCCCCCGTTTTGCATTATGCCCAACCTCAGAGAGCGGAACGCCTCGGAAACCGTGCTGTCTGCCACACCATCCAGCCGCTGTGGCACACATGTAAGAACCGGGGCCTGCAAAATCTCCCACACTTGCCTTCTGGTTCGCACGCTCCGGTCCATCGCTTCCATCGCAAACGCCGCGCCAACACCCAGCATAACTCCAAGCACCAAACCCAAGGCCAAATTTAACACCCGTTTGGGTCTGACCTTCTTCCCTGGCTCCAACGCAAGCTCCACAACCCTCACACTGCTAAGCTTGGTGGCTTCGTTAATACGGGCATCCATCAACCGCTGCTCTAAGAGTTCTCTTTTTACCTCACAAACCTTCGCATCCCTGGCAAGCCTAACAAGCTCCCTTTCTTTTACCGGAAGGCGAGATATCTCCCTTTCCTCCTTATCCAAGGCATCGCTGAGGGCTCTCTTTCTCGCCTCAAGTGCCACTATGTTGGCCTGCTCAGATACCAAAACTTTATCAATCTCAGCCCGCACCGGGTTAGAAGTCTCGGTGGTGGTCACAGACATTGCTTGGCGCACCATCTCATCTTTCAGCGCCTTTGCCAATTCATCCCGTTTGGCCTGCAAACTGCGCACCGTGGGATGAGCATCGGTGTAAGTCGCCCTCGCCGACTGCAACAGCGCCTCTGCCTGGTAAAGCTCTTCCTTCAACCGGCCTATCTGCGGATTTTCTGCCCGCGTAGGAGAAATCTCGGTCTTTGGGAACTCCGAAAGCCTGGCGCGGAACGCTGAAAGACGCTTGTATGACTCTTTCATGGCGTAGTCGGCCTGCAGTAGCTGTTTTTGCAGTTCGCTTATTCTGTCTATTCGGCCTTTTGCCTCAGCAGTAAGGTCAACTGTTTTACTGCTGGTTTTAAAAGCCATTTGTTGGCGGTCGAGAAGCTGTTCCTCCTCCTTCAGCTCAGACAGCCTCTCTTCCACAAACTGGCGCAGAAGTTGGGCCTCTTCCTTGCGGGCGTATTGGTCCTTCCAAACCACCACGCTGGCAACCGCATCTGCACATAACTGCGCGCGTTGCGGGTCAAACGCCTCGTACCGAACAACCACCATGCTGGTATCCTTTATGTCTGAGGCATCCACCCGCTCTTTGGCCTCGCGGAGGTCGTTCGCCGTCGGTTTATATTTGCGGGCGAGCCGGTACACAGCCTCGATGGTGACGCCACGCTCTCCCAACGGCACATCCGACCAGGACCTTTCCTTTAAAGGACTGCGCGGAAGCTCTTTCACCCAAGGCTTCTGCATAATTCCAGCCACAGCGCGGTCGATCTCCTCCTCCGACATCCGGAAGATTGGTATCCCCTCCCGGGCGGCCAAAGCCGCAAGCGCACCTGCATACTTAATCGCCTCATCTTTTTGGAAGGAAGACAAATCTCTGGGACGGAGCTCTCTTGGCGATGGCACCGGCTTCCAACTGTCAGTACCCGATGGCTCCCCGGGGTCCAAAGCTTTCGCGGAACGCCTATGAAGAACCAAATATCCGGTGTACCGCGGCAGAGGATACTCAAACAGGTCCCGCTCGAACAGTGCAACCATATCAAATGTGGTGCGCCGAGAGTATAGGTCGATACCGTATCCATCACAAAGTCTCACCACGGCTTTGGTAAGCTCTGTATAGGGATCGCTGCGCACCAACTCTGCCACCGAACGCGGAGTGGTTCGACCGGAGCCGCCAATACTGCTCAGCACATCCGCCCGGATTACGTAGCCGGACGGTTGAAGAAGCTCCAGCGTAACCTTCGACTGATAGGTTGGGGTGGTAATCAAAGAGTTAAACACGGCCGCCGCCAGAGCAACAGCCAACATGAGGATCACAACGTTTCTGCGCGCGCGGATCACGCGCAGAACGTCTGCAAAACGAAGCGAAGGCTCCACGGCAAAACTCCTCCGCGAAAGCGAAGAGTGATTTACCCCTAGAGGCTTTTTCCAGCAAAGGCGGGAAATTTCCTGCAAACCGGGGTTAAAAACCCAAAAGCTGTCGGGCCGACACGTCAGTATACCACGGCGCACCAAAACCGGTCAACCGCGCTTGCTTCGAGCCGGCGCGCCGCCACCGTGTTGCGGTTGCGCCGCAGTTGTGCTATACTGGCTGCGTGAACGGGGTTTTCCTGGGGTTCTTTCTGTTGGTTGCCGCGGTCACACTCGCTCCGGCCAACACTGAAGAAGCCCGATTGCAACTCCGAGACGCCGTGGAACTCGCTCGCCGAGGCGAGGTTCAGCAAGTTTGGTCGCTCTTGCAAAGCGCCAAACCGTTCCACAGAGAAAACGTTGCAGACATCCTTGACATATCAATAGCCTTGCAGAAAGAGGGTTGGCACACGGAAGCCGCAAATCTGCTCGCAGAGTGCCTGAAGCTTCAACCGAATTTGCCCCAAGCAACCGGCAGGCTCTCTTACTTATTCCGGCGCTTCGGACCGCCGCTTTGGATTCAACACGACCTCGCGGCCTTTATGCCCATGCACTTCATTCGCACGTGGGATGAAAACGGGGCGCAGAGATGCGCAGTTGCCGCCCCCAAAGACCCTCAGGCACTGCTTAACCAAAGCGATCCCAAATACGGCTTCCGCTTCCACCATTGCACGTGGGCATACTGCTCTGATAATGCTTTAGACTCGCTCAAACTGCGATTTGCAGTTCACTTCCAGAGAAATACAGATGCCCCCCTGGCTGTGAAATGCAGTCGGGTGCTTCTTGCCATTTACATCCTCGCGAGAGAGCGCCTCGGTCTTCTTCCGCGCTTTTCCGAAGACGGAGTGGTTCACGTGTGGCTGTGCACTGACGGGCACGCCGGCGCAGAGCAGTGGCAAAATCATCTTTACTTCTATGCCATCGACACCCCGCGCCAACCCTCGGAGTGGATACGGCAGCTTTGCCACGAGTACGGCCATCTTGTAATTCCCGGCATAGGGCCGTTCGATGCGCCGGAGGAATGGGCCAACGGCCTCATCGGTGAACGTCTTTTTATGAAATGGCTTGCCGGCGGTGAGTTCAAGGAGCTGTGGAATCCTTCACCAGACTTGCAAACATTTGTGCAAAGCGGTGCAGACCGCCTGCTTCGGGAGTTTGTTCAAACTCCCGCACCGATCGACGGGACACGCTGGTCAGCCGATCTCTGCATCGCCTTGGCTCTCTACGCAGAAGCCGCACACGGACCGCAACTGCTCGCCGAGATAATAGCTTCCCAGGAAACCAGAACCCCGCAGCAATTTTGGACTGCCTACAAAAAAGCGCTCCAAAAGCGCGCATCCTTCGAGGTGCGGAAAATCGAAGGGCTGAAAACTTTCTTGGTGCCGATATTCAGCGATGCTCAGTACAATATCTCCTCTGAAAGGCAGGATGTCTCCTTATATATCGATGATAAACCGATCAAACCGGGCGCTTGGATTGCACTTAAAACCGGTTGGCATAAAATCCGATGCGTACCGGATAACATAAGCTCAATAACAATAACCCAGAAACCGGCTGGGCGCAGCTCCCCGGCCCGGAGGTAGCCCGAAGTATGAACTCTCGCTTTAAGTTTATGCGTTTGGTACGTACAAGCTCCTCTGAAATATACGTGATTTGGGAGGACGAAGAACGCGTCGGCCAGCTCGATATTCACTACGCACGCGATACCGTCCACGCTACATTGGTACTTGAAACAGACTTGTCGGTTGCTTCGGAAGAGGAGCTACTAAGCCAAATCGACCAAGACATCGTTTCCAGCTATCTTCCCATCTTTGAACGTGACAACCTTTTGGTAACAGTTTACAGGGGCGAGGAGATAAGCACCTACAGCGACGCCCAGGGTCAAATCGAAGAAGAAGACGACGAACACTAAAAAGTGAGATATTATCCGAGTAAACAGGAATTCCGCAGTATTGCGGAAACAGCTAACCTCATACCGGTTTACGCCGAAGTGCTCGCCGACATGGAAACCCCAGTGTCGGCTTTCTTGAAGGCAACCGACGGAGACTACCGCTTCCTCCTTGAAAGCGTGGAGGGCGGCGAAAGGCTGGCCCGCTACTCCTTCATGGGGTCGGAACCGTTCCTGGTGTTCCGCGCAAAAGGCAACCATGTGGTCATAGAGCAAGGGGGAAGCCTGGAAGTTATCGACCTTGCTCCAGGCCGAGACCCACTCCACATACTTAAACAGCTGATGAACCAGTACCGATGGAGCGGCGATCCCTCCCTGCCGCCTTTCTGCGGTGGCGCCGTGGGGTATATAGGCTATGATGCCGTGCGCCACTTCGAACGCCTTCCGGATCTCACTCCCGATGATCTGAAGCTCCCAGACTACCTCCTCATGTTTACCGACGCCTTCTTAGTCTTCGACCACGTACGCCATTCCATCCGAGCTGTGTGCAACGCCCGCGTTTCCGAAGACCCAGACGCCGCTTACGACTCCGCCGTGGCCAAAGTAGACGAGCTTATCCGAAGACTGCGCGATGGTCACCCAAAGCTTCCGCCGCCTCCAACCGGAAACAACCGCGCAGAACCCACATCCAACGTATCGCGCGACAGGTTTTTGGAGTCCGTCTTGCGCGCCAAAGAATACATAGCCGCCGGAGACATCATACAAGTCGTGCTTTCTCAAAGGCTTTCCATACCCGTTACAGCGCATCCGCTTCACATATACCGCGCATTGAGGTTTGTTAACCCGTCGCCGTACATGTACTACCTGTCCGCTGGAGATATCCACATCGTCGGCTCCTCACCTGAGATACTGGTCAGCGAGCGGAACGGAGTGGTAACCACACGCCCCATCGCCGGAACAACCCGCCGCGGCGCAACCGAGGAGGAGGACCAGAAGCTCGCCGATGCACTCCTTTCGGACGAGAAAGAGCGCGCGGAACATATCATGCTGGTGGACCTCGGCCGCAACGACCTCGGGCGGGTGTGCTCTTACGGTACGGTCAAAGTGGATGAATTTATGGCCATAGAGAAGTACTCACATGTTATGCACATCGTCTCAAACGTCACCGGCAGGCTTGCCCCAGACAAAGACCAATTTGATGTGCTTCGAGCATGCTTTCCGGCGGGAACCGTATCCGGTGCACCCAAAATTCGCGCCATGGAGATAATAGAAGAGCTGGAACCAACCAAGCGGGGTCCTTATGCAGGGGCGGTCGGGTATTTCTCCTACTCTGGCAGTATGGATACTGCCATCACCATCCGCACCATAACACTCAAGGGCAACACGGCCTACGTTCAGGTCGGAGCCGGGGTGGTGGCCGACTCCATCCCGGAACGGGAATTTGAAGAAACCATGCGCAAAGGGCATGCACTCCTTCGCGCAATCGAAATGGCGGAGGCTGGCCTGCCGTGACTCTGGTCATAGATAACTACGACTCTTTCACCTACAATCTGGTGCAATATCTGGGGGAACTCGGCGCCAACCCGCTGGTGTTCCGAAACGACCAGATAACCATCGCCCAGATGGAGGCCCTATCCCCAGAAAGGCTTGTTATCTCTCCAGGACCGTGCACCCCGCGCGAAGCCGGCATATCCGTGGAAGCCATAAGGCACTTCGCCGGCAAAATACCGATTCTTGGGGTATGTCTGGGGCACCAATCCATTGGCGCCGCTTTCGGAGGCCGGATTGTCAGAGCTAAGCGCCTTATGCACGGAAAAACATCCATAATCCAGCACGACGGCCAAACCATTTTCGCCGGCATACCAAATCCCTTCGAAGCAGTCCGCTACCACTCGCTGGTTATAGACCCAGAGAACGTTCCAGAATGCCTTGTTGTAACTGCACGTTCCGAGGACGGAGAAATAATGGGAGTCCGCCACAAACAATACCCCATCGAAGGCGTGCAGTTCCACCCAGAATCGGTTGCCACCGCATACGGCAAGAGGCTTCTGGAAAACTTCCTCAGAATGTGATACAGATTAAATAACCAGCAATACCTCTTCGGGAGCGCCGTTGTGATAAGGGAAGCTATTGCCGCTGTAGTTTCAGGCAAAAACCTAACAGAGGAAGAAGCTTCGCAGGTTATGGCCGAGATTATGTCGGGAGAATCCACCCCGTCGCAGATATCGGCTTTCCTGGTTGCCATGCGCATGAAGGGAGAGACGGTGGATGAGCTAACCGGTTTCGCCCGTGTGATGCGCGAAAAAGCGCTTAAGGTCACCTGCCAAACACCGGCACAGCTCATCGATACCTGCGGCACCGGCGGCGACGGGTTCAACACCTTCAACGTCTCAACGGCGGCCGCGTTCGCTGCAGCCGGCGCCGGTGCAAAAGTCGCCAAGCACGGCAACCGCTCTGCCTCCTCCCGATGTGGAAGCGCTGATGTTCTGGAGGCCCTCGGCATAGAACTGAACCTAACTCCTGAACAAGTTGCCAAATGCATCGACGAAGTCGGAATAGGATTCATGTTTGCCCCGCTGTTTCATCCAGCCATGAAGCACGCTGCTCCCGTCCGCCGCGAAATAGGAATTCGCACCACTTTCAACCTCCTCGGGCCACTGGTGAACCCCGCCGGCGTAACAAGGCAGGTGATAGGAGTCCCGCGCGAGGACCTCGTTGTGAAGATTGCTGAAACGCTTCTTAGGCTCGGCTCGGAGCACGCAATTGTGGTCTTTGGAGAACCCGGCCTGGACGAGCTTTCAACCGTTGGGCCGTCCACAATCGCCGAGGTGAAAAACGGCCGCGTTTCCACCTACAAGTTCGACCCAACCACCATCGGCCTTCGCCAGGCCTCTCTATCCGACCTGAACGGCGCCGATGCCCAACACAACGCCAAACTGCTTTCCGAAATACTAAGAGGCGCATACGACAGCCCAGCAACCGACACAGTGGCACTGAACGCCGCCGCAGCTCTTGTGGTCGGGGGCATTGCTGAGGATCTGCGCCACGGAGCCGACCTAGCATTCAAAGCAATTCGCACCGGCGCCGCCGCCGAAAAACTCGAGGCATTAAGAAAGTCTGCACCCAAGCCATGACCGAAACCACCGTAGTTGATGCCATACTCGCCAAAAAGCGGGATGACGTGAAACGCCTGTCTGCCGCAACCCCGCTCGGAGAACTGCGCGCACTTGCCGCTGATATGCCGCCAACCCGTCCATTTTTAGCAACCAAGAACAACGGCATCAGCCTCATAGCCGAAATCAAGCGGGCATCTCCATCCAAAGGGCCAATCCGTCCCGAGCTGTCGCCCGCAGAAATCGCCAGAACCTACCACTCCGCAGGGGCAGCCGCCGTTTCGGTGCTGACCGAGGAACACTTTTTTCTGGGCCGCCCGGAATTCATAGCCGAGGTGCACTCCGCATCCCCGCTCCCGGTACTGCGCAAGGATTTTGTTTTCAGTGAATGGCAGATTTATGAAACAAGGGTCCTGAAAGCCGATGCCGTCCTTCTAATAGCCGCAATCCTGAACAAAAACCAGCTTGAAGACCTTTTCGACTGCGCAATTGCCCTCGGGCTTGAATGCCTTATAGAAATTCACTCCGAAGATGACCTGGAAAAGGTTCCACCAAAAGCGCGTGTGGTTGGCGTGAACAACCGCGACCTGCGCACCTTCCACACCGACCTGGCTGTTGCCGAACGAATGGTACCCCTGATCCGCTCGTGCGGGCCCGACAACCGGGTTGTGGTTGCCGAAAGCGGAATCTTCTGCCGCAAAGATGTTGAGCGCATGCAAGCAGCCGGCGCCGACGCCATCCTGGTTGGCGAAGCGCTGATGCGCGAGCACGATATCTCCGCCAAAATTGCCGAGCTTCTGGGAAGAGCCAAAGGATGACCAAGGTAAAGATCTGCGGAATTACAAACCTGCACGACGCAATGGTCTGCGCCGAAGCCGGAGCAGATGCCATCGGCTTTGTGTTCGCCAGAAGCCCCCGCAGAGCCTCTGTCAGCACGGCAAAAGCCATTTCCCTCAGATTGCCGCCGTTCATAAGCACCGTTGGAGTCTTCGTAAACGCCCATCTCGACCCGGATCTGCTGCGCCAGTGCATGCCTTTCCTGCACGCCGTTCAGCTCCACGGCAATGAACCGCCGGACTTCGTTGAAGGCATAACAAAGCCGAAAATCAAGGGTTTCCGAATAGGCTCAAAAGAGGACCTTAAAGCGATTGAAAGCTACGTTGGCAAGGTGAACGCCATACTTCTTGACGCGCGTGTGGAAGGAGCCGAAGGTGGTACAGGCCAAACTTTCGACTGGTCCATCGCCGCCGAAGCCCGGGAATTCGGAATCCCCATCATCCTTGCCGGCGGCCTCCACCCCGGAAATGTGGCCGAAGCGATTTCTGCAGTGAGGCCGTACGCTGTCGATGCATCCAGCCTGCTGGAAATCTCCCCCGGAAGAAAAGACCCGGGCAAAATACGCCGTTTTGTCCAGGAGGTGAGACGCGCAGACCTCCAAATCCTCTCAGGAGACGCTTCCGAAAAATGACTGAAACCGAACTGAAATCCCCGGGGCGCTTCGGTGAATTCGGCGGGCGGTTCGTCCCAGAAACGCTGGTTCCGGTTTTGGACGAACTCGCCCAAGCGTACGAAACCGCAAAGCAAGACCCGGACTTTCAAAAACAACTAGACTACTACCTTAAGCAGTACGCCGGCAGGCCAACACCCCTTTACTTCGCCCAGCGCCTTTCTGAATATGCCGGCGGAGCCAAAATATACCTAAAACGCGAAGATTTGTGTCACACCGGCGCTCACAAAATCAACAACTGCCTGGGCCAAATACTGCTTGCGGTGCGCATGGGCAAGCCGCGCGTAATCGCCGAAACGGGAGCGGGTCAGCACGGGGTTGCCACAGCCACCGTCTGCGCTCTCTTCGGCCTTCAGTGCGAGATATATATGGGCGAAGAAGATGCCCACCGCCAGGCGCTCAACGTTTTCCGCATGAAGCTGCTCGGCGCCAAAGTCAACGTGGTCAAAGCCGGCAGCCGCACATTGAAAGACGCAATCAATGAGGCGTTCCGCGATTGGGTTACAAACGTCCGCAATACTTACTACCTGTTTGGCACTGCCGCGGGGCCGCATCCGTTCCCAACCATAGTCCGCGATTTCCAAAGCGTCATCGGACGGGAAGCACGCCAGCAAGCCCTGGAAGCGGAGGGGCGACTGCCGGACGCAATAGTGGCCTGCGTCGGCGGCGGAAGCAACGCAATCGGGATATTCCATCCCCACCTCAACGACTTATCCGTCCGCCTTATAGGTGTGGAAGCCGGCGGCCGCGGCCTCCAAAACGGACAGCATGCGGCCTCCCTGAACCTGGGCCGGCCCGGCGTCCTCCACGGCGCAATGAGTTATCTTCTGCAGGACAAACACGGACAGGTATTGCCAACGCACTCCGTCTCGGCCGGTTTGGACTACCCAGGGGTCGGACCCGAGCACAGCTTCTTGAAAGAAACCGGCCGCGCCGAATACACCACCGCCTCGGATCAAGAGGCTTTAGACGCCTTCCAACTCCTGGCGCGCACCGAGGGAATTCTGCCGGCGCTGGAATCCGCACATGCTGTTGCTGTGGCGGTCAAACTGGCCCGAGAAATGCCAAAAAGCGCTTTCATTGTGGTGAATCTTTCCGGTAGAGGCGACAAAGACGTCGAACACGTCCGCACACTCTTGGGGGAGGACGGATAGTATGTCTCGCATCGAAAGGCGCATTGCCCAACGCCGCTCACACGGACAAACAGTCTCCGTTGTGTTCGTCACCGCCGGCGACCCATCCCTCGAAGCAACCCGCGAAATCGTCCTCGCTATGGACAAAGTTGGCATTGACATCGTGGAGCTGGGAATCCCATTCTCCGATCCCATAGCCGACGGCCCCAGCATCCAAGCCTCATCACAGCGAGCACTCAGCCAAGGCGTTACCCCAACCGATGTGCTGGAGCTGGTTTCGTCCATCCGGTCCAAAAGCGATATTCCCATAGTGCTTATGTCTTACTACAATCCGGTTCTCCAAATGGGGCTGGAGGCTTTCTCAAGGGTCTGCTCGTTCGTCGGGGTGGACGGAGTCATCCTCACCGACCTATCACCCGAAGAAGCCGGCCCGTGGAAAAGATGCGCCGCCGCTTCAGGCATCGACACCATCTTCCTGGTTGCTCCAACAAGCACTGACGAACGCATCGCCCTGATTTCAAAACTGGCAAGCGGCTTCATCTACTGCGTGTCGCGCACAGGGGTAACTGGCGCGCGGGACGACCTGGCCAAATCCGAACTTCAGCACCTGATTCAGCGGGTGCGTGCACATACCAAGCCTCAAGGATTTTCGGCAAATCAACACTCACAAACCGAACGTCAAGATTCCCTGCCGGTGATCGTTGGCTTCGGAATATCAAAGCCAGAGCACGTCCGCGCAATTGCAGATTTCGCGGACGGCGCCGTGGTGGGCAGTGCGCTGGTGGATTTTATTGCGCAGAACCGAAGCGACCCGAACCTACCAAGCAAGGTTGCCCTGCGCGCTGCACAGATATTCGGCCTCGCGGCACCGCCAAACCCATAAACGCCCAACGGCAAGAAGCCTTGGCGTTCAGTTGGTCTGCCAAGGTTCTTGAACTGAGGCGGTTTTCAATTTTGGGAGGTAATTATGAAACCAAGCGTCCCGCTCGTTGTAGCCGGAGTTTGCCTGCTGTCGGCCGCCGCGTATCCCTCCAGTGTACCCGTCTTCTCCTGCTTCGAGCTCACTATCACCGCCAAAGCCTTCAGCGGGAACCCGTTCGACCCCAGCCAAAACGACATCCAGATGGTTGTAACAGACCCCAAAGGCCAAACCACATCCATCCCCGCGTTCTACGACGGCGACAACACTTGGCGAGTTCGCTTCACCCCGCAGAAGCCCGGTACCTATCGATATAGGATCTTGGCGCGCGGCAACATTGAACTGGATGGCACTCCCACCGCAGGGAGCTTCCGCGCCGCAGCTTCTAAAAACCACGGCTTCGTGAGGATAAACCCCTCCCTGCGCACACGCTTCGCATTTTCCACCGGCGAACCGTTTTTCCCCGTGGGCCACAACGTCGCCTGGCCCTCGAGGTGGCAGTCTCAATTCGTTGACTACGATGCGTTCTTCCCCAAGATGGGCGCCGCCGGAGAAAACTGGGCAAGGGTTTGGATGACTGCTTGGGGCGGCCTCAACATAGAGTGGACCCCGGGTCGCCTTGGAAGCTACAACCTCGAAGCGGCGCGCTATCTGGACCGCATACTCGCGCTTGCCGAAAAGCACGGCATCTTCATCCAGCTTGTGATTCAGCACCACGGCCAGTTCTCAACCCGTGTGAACCCAAACTGGAACGAAAACCCCATGAATGAAGCCTTGGGAGGATTTCTATCCAGACCTGGAGAGTTTTTCACGAACGCACGGGCCAAAGAGCTGTTCAAGCGTAAAGCAAGGTATATAGTATCCAGATGGGGTTACAGCACCCACATCTTCGCTTGGGAACTCTTCAACGAGGTGCAGTATACAGACCACCCAGGATGGGATGCCGTGGTGCGGTGGCACTCTGAAATGGCATCCTACATACGCTCCATAGATCCCTACAAACACCTAATCACCACAAGCAGCCCGGACCCCTCATCGCCGGTGTGGGATTCTATGGACTTCTATCAAGAGCATTTTTACAACAACGACCCGGCGGCCGCGGCCTCCGGAGATCTCAACCCCTCCCGCTTTACGAAACCCTACTTTGTCGGCGAATGGGGCGCAACCAATGGAGCCGGGCCCACCGAAAACGGCGCGGAGTTTTTAAGACGCGGCCTCTGGTCCGGCATAATGACAGGTGCCTCCGCCGCCCCGATGTTTTGGGATTGGGACTATATCCACCGCCACGACCTTTACAAGCAAATCGGGGTTACTGCAAAGATAGTGAACGCCGCCGGTCTTGCCGGCCGAGGTGACCTGCGGCAAACAAAGCCGCGGGTGAACTGCCAAGACCTGGGCCCCCTGGTGGTTGCACCACAGCAAGATTGGGGAGCCGTACAGCGCTTCGAATTCCGAATTACTCCCGATGTCGATAGCCCTCTGCCCGGCTTGCCGTCCTTCATTCACGGCCGCTTCCACAGAGACATGATGCCGAAGCCGATAACCCTGCATCTGAAATGCTCTAATCCCACCGCAGTTCGCATTGCAATTGCACGGTGGGCCAGAGCAGGCGCAGTCGTCAAGCTCAGCCTGGATGGATCGGAAACCACCCGCCTGGAATTGCCGCCCGCGGAAGCCGATGTTCACCGCAGAACCGAGCTCTCGGTAAACGTACCCGCCGGAGAGCACAGCCTGGAGATCGACAACGCAGGCGACGATTGGTACGTGATGTCCACCATCACGATCGAGAAGTATGCTCCCAAACTGCGAGCAAAAGGCCTGGTTGCAAAAGATTTGGCGGTGCTTTGGGTGCGCAACTCGGCGCCGGATACGGGAGACGTCAGCGGCACCATAGCAATATCCGGCCTCGAAAACGGTCGTTTCGTCCTCTGGAAGTTTAACACCTCAGATGGAACCAGCGCACGGCTTGGCACCATAACAGCCAAAAACGGCTCTGCAGAGATACCAATTCGTTCGCTTGCCTCCGACGAGGTTTACGTGCTGCGCAAAGCCAAAACCTAAAAACGCCAACCGTTTTCGTCCCCAACCTAACAAAACAAACCGGAGGAGGGCTTAGAAAAATCTCCCTCCTCCGGAAATTGGAACTGCCGATGCTATCGTTAAACGATTCCGCCCCTGGTTCTCTCGGCTCTATCGCCCAAAGCGGCTTGTATCATCAAAAACTCTCCAACGTTGTCTTTGGTGAGCAAACCAACCAACTGCCCGCCGTGTACCACCGGGATAGTTCGGCACGCACAGTTCTCTATCTGGGCAAAAGCGCTTTCCAGCATATCGTGAGAATCCACGGTTTGGAAATCCCGCTCCATCACGTCGGACACAAAAGCATCCAAACCTTGCCGCGCCAAAGATGCCAGCAGGGCATCCCTGGTCAGCACTCCAACCAGATTCCCGTTGTCAACCACGGGAAAGTCCTGCTGAGATCCGGCCAAAATCAAATCAACCGACCGGGACAGACGGTCGTACGGCGACAGCGTCTTGAAATCGGTTATCATGGCCTTCGACACCGGTATACCACCGAGTGCAGACTTCACCTGCACCATGGTGGCTTCTTGAGCGGCCCCTATCCACACGAACAGCGCAATAAACACCAAAAGCGGGTTGGTAAACAATCCCAAAAACCCGAAAAGCAGAGCCATCCCCTGCCCCAACGCCGCCGCAATATTTGTGGCCCTTGTGTAATCCATGCGCATCGCTAAAAGCGCCCTCACCACACGGCCACCGTCCATCGGGAACGCCGGAAGCAGGTTGAAAAGTGCCAAAAACACATTAACAACCATCAGCCTTTCCAACAGCGAACCCGTAAGCAAACCAATCTGACTTATCGGCTGCAGGGCCTCTGTGAAAGACAGCCACAAATAGATTGCAATGGCCAAAACAACATTCACAGATGGACCCGCCAGCGCCACCCAGAACTCTTGGATTGGCTCTTCGGGCATGCGTTCAAGCCGCGCTACACCCCCAATGGGCAAAAGGGTTATATCGCGCGTTCTTATCCCGTATTTCCGCGCCGCCAAAGAATGCCCAAGTTCATGGAGGACGACACAGCCGAACAGCATCAGAATAAACGTAACCCCGATGATCGCCGCCTCCAAACTGCCCCAGGCCAGCCAGTGGCTAAGGCCAACCCAGGCAAGCAGCAGCAGAAAGGTGACGTGCATGTATATGCCGATCCCATATACTTCTCCAAGCTTCCAAGACCACTTCATGTTTTTTCCACCTCCTTAGACTCGGGCCTGGAACGGTTACCGAACAACATGGACAGAGCTATCGACGCCAGCAATACAATACCCACAACTCCAAGGGAAATACCAACAGGTATCTCGTAAAACGGTTCGAAGATCATCTTCAAACCAACGAATACCAAGATAACTGCAAGGCCGTAGTGAAGGTATTCGAAAAGCTTCACCAAATCGGCAAGGGCAAAGTAAAGCGCGCGAAGGCCCAAAATAGCAAACACATTGGAAGTGAACACAATAAACGGATCCCTGGTCACTGCCAACACAGCCGGAATAGAGTCCAAAGCAAACACAAGATCAGTTGTCTCCACAAACAGCAGCACAATAAACATCGGGGTGGCCATGCGCTTACCGTTCTTCAACACGAAGAATTTGTGCCCCTCATAATCCGCGGTTACAGGCATCACACGGCGAAAAGCCTTGAGAACCGGATTTCGCTCGGGATGGACCTCGTACTCCTCCTGTATCCACATCTTGACGCCGGTGACCACCAAAAACGCCCCGAATACGTAAATAACCCAGTGAAACTTGGCTATGAGTGCAATTCCCGCGGCGATGAAGATCGCACGCATTACCAAAGCACCCAACACTCCCCAAAACAACACCTTGTGCTGATACTCGGCCGGCACCTGAAAGTAGGAAAATATAACCACAAACAGGAACAGGTTGTCCATGCTTAAAGCACGCTCGATGAGGTAGCCGGTGAGGAACTCCAAGCCAGCCTGCCTGCCGCGGCCGAACCATACCCACACGTTGAACAGGAAAGCCAGCGCAATCCAGAACACGCTCCACCAAAGTGACTCCTTAAGAGTAACCTTGTGCGGCTTGCGGTGCAAAACGCCCAGATCAAGCGCCAACATCGCTAAAACAAAAGCGATAAACAATCCCCACACAACCACCTGATTTCCCAAACAACACCCTCCTTACACTTTGTTTTGGCATCCGCAGAAACGCAGGCCCGCAATTTCAGCACCGCAACCTCGAATTGAAAACCCTTCTTACTTATACCAACTAAATAGCAGAGAGGAAACCTTCGCCCGAAGCCGCCTGACAAACCAGGCGTAACGGGTGCACCCTCTTGGCCTGCGCACTGAACGCTCAAACCCCAGAAAAAAGACGGCGCGGTTCCCCTCAACCATGCGCAACTCCACAGTACAGAGGAGAACCGCGTAAAAACATCCGCTACCCCGCTTCAATTCAGGATGCTTTTCACATAAGCCCTTACTTACCGGAAACCATGGCTACTTTCAAGCTTATATTCATCTCCATGTCCATCGAGGATGGGCCCCGCGGCCCCGCTTGCTGACCGGATGGCGGCTGAGGCATGGTCATTCTGGCCTTCATCTTCAGCTTTCCATCCGCCGTTTTCACCATCCCCGACGAAAGCAGTAGCTCCGAAGTAACCGAGCCCTGCATAGTTCCCTTCATTTTGCTTCCGCCGGATTCTGACTCTATGGGTGTGGAGAAAGTCGTAAGAACCTTAGCCGTCTTTCCAGTCAGCGCAACCAGTTTATTTTGAGAAGTAACCTTCATCTTTGGGCCGCCGCTGACGGAAATCTCCTTTTCTACCTTCCACGTTTCTCCAACCTTCACCGGCTTGCTGGGAAACCCGGCCGCCATAAGGTCACCAACCGAGGTCATCTCGGCTCCACCGCCCTCGGCACTTCTGATTCGGCCGTTCGGGCTCAGAATGTAAGTGATCGCTTTCGGCGTTCCCTGCTGCCCCGTGGACATCTCGCGGCCGTTTGCACTCATCTTCGGAACAGAAGGCTGGGCCTTTATTACATAGTCCCCGTTCGGAAGCTTCTTCTGCACCGTCATCCGATACGTCATCGTCATAGCCGTTCGCATGGGTTGTGCGCCCTGCGCGGATTTCATCACGCCCTCGTTGTTAACGGTGACCTTATAGACCCAACTATCGCCAGGCTTGGCGTTAATACGAAGCCGAACCTCGTTAGCCGCCAAAACCGCACCGCTCAACGCAATAACTGCGATTGCCACAAACACGTATAAACGCTGTCGCATAGAAAAACCCCTTTCAGCTTTCGAAATCAATGGCCGCCGCTACCAAGCCGCACCCAAAGCAGTCGGCGTGGATTGCTGCCGGTGCTTGGCAAACTACCCCAAAAGCGCAACCCGCATTCTGCACCGGTCTGTAGCTTCGAACCACATGCTTTTGTTTCTAGGAAAGTTTGCGCTATCCTGCAGAGGTTTAAGCACAAACGGGAAGGGAAAACGCTTCGGCTCTTGAAAAGAAGCAAAGGAGGTTGCACACAGAATGTTTGAGGGAAAAGTCTCTTTGGAAAACTTGTTGAGACCCGGCCCGCCCCGCACTTACACAGGCCGCCAACTAGATGAGATCGCGTTTCCGCTGGGCGGCATCGGCACAGGCAGTATATCCCTTGGAGGATGGGGCCAACTCCGTGATTTTGAAATATTCAACCGGCCCGCAAAAGGCCTGAGTTTCCAATACACCTTCTTCACCCTCCACGTACGGAGAGACGGTGAAGCACCCATAACCCGCGTTCTGCAGGGACCGGTCGGTGGCACTTACACCGGGGCAGGAAGCGGTGTAGAAAGGGCCTCCGGCGCTGGACTGCCTCGGTTCCGCTCCAATACCTTCACCGCGGGGTTCCCGATCGCCCGCGTGGACTTCGCCGACCCGAAAGTGCCTCTCAAAGTTGCGCTGGAGGCCTTCAACCCGTTCATCCCACTCAACGACAGAGACTCCAGCATCCCTGTGGCTATATTCCTGTTTCATCTCCAAAATCCAGGGCCTTCGCCGGTCAACGCGGTGCTGTTTGCCAACCTGGAAAACCGCACCGGCCACCCAGAAATCGGCGGAGGACTAACCTCCTACAGAAGCGGCCAGAGCGTCCGCGGTTTGAAAATGAGCACCACCAAGCATCCCCCGGACTCCCCGCGCTTCGGAAGCCTGGCTTTAGCCACCACATGGCCGGATATCAGCGCCGCCACCCATTGGTTCCGCGGTCCTTGGTTCGACAGCCTCCATTGGTTTTGGGACCAAGTTTCTGAATTTGGAGAAATTGAAGAGGATCGGGAGGATGCAATAGCCCCTGACGGAACCACGGATATCGGCACAATAGGCCTAAAGGTCTGCATCCAACCCGGTCAGCAGGTCACCCTCCCAATACTGCTCGCGTGGCATAACCCGAACTTCGAGATGTACTGGAAGGAAGACCGCCCAACCTGGCTCAACTACTACGCCACCATTTTTGAGGATGCCTGGCACGTAGCAGAGTACGTCGGGGCCAACCTCTCCCGCCTCGAGGCGGAAACGCGCCTCTTCAGGGATACCCTGTTCGCATCCACGCTTCCAGAGCCGGTGTTGGATGCGGTTTCTTCTCAGTTGTCCGTTCTCAAAAGCACAACCTGCTTGCGCTTAACCGACGGCACCTTCTACGCTTTCGAGGGCTGTAATCCCACAACCGGCTGCTGTGAAGGCACCTGCACCCACGTTTGGAACTACGCCCAAGCACTGCCTTTCCTGTTCCCACAGCTCGAGCGCTCCATCCGGGAGGCCGACTACGCTTACAACCAGGCGGAAGACGGCCACATGACGTTCCGAATGCCGCTTCCCTTGGGCACCCATGCCACACCAAGCTTCCATGCCGCCGCCGACGGCCAAATGGGCGGCATCATGAAAGTTTACCGCGAATGGCTTGTAAGCGGAGATGATGATTGGCTTCGCAGGCTTTGGCCCTCCGTGCGCCGAGCCCTGGAGTACGCCTGGAAATACTGGGACCGAGACCGCGATGGCGTTATGGAAGGAGTTCAGCACAACACTTACGACATCGAATTCTACGGTCCCAACCCAATGACTGGAACTTTTTACCTGGGAGCGCTGCGCGCCGGTGAAGAGATAGCAAGAAGACTGGGCGACCAAGATGCAGCGGACACCTACAGACGCCTTTTCGAAAGCGGCCGCGCTTGGATCGACCAAAACCTCTTCAACGGCGAGTACTACATCCAAGACGTGAGACCGGATGCGGCCAGCCTCTCTTCGCACGGGGCGCATGTGAGCATCGGCGGCCAGGACCGCGATCCAAAAACCGGCTGGCCAAAGTACCAGTTCGGAACCGGATGCCTGTCGGATCAACTCATCGGGCAGTGGATGGCCGAAATAGTCGGCCTTGGGAAGCTGCTGGACCCCCAAAACATCCGTAAAGCCTTAAGCTCCATATTCCGCTACAACTGGCGTGCCGACCTCACAGAGCACGCAAACCCGCAGCGCATATACGCTTTGAATGACGAAGCCGGCTTACTTCTATGCACATGGCCCCGCGGCGGACGCCCCGCCTTCCCGTTCCCCTACTCCGATGAGGTGTGGACCGGCCTCGAATACGAAATCGCTTCCCACCTGATATACGAGGGGTTTGTTGAGGAGGGCGTTGCTGTGGTGAAAGCCGCGCGCGCCCGCCACGATGGAACCCGAAGGAACCCGTGGAACGAATTCGAATGCGGCAACCACTACGCGCGCGCCATGTCGAGCTACGCACTGCTTTTAGCGCTCTTGGGATTCCATATCAACGCCGCTGAAGGTCGCCTGAGCTTCGCTCCGCGGGTGCATACGGAGGATTTCAGATGCTTCTTCAGCACTAACACAGGCTGGGGACTGTACTCACAAAGTGTACGCGGCCGCGCCGCAGCGGTTTCCCTGGAAATCCGCTACGGCAGCGTTGTTCTCAAATCGCTCAACCTGCCGTTTAAGCTCACCAGCGCCGTCGCAACCCTGAACGGCAGTACAATCCCTGTACAGTGCGCCCCAGCCGGCTTGGTTTTCGAAAGCCCTGTAACACTGAACGCCGGAGAAACCCTGCTCTTGGCGCTCAGCACTGCATCGGATTAACATAACTATCATTGCAACAAACGGAAGGAGATGATATGAGCAAAACCTATAAAATTGCGGTTATACCCGGAGATGGAACCGGCCCGGAAGTCGTGCGCGAAGGCGTAAAAGTTCTGAAGGCAGCGGCCCAAGCAGAGGGATTCAAGCTGGATTTAGCCGAGTACGACTTCGGCGGCGAGCGCTACAAGCGCACGGGAGAAACTCTCCCGGACAGCGCCATCGAAGAGCTGAAAAAATACCACGCAATCTTCCTGGGCGCCATCGGCCATCCGGACGTCCGCCCGGGCATCTTGGAAAAGGGTATTCTGCTTAAACTGCGTTTCGCATTGGACCAGTACATCAATCTGCGCCCGGTAAAGCTTTACCCCGGTGTGGAAACCCCATTGAAAGACAAAGGACCGGAGGACATCGACTTCGTCGTCGTCCGCGAGAACACCGAGGGGCTGTACGCCGGCGCCGGTGGCGTGCTTCGACGAGGCACCCCGGACGAGGTGGCCATTCAGGAGTCCATAAACACCCGCAAAGGCGTGGAAAGATGCGTGCGCTTCGCCTTTGACCTGTGCCGCAAGCGGAACAAAGACAAAAAGCTAACCCTCTGCGGCAAAACCAACGTGCTTACCTATGCATTTGATTTGTGGGAGCGCACTTTCTACGAGGTCGCCGAGGAATACCCCGACATCACAACCGACTATGCCCATGTTGACGCCATCTGCATGTGGATGGTCAAAAACCCCGAATGGTTCGACGTGATTGTTACCGACAACATGTTCGGCGATATCATCACCGACTTGGGAGCGATAATCCAAGGCGGTTTGGGCATAGCCGCAGGCGGCAACATAAACCCGCAGGGCACATCCATGTTCGAGCCAATAGGCGGTTCTGCTCCGAAATACACCGGCTTGGGCGTTATCAACCCGCTGGCCGCAATAATGGCGGTCCACATGATGCTCGAACACTTGGGTGAAACCTCAGCGGCGGCCCGTGTTGAAAAAGCCGTTGTTAAGGTGATAACAAAACACCTAAAGAGCATGGCCGCGGGCAAAATGGGGTATTCCACCAGTGAGGTGGGAGATCTGGTTGCCGGCTACGTTGCTGAAGGATAAAACCACTTGCAGGCGCAGTGAGATTGCAAAGGCAATAGCCGGCCTTCGCCCAGGAAGCAGTGGGTGAAAGGTTCTTTATCCACTTTACTGCGGCTTATGGCGCCGGCTTAACAGAAAATCAACCAACTTGGTGTGGGCTGTATCGAGCTGTTTTCCCAGTCGCTCCGCCGTCCGCACCCACGATGCAGGCATCTCACTGCGCATAAATTTGCAGATGTAGCGCACGCATTCGTACGGGCGCAAATCCTCCGGGAAGCTGCAACCGCCTTCGCCAAGAAAATCGCACGGTTGGCCGGCGCCATCATCCTCCGTCCAACCGCCGCTGAAATAACGGTTCGCGGCTTCCAGTACATCGCCAACCGGGTCTGCTCCCTCGGGCACAGTAAAACCGTGTGCTTCCGCAAGCATTAGATCGAGCGGGCGCACTTTAGCCGGCTTTCTGCAGCACGGCTCCGGACAACTGGGGCAGTACTGCTTCGTGAACGCCGAAAAGTGTGCCCGCAGTCTTCTCTGCGCCGCACGATATGAAGCCAACGGATTGCCCAAAGAAAGCTACCTCAAATCTCTGCAGTCCCTGAGAAACTCATTGATCTGCATACACAGCTCAACCGCATCCTTGCCCAAAACCCGCCTCAGGTAAGCCTGATCGATAGACATAAGCACCCGGCGCAGTTTTTTCCGCTCGTACGGCTGTTTGGCGGCCTTTGCCTCGCGTATCAACCGGCGCGTGTGTTGCAAAAGGGCTTCTCGCTCTGCCGACTTCGCTTCCTTACGGGGAACCTGCCGGGATTTTACGCGCCCTGCGTCACCCGCGCCTAAGTCCCCTTCTTCGGCATCGAGATCCAACATCAACCGAAAGGCCGACCTCACACTCGCCAAAACAAAGGCCTCAGGCAGATTGCGCCTCAGCAGTCTTTCTGCCATATCAACAAGCTGCCGGCGCTGGTCCTCGGAAAGACACTTTATCGCCGGAAACTGCGCTTCCAGAAAGTCTATTGTCTCGGAAGGTTTCGTTTTTCCGTTCAGCTCCACTTCCCCAACTCCAGCAACACCTTTTGAAATCGGCGTCGAGAAAAATACACAATAGCCTACCAAGCGCCCTTAAGAAGAGCTATCGTGAATAACCCACTCCACATCGAACCAAGCATGCTTTATAGTCTCGCAAATCTCTCTGCCATTGTTTTCAATTTGAAGCCTGCTCTTCGGTACTGCAAAGCTGTAAGTAACGTGCAGTACACCATCTTTGGTTTGCATAACCGAGGGATAAGAGTAAGAACCTGCATCGGGCCCGGGATCGTCGCGCTCCAAATGCCGCGTCCACCTCCATGTCCTGCCTTCATCATCGGACAAAGAAACCGCCAAGCTGTGGCGTCCATCCTCGGTGTCATTGTACACCAAAGCCCAAAGCCCGTTCTCCAGAACCACCACATCCACTCCGGATCCGGGGTTTGGAAGCTCCGTATCCGACACGTCTGTCCAGCTCATTCCGTCATCTGCAGATTCGGAAACCATTATCCGCTTGGGCGGCGGACCGTTATCCCGCATGTACGCAACAATCGTCCCGTCCTTTCTGCGGGCAAGCGCAGGTTGAATGTTCGCCGCCCCAACAATCGGTACACTGAAGCTCCAATGCTCACCCCAATCGTCTGTCACAGCCATAATAGAGAAATCAAATCCGTCGGAATACAGCGGCAGGATAAGCCTTCCAGACTCCAAAACCAACGGATGCGCCCGCGGCATCCAGCCCAACCGGCACGACAACTTGCTTTCCGCCATACTTTGAATGCGCCTGCAGTGCTCTAGTATCGCCCCAGCCTCCTCCTCGGGCCGACCAGACGCTTCGCGCAACCAATGCTTTTCCAAATTGTTCCTCACGGCTTCCTGAAATTCCACACCTGGTTTTACGTGAAGCACCTTCTCAGTGTACCAGTTCGGCGGGCGGCCCGAATCGGAATAATCGCTGCTTATCTTGTACTTAAGCAGTGCAGATTCCCAGTGATTGTCCAGAATTGTAGGCCAGAAAAGCCACAAATGCCCGCGCGAATCAACAGCCAAGCAGGGATTGCAGTCTGGAAAGCCCGGTGTATCGGCAACCACAAACGGCTCGCTCCATACCCCGGAATGGCGCCTGGACCCCATTATGCGGACGTCATCCGCCTCCCTCTCGCCGGATCCACTGTACCAAACGGCGAAAAGGTCCCCGTCCGGCAGTTCCACAACGCAGCTGGCATGGTTGTGCAAATCATTCGGAGGAAATATAAACTCGGCTCCGTATTCCATAACTCAAACCTTTCCACCCGTTCTTAAGAACAAAGCCTGCAAAACAACGCTTCTTGATGGTCGATTTGGCGATTTCACCTGGCAAGCAAGGCCGGGCAGAAGCCACGCATTCTTTCCAATCCCTCAGCCGGAAGTACCTTCCGCCAAGATCAAATACAGCGCGGTGCACGGCAGATGCGTGTGGTTTGCTAAGTGATGCTCTTCTCCGGCCTCCACCAAAACCCAATCGCCGGCACGGGCGATACCGCTAGGCCCTCCTTCTATCGGCACGGTGATCTCGCCGTTGAGAATGATAAAAACCTCGTCGTGCTCGTGCACGTGCCGTTCTCCATCGTGTGCCCGCGTTAAAGGGGAAAACCGCGCAACACCGCACCCAACCACCCTGCGGTTCGAAAACACAGAAACCGCCTCTTTGTGAAGCTGTTCCGCGCTGTTTTCGTGGAGGCGAAAAATCTTCACTTCCCGACCTCCTACTTCACCGCACCCGCAAAGCGCTCGGCGGCTCTCCTCAGTCGGTAAACGCACCGCTCGCGCCCGAGAACCTCAAGGGTTTCGAAAAGCCCCGGACCAACCGTGCGGCCCGTCACTGCGCTGCGAACAGGGTGAATCACCTTGCCGCCAGGTCTTCCCATCTCTTCCCCAACAGACCGCACAGCCTGTTCTATGGCCGCGGTGTTCCATTCACCTAGATTTTCCAGCGCCTCCGCAACCCTTTCAAGCAACTCCGAAGTACCAGGCTGGGCCAACCACTTTTGAACCGCCTTCTGATCGTACTCCACATCACTGCCGAAGAAGAAGCTGACGAGCTGCGGCGCCTCCGAAAGCTTCTTCATCCTCTCCTGCTCCAGCACCATAACGTTGCGCACGTACCGCATCTCAGACTCGGTTGGCTGTTCCGAAACCATCCCGGCCTTTTGGAGGAAAGGAAGCACCCTCTGAGCAAGCTGTTCCGGGCTGAGCGCGCGTATATACTCGCCGTTCATCCATTCAAGCTTTTGGATGTCGAAAACGGCTGGAGTCCTGCTTACCCCCTCCAATGTGAACTTTTGGATAAGCTCCTCGCGCGAGTATATCTCTCGGTTCTCTCCGGCAGACCAACCTAGCAAGGCCAGGAAGTTTATCATCGCCTCCGGCAGATAACCCTCTTCCCGGTAGGCCTTCACCGAAGTGGCGCCGTGCCTTTTCCCAAGCTTGGTGCGGTCGGGGCCGAGAATCATTGGAAGGTGGGCAAACTCCGGAAGTGGGAACCCCAGGTGTTTGTACACCTGTATATGCCTTGGGGTGCTGGAAATGAATTCGTCGGCCCTAAGCACATGAGTTATGCGCATCAAGTGGTCATCCACCACGTTGGCAAAGTTGTAGGTCGGATACCCATCCGACTTTATGGCCACGAAATCATCCAGCACGGAGTTTTCAAACGTAACTTCCCCGTAAACCAGATCGTTAAACGTGGTGACCCCCTCAATCGGCATCTTGATGCGCACCACGTAAGGCACTCCTTCCGCCTCTAATCTCTCAACCTCTCTGGGGTCCAAATCGCGGCAACGTCTATCGTATCCGGGCGGCTGTTTCCTGGCGATCTGCTCCGCGCGCATCTGCTCCAGGCGCTCCCGCGAGCAGAAGCACTTATACGCCTTGCCCTCCGCTATAAGCTTGGAGGCATACTCCGCGTATATGTGCAGCCTCTCCGACTGAACGTAGGGACCGTACGGCCCCCCAACCGAAGGCCCCTCATCCCAATCTAATCCCAACCACCGAAGGTCCTCTTGTATGCTCTCCACCGAACCGGGGACCAACCGCTCGCGGTCTGTATCTTCAATCCTCAGTATAAAGGTGCCGCCGTAATGCCTGGCAAACAGCCACGTGAAAAGCGCGCTCCGCACGTTTCCCACATGCAGATCCCCCGTCGGACTGGGGGCAAACCGCACTCTTACCTTACCATTCATATCGCTCATCTTTTAACGATGTATTTCCTCTTTTGCTTCTTAAATCCCTTACTAGCGTCTCTCTCGTTGAAGTGCCAAAGACCGCCGCGCTCGTAGAAGCCGTGATAAGAACTGAGAATGGAAGCAACCAGCCTTGCACTGCTCTGCCGCACCACCCGAACCTCTGCACACAAAAGGCTGAACGGAACGCCCTTGCTGTGTCCGCGCATAACCTCTTGAACAATCTCCCAAGTTGAGGTCTCGGTCATCATGGCGGTCCCGCGAAGCTCCAACAAGTCCTTTAAACGCTGTGGCTCGATGAAAACCCTTTCGTCCTCCTCTCCTTCGTACACCAGTTTGTATCTTCCCGGCGACTCCGGAACGAGGTAGAAAACGCCCCCGGAACCCGGCAGTTTCACGCGGTCGTACCACTGCTTAAGTCCGAAAAGCAGTTCAATCTGGTTGTTGTACCAGCATCTGTAAACCGTGCCCTCATCGTCAACCAAATCAACCAGAAGATACTCCGGCTGGCGTGGAAACACCTCGCTTTCCCCGGGCACGGCCAACAGACCAAGTTGCCTCAGCCAATAAGTCACCACGCACCGCACGCGGCCGTCCTCCTGAGGCTCTGCTGTGCCACCCAACCTCACCAGAGGATCGTTGAGTTGCTGCGCCAGATCGGCCTCTAAGCCTTCATCCTCAAGCTCTTGATCCAGTTTCTGACCGCCGACCCCCTCGATGTCCAAATAAACGGGAGTCAGTTCTTCCGGCAGCCGGGTTACCTCATCGGGAACAGGAACGGCGCGCTGCCAGCGGTCCCATCCAACCCACATCACACGCGGATCGGAGCGCAGGCCCTTCTCCACGGCCGAGCGCACCTGATCGTACCCTGGATCCTTCGGGGTTAGGTTGAACTGGCTTTCCACAAGCTCTGGAACACGGCAGGCTTCCTCACCGGAAAGCACCAACTCCACAATACTTGCCAAATCCTCCGGCTCCACAGTAATTGGCTTCGGCAGATCTTCGGGATACAGCTCGACATCCGGACCAATCTCGTGAAGCTCCGCCAGAACCTCGTTGAACCTCGCCACAATGCTTGGCCCGCACCACAAGCCGTTGCTCAGCAAACCCGCTTTGCCTCCTGTGGCCAACTCGTTGAAGTGCTTTGATGGGCTGTACTTATCTCGGTAGGCCAACCAGCAAAACCAGCCCAAAGCCTTGCTCGATACCGGCCGGCCGGCAAGGTTCAGCAGTCTTAAGCTTGCTTCGGTACAGGAAGCCGCCTCCCAGTTCACCTCTCTGGCAAAGCTTTCAAGGGCTTCCAGCTCGCTTTTATCCTCAAAGTTATCGAATTGAACATCCTCCTCCCTATCCGAGGTTATATCCAACAGCCATTCCGAAAGCCCAACGCTCTCATCGCTCAAAAGGAAGAACTCTTCACGCCTGGAAACCAGTCGCTTCACAACCTCGGTCATAGCCTCCGGAGTTTTGCCGTAAGTGGAAGCAATTATTCCACCCAAAGCGTTCACGTTTACTGGTATCTGAGCCCACTGCAAAACCCGAACAATAGAAGCTTCCACGGGACGTCTGCTGTCCAACTCTGGAGGCATAACCCGCCACCTGCGGCCGTCGGTGGTAAACCTGGCGTCCGACTGCAAAACCAATTTCAGCACCTTGGGGGTTACCGACACCGTCTTGTTCACGTGCTCCAGCACCTCCCCCATGCGAACTGGAACGGGCTTCGGCACTAAAAAGCCGAAAGCCGCGTTCGCAACAAACTGCTTAGCCATATCCAAAACAGATAGCGAAACAATTTCAGAACCTATAGACATGCAAACAATCACCTCCAACTCCATTGGGTTCCGGAGCCAAACCAGCTCTGGCAAACTGCAAAACTGCGGCCTTCAAATGCTCTCGCTTCTTTCGCGGAAGTACTTATCCAAATCTTCCTTTTTCAGGAGTATCTCTCGCGGCTTAGAGCTGTCAAGCGGACCAACGATACCGCGCTCCTCCATGATATCAACCAAACGCGCCGCCCTAGTATACCCTATTTTAAACTTGCGCTGAAGCATAGAGGTCGCAGCGTGTCCGGTGTTAACAACCAATCGCACAGCCTGCTCGAAAAGCTCGTCATCGGTCTCGGTATCGCCTTTGAAAGCTGGGCTGTCCACCGTCACAACCTCGGCGATGTAATCCGGCCTGCCCTGCTTTTTCAAATGCGAAACCAAAGCCTCTATTTCACTCTCGCCGATGTAGGCCCCCTGAACCCGAATGGGTTTGGCCGCATCTATCGGCAGAAACAGCATATCCCCACGCCCAACAAGCCTCTCCGCACCAGACTTGTCCAAAATGGTTCTGGAATCCGTGTGGGAAGCCACTGCAAACGCAATGCGAGATGATATGTTGGCCTTGATGGTGCCGGTGATTACATCAACTGATGGCCTTTGGGTGGCAATCACCAGGTGGATGCCCACGGCTCTGGCCAACTGAGCCAAGCTTGCTATGGATGCTTCCACCTCCGGCCCCTGCCGAAGCATAAGATCCGCCAGCTCATCAATCACCACCACGATGTAAGGAAGGCGATCTTCATCGCCAACCTTGCGGTTGTAACCGTCTATATTTCGCGTGCTCGTCTCCACCAAAAGATCATATCTGCGGTGCATCTCCTTCTCAGCCCACCGCAGAACCCCGGCCGCCTGCCTCACATCCTTCACCACAGGATACACCAGATGTGGGATGCCATCGTACAAGCTCAGCTCCACCTTTTTCGGATCTATAAGCAAAAGCTTAACCTCATCTGGCGTAGCCCTGAACAGCAACCCGGATATCATGCTGTTAAGGCAAACGCTCTTTCCGGAGTTTGTGGCACCGCCGATGAGAAGATGCGGCATTTTGGCCAGATCGGCGTAAACCGGATTCCCTGCCACGTCTAAACCGAGGGGTATCGTGAGTTTAGACGGCGCTTTCATAAACTCCGGGCGGTCTATAACATCCCGCAGCAGCACAGTTTCCGGCGAACGGTTTGGCACCTCCACGCCGATTGCACACTTCCCAGGTATCGGCGCTTCCACGCGCACGTATATGGCCGCCAAATCCATGGCGATGTTGTCCGCCAAGCTCTCTATCCTCTTCACGCGTATGCCAGGCGCAAGCTGAATCTCGTACCTTGTTACCGTTGGCCCGTGCGATATCTCAACCACTTTTGCTTCAATGTTGAAGTGGGCCAGCGTTTCCTCTAATATCCGTACATTCTCCTCCCTTTCCTCCTGCGTAAGCTCCCTCAGCGGCCCACCGGACGGCAAAATGCTCATCGGCGGCAGTTCATACGGACCAAGCGACGTTTCCACGCAAACGCTCTGCTGTTGCGGTGCCTCTTCCGGCTTTTCTTGAACATCCTGCTCTTTTCGGTGAACCCTGCGCGGGGAGAATCCACCCAGAAGTTCCTCAGAGGCATCCTCAGAGCCTTGCGCCAGCACTCTTCTTGGCAGGAAAGGGTTCGGCTTGCTTTTGGAAGCTTTGGATGCTTCCCGCTTCGCCGAGGAATTCAAAGCCCTTTCACGACGCCGCTTCAAACGCTCCCGGAAACCCCTCAAACAAGCAGAAACCTTTGCTTTCACCTTCCGCAGGACCAACACCAAAGGCGCGTTCGCCGCCAAAAGCGCACCGCATACCGCCAATGCAGCAAGCAGAATCCAACTGCCAAAACCGCCCGAAGCCTTCCTGGCAGCCGAAGCCACAAGCGCGCCGATTACTCCGCCCGGACCCCCTGCACCAACCGCCACAAGCGGCTTCCCTGCTCCTCCTGCCAGCCCAATGTGAAGCATCCCCAAAAAAGACGCAAACACCACAACCGCTCCGACGACTATATCGGCGGGCGGCTTGCGGCTGCGGTCCAATATCAAAACTACCCCGACCGCAGCCATAAGCGGAGGGAACACCCAAGCACCAAACCCGGCAATATACGTCAAAGCATTCGCAACGCTGTCGCCAATCGCCCCGGCGCTACCCCGACTGACCAAAGCGGATAACGAGAGCAAACCAACCGCGATAAGTGCAATGCCGCTTATGTCCCACGGCAACTGAGGATGCCTTGCGCGCACAGCCGGTTTTACCGTACGCACAAAACCTCTCTCTTTTTTCACCGCTTTTCTCACCGGCATACTCAACCGCCTGCCTCCGTCCACGAGCGAAATTACTTACACCTCAAGGATTATCGGCAGTATCACCGGCCTTCGTCCTGTGCGCTCGTAAAGCAGTTTGCTCGCCGATTTCCGCACGGCAGACTTCAGCGTGCTGATTTCAACACCCTGCAAAACCGCCTCGCTCAGCTCCTGCACAACCCTTTGCCTGGCCTCTTCAAGCAGTCCGTTGGATTCCCGCTCGTAAACAAAACCCCGGGAGATGATGTCCGGACCCGCCAAAAGCTCCCCACTCTGCATATCTATGGCCGTGGTGATTATAACCACCCCATCTTGCGAAAGGTGCCGGCGGTCGCGCAATACTGCGTCCCCAACATCTCCCAAACCAATCCCATCCACCAAAACCATGCCCGCAGGCACACGGTCAACCACTTCTGCGCCGCTGGGAGTGAAGCGCAGGCAGTCGCCCATATCCAGCAGAAACACCCTGTCCTCAGAGAAGCCCATCTCCCTGATAACCATATTCCGGTAGTGAACCATGTGCCGCATCTCTCCGTGGACCGGGACAACGTACCGCGGACGCACCAAGTTCAACATAAGGCGAAGCTCATCGGCGTTGGCATGCCCAGACACATGCACCGGCGCTATGGTATCGTAATAAACGTTGGCACCGCGCTTGTACAGATTGTTGATAGTGCGCAGTACCAGATCCTCGTTCCCAGGAATTGGGTGCGCCGAGATGATAACCGTGTCGCCAGGCTCCAAGTGTATCTTCTTATGCTCATCCTCCGCCATTCGGCTTAAAGCCGAAAGCGGCTCTCCCTGACTGCCTGTGGTAACCACGGTCAGCTCCTCCGGCGCCAAGCGGTCCAGCGCATCCAAATCAACCAGCGTATCACCCGGATCGTGCAGATACCCGAGCTCCAGCGCAATGTGCACTGTGGAGGCCATACTGCGGCCCAATACAACCACCTTGCGTCCGTGCTTGTGCGAGACATCTATCACCTGCTGGATGCGGTGAACATTCGACGCGAAGCTTGCCACTATCACACGCTTTTTGGCATCTCGAAAGATCTCATCCAGCGTGGCCCCAACAGTGCGCTCCGAAGGCGTATATCCGGGCTTCTCCACGTTGGTCGTATCCGTAACCAGAACCAAAACCCCTTCTTCTCCCAAAGCCGACAGCGCAGCAAAATCGGTAAGCTTTCCGTCTATAGGAGTTGGGTCAAACTTGAAATCGCTTGTGTGCAAAACCACCCCCAGCGGCGTGCGAATTGCCAAACACACTGCGTCCGGAATGCTGTGCACCACCCTAATGAATTGCAAATCAAACGGCCCAATTTGTATCCTGCTTCCGGGCAACACTTCATTTAAAACAACCTGCTCATCCAGCTTGTGCTCCTCCAGCTTGCCGCGCACCAAGCCCAATGTAAGCCTGGTTCCCCAAACCGGCACGTTCAGCTCCTTCAGCACATAACCGATTGCTCCTATATGGTCTTCATGGCCGTGGGTCAGCACTATACCAACCACGTTCTGGGCGTTTTCAAGCAGGAAGGTGATGTCGGGAATCACGATGTCCACGCCCAACATATCATCGTCGGGGAACTTCAAACCGCAATCCACCACCAAAATGGCGTCGCCCACTCTGTAGGCTGTCATGTTCTTGCCGATTTCCCCAACACCACCCAGCGGAATGATGTCCAGCGCTTGCTCTTGTGCCAAGGACGCAGTTGTATCCTCGCTCACCGTGTTCCTCCCACGATTATGAACAACCAAAGGCCAGGGAGCATCGGGAAGTTTCGGGTGCAAGCCTCTTCTCCCGGCCTCTGGCCTGTGGATGGAAAATAAAAACCAACCGGCTACTGGGACAAACTCTGCTTCATCGCGGCCGCGATGACGGCCTCCTCCTGCTCTGTAGCCTCAACAAGCGGAAGCCTCAACCCTCCCACAGGGAAGCCGGACAATTTAAGAGCGGCTTTCACCGGAATTGGGTTGCTGGTTATAAAAAGCGCCTTAAACAGCGGAAGCAGGCGTTTGTTGATTTCTTGCGCTTCGCCAATGCGCCCCTCAACGTAAGCATCTATCATTCGGCGCATCTGCGGACCAGCCACGTGGGATGCAACGCTGATTATACCGTACCCACCAACACCCAATATCGGCAGTGTTGTGGAATCGTCTCCGCTGTAAACCAAAAATCCGTCAGGCGTTTTCGATATGATTTCGGTAATCTGCTCGAGGTTCTTGCTGGCCTCCTTAACAGCTATGATGTTCTTAACATCGCTTGCCAATCTCGCCACAGTTGCCGGCTCCAAATTCCTCGGCGAGCGGGAGGGCACATTGTAAAGAATAAGCGGGAGCGGGCTGCTCTCGGCAATTGCGCGGAAATGGCGGTACAGCCCTTCCTGAGGCGGATTGTTGTAGTACGGAACCACCGCCATCGCCGCATCCACGCCAGTCTCTGCCGCGGCGCGCGTAAGCTCCACACTCTCTCGGGTACAGTAGTTCCCGGTGCCAGCAACCACGACAGCGCTGTCGCCTAGTGCATCCTTTACTTCGCGGAAAAGCCTCAGCTTCTCCTCGTTCGTAAGCGTGGGCGACTCTCCTGTGGTTCCGCACACCACAACGCCGTCACTGCCCTCAGATACCAACTTTCTAGCCAGCTCCCTGGCACGGCCGTAATCCACGTTAAGTTCCCGGTCAAAAGGTGTAACCATAGCCGTCAGCAGTCGGCCGAGCTTCAAATCAACCCCCTCCTTATCAGTTCTTCAGCAATCTGAACCGCGTTGGTTGCCGCGCCCTTGCGAATGTTATCGGCAACCACCCACATGCTCAAGCCGTTCTCCACGAATGGATCCTTGCGTATCCTTCCAACGTAAGTGGCGTCCTGACCGGATACCTGTAGCGGCGTGGGATACGGCCGCTCCTTCGATCCCAAATCATCAATAACCACAACCCCGGGCGCCGAACGAAGCGCTTCCAATGCTTCCTCGGCGCTTATGGGACGCTCGGTCTCCACATAAATTGACTCAGAATGCCCGTTGAACACAGGAACCCGCGCCGTGGTTGCCGTGATGCGGATACTATCGTCGTGGAGAATTTTGTGGGTTTCGACCACCATTTTCCACTCTTCGGAGGTATAGCCGTACTCGTTGAACCCTCCAATATGCGGAAGCACATTGAAAGCTATCTGAAGCGGATAGGCCTCGGGAGCGGGCATTGGCTGATTCGCCGCCCAAGCCTTAACCTGCGCTTCCAGTTCGCGGATGGCCGCACGCCCTGTACCGCTAACAGCTTGGTACGTGGAAACCACTATGCGGGTGATTCGGCTGATATCGTATATCGGCTTCAAGGCCACCACCATCTGGATTGTGGAACAGTTCGGATTCGCAATCAGGCCGTTGTGCCACTGGAGGTCATCCGGATTCACTTCCGGAACCACAAGCGGAACCTTCGGGTCCATGCGGAAGTCGGCGCCGTTATCTATAACCACAGCTCCGCGCTTTATAGCCTCTTCAGCAAACTGCACGGCGGCGCCCTTTTCGCCCTCCGTACCGGCAAACAGCGCTATCTGAACGCCGTCAAACTTCTCTGGTGAGCACACCTCAACGGAGTACTCATCACCATCCACGGTTATGGTGCGCGCAGAACGAGCCAAAACCCTTAAAGACTTGGCCGGAAAGCGCCTTTGCTTGAGGACTCGAAGCATCTCCTCCCCAACCGCGCCGACGCCCACCACGGCCACGTTGTATTCACCCATGACTCAACTTTCCTCCAAACCGTTCAAAGCCAACCGTACTGCTTCATTATACCTCCAACACATCACCCCTGGCAACGTCGATGCGGAACAGCCGAAAAGCACCTTGCATCCTTAACAATTTCACCGTGCCAAAATCTGTGTTCTAAAACGTATCATGGTTAAGCATAAAAGCCCATTGATCGATGATGTATAGGTGTAGGTAAATGCTGTATCCATTAATTGCCGGTGTGTTTCGCTTTCATTGCCTGCACGCAGAGCCGCCCTGGCATTTGGCAGGTTGCCGAAAACTTTTGGTGAATAAGATTGCGTAGCCGTCAACACTACTCTAAAACGGGGGTTTGAGATGAGCCGCGTCGGTTTTGGTTTGATTGGTTGCGGCAGTATGGGGGTTCATTTAGCAACGCAGGCTAATCAAGTGGAAGACGCCAAGGTTGTGGCCGTTTGCGACCCAGATCAGGAACGCGCATCACAAGCTTCATCAAAGCTCGGCGGTGTTCCAACCTTTGCAAACCACAACGACATGCTTTCCCTCAGCGAGGTCAACGCCGTCATAATAGCCTCTCCAAACAGCCAGCATGCACCGCAGGCCTGCGATGCCGCCAAGGCCGGCAAGCACATATTCTGCGAAAAACCCATGGCGCCCACCCTGGAAGAGTGCGACCGCATGATACAGGCCGCCAAGGAAGCCGGGGTAAAGCTTATGATTGCCCAGGTTCTGCGCTTTTTCCCGGTCTTTCAAGAGACCATTCGACTGGTTTCCTCCGGTGTCATCGGGGAACCTCGCGCTGTGCGCATCGCACGCACAGGCGGCGCCAAAGGCATTTTCGAAAGCGGCTGGCGAACAAAGTACGCGCACACCGGCGGCATCCTAATGGAGATAAACGCGCACGAATTGGATTTCATGAGGGTGTTGTGCGGAGATGTTGAGCTTGTCAACGCCGTGGCCGACCAGATTGTGCACGGCGTCTACGACTACCACGATACCTTCTTCGTCGAAATGCGCTTTCGAAGCGGTGCAATCGGATGCTTGCATTCCAGCATCGCAGACTCCATCGGCGGTTATCACATGGTTATTCAGGGGACAAAAGGCACTCTGATGAACGAGGGCTTCGGGGGCCCCATACGATACGCCGAATTCGATGGCGAGCAAAAGGTAATCCAAGCATCCGAGATACAAGCCGAGGAACCTTACCACCACGAACTGCGCCTGTTTGTTGAGGCGGTTTTGGAGGACAAGGAGCCTCCGATAACCGGATTAGACGGCCGAGCTGCTGTAGAGCTTGCAATCGCGGCCTACAGATCTGCTAACACGCGGAACACCGTGCGCCTGCCGCTTGGAATAGCAACCTAAACATCCCAAAAACAGTGCAGGGCGCGCCGGCGGATTTCTCAGCCACCAGACGCCCTGCACGTCCCTTTTCAAAAGCTACCCCTTACTCGCCTTTGCAGGTGTTGAAGGCTGCCTCCAGCGCCGCGATTGGATCTCCCTTGGGAACGAACTCGTGGCCAACGTAGAGGTCATACCCAGTATCGGCAATAGCTTTCATCACAGCAGGATAGTAGATCTCCTGGGTTTCATCCATATCGCGCCTGCCCGGGTTGCCCGCGGTGTGGAAGTGCCCAATGTACTGGATGTTATCGCGTATGGTGCGGATTAAGTCGCCTTCCATAATCTGCATGTGGTAGATATCGTAAAGCAGCTTCACGCGCGGCGAGTTAACCCGCTTGCACACCTCCACACCCCACCAAGTGTGGTCGCACTGATAATCGGGGTGATCCACCTTCGAGTTCAAAAGCTCAAGGCATAGGTTCACACCCTTCTCTTCGGCGGCCTTTGCCACGCGCGCCAAACCCTCTGCCGTGACTTCAATACCTTCCTCGTCCGAGATTCCACCCCTGTTTCCGCTGAAACAGATTAAACCTGGAATGTCGTACTTAACTGCAATCTCCAGGTTCTTAAGGATCTCATCCTCTATTCGAGAGTGGTTCTCGCGTCGATTTAAACCATCCGTCAGCGTGCCGTGCCCTCCGGTAATGGCTATGCGCATGCCATGCTCGCGAACCATGTCGTAATACTCCTGCGGGAGCATCTCCACAGCTGCAAACCCGATCCGCGCCGCCTCCTTTATCAGCTTCTCCGGAGTGACGTCACCTCGGCAGAAGCACCACCAAGCCAGTGATTGCTTAATCCTGCTCATCGAAACCCTCCGAAATCCATAAGTTTTACGTTCGGACGGGAACGGCCTTTCCCGTCACCATCGACTCATTGGCCGCTATAGTCACAAGAGCCGTTTTGACACCGTCCTCGTAGGTACACAGTATCTTGCTCCTGTCGCCGGTCTTAACCGCATCCACGAACACGCGGTCCTCTATGGCGAATATATCGCCCTCGCCGGGAATCTCTTCCGGTTCCTTGTCCTTAACTTGGATTCTCGCGCTGTGCTCCCAACCCCAAAATTCGGCCTTAGCGTTTTGGGACCACACGGTGAGCCAAACTCCTCCACCAACATTGCATGCACAGGCCGAAAGAAGCGTAGCAACACCGCCGCGCTGAAGCCTCATCGAACAGATGCTGGCATCTTCGATGCTGTAGCCCTCGATGTGCTTGTTGAAAGCGGTGGTTGCATAGGCAAACACTTCCGTAGGCTCGCCGCACAAGAATCGAACCAAATCCACCGTATGGGTGGTTTGCTCCAAAAGCTGACCACCACTTATGCTTTTAGTCACCCACCAACCACCGCCGCGCGGCGTTCCACCGATCCAGCCGCCGTGGAGTGTTACGGGAGCATCCTCTGCGAAAATCTCTTTCGCCCTTTGGATGCCGCGGCGGTAGCGGTTCATATACCCCACCGAGGTAAGCAGATTCGCCTCCCGCACCGCGGTCTCAATACGCTTCAAAACTTCAGGGTTGTTGCCAACCGGCTTCTCTATGAAGAAGGGTATGCCACGCTTGGCCGCCTCTAGTTCTGGCTCTCCGTGCTCCCCCGGCCGAAGGCAGATGAATACGGCGTCCGGCTTGGCCGCGTCGTACATCTGGCGAAAGTCGGTAAAAGCAGTACCTCCAAACTCAGAAGCCTTTGCCTGCGCCCGCGACGCATCGATATCGCAAAACGCTGCAATCTCCACATCGGGCATAGCAGACAGTGCCTTGGCGTGTGCCTGCGCAATGCCGCCGCTTCCAATAAAACCTATCCGCACTTTCTCCAACATCAAAAGCCTCCTCTCAAAACAGCTTCTCGGCAACCGCAAAAATGCGCCGCTTAAACCAACCGGCTAAGCGTAAGCCCTCACATCCTTCTTACACGCCTCGCTCCGGAAATCCTTCAATTCTTCTCGAATGCATGCTTCTTTGGACATGCACGCATCCCATCCAAAGGTTTGGCACCACCAGCCCGCAATTGACAAACCGTCTGCCGAATAGGATTCGATGGAGTAAATCGAGAGGCGAAAACGCTGAACGAGGCAACACCCTCTTCGCTTAGATTTTTGGTGAGGCAATGCGGATGGTTGACGGCAATGCAATGAGGAGATATAATAGCCTCGCGGTGGGCGAATAGCTCAGTTGGGAGAGCGCTTCCCTTACAAGGAAGAGGCCACAGGTTCGAGTCCTGTTTCGCCCACCATTTTTGTTGGTTTGGCTCGTTTGGGGAGCAAATCCAGAAGCATCCTCCGTAAGGGAACTAGAAGTAGTTTCATAATAAGCAAGGGGATGAGATAACTAGGGTGCGCAAAGCTTTAGGAACCTTTCAAAATGACATCCATGGCGCACCACTCGCTTGAAATTGCCACGAACAATCGCTCAACCTTCCAACATCTCCTGCAGCGCCGCAGCTTCCGTCCGTCCTGCGTCCTGAGCCTTACACGGTTCCGCCGATGCGGAGTGGCTATCACCCTAAAGCCAAGTTCAGTCAAACAGTCTGGCAAGCTATTTGGCGTTCAATGACGCTACTTGTTTTCCAAACGGCTCGGTTTGTCAAAGCCTCTTACTAGAGTTATCCCTGAAACTATTCTATTTCCGCTCCTTTCCTCCACCAACTGCTCAGCCTCAGCACGATTGCACCCAAGCTTGACCCTTGCATCTACTATGCTTTGGCGTCTCGTGCATCTAATTACGAGAATTCCACATCGAAGTAGCGGCCTCTTTTGAAAAACCTCGCTTTGATATCTCCATCAACTTCGACCTCCGTGACGGTTGGCTGATGGATGTCCTCGTCGGATTCTTGCCCCTGCGAAATATACCACAATGGAAGAGCTGGATCCGGTATTTCACGAGCTATATCTTCGTATTCGCGAGTCAGTTCTTCAAATTTCTTCACCACAATCTGCCCTCTGCATGTGGAGTAAAACTCCTCCATCACTAACTCATGGCACCAAAAACCGAACCGCACCTCTTCATATCCCAATGGCCGTCCAGAGGGGTCAAATTCCCCGGCTACCATATCCCACCAAACCAGCTCAATCTCTATCCCTTTCTTAATAAGCGTGGCCACGGGTACATAGATCTGCTCATGGTAAAAAGGCACCACGGAGTCGAGAACGAAAAACCCAGTAATGCCGAGCTTGTCCCCGGCGTCAAAGAGATCGCTGATATCTCTCACCCTCTCTTGGGTTACTAGAAGATCGGGTTCATCCACCAAACCTGCGGCCTCAGCCCAATTACGAATCTCTTTCAAAAACGAATGAGACGCTACCCCGCTGGGAGGGTGCACAACATTCGGAATGGTTATCTGCGGACCGAGGGACCAAAGCCACTCGGGAATCACCAAGGTGCGTTTCTTATTCTCCATGGTTAAACCTCCCCTGCCCATACATTTTGGCCCCAGTTTTTACCCTGGCTTTCCAGACCGGCGCCGATAATCAGAAAACCCCTCTTAGGCCGTCCGGTCATTGGCCACAGACAACCGCATATTTGCACTTCTTGCGTTTCCAAACCTTCGGCCTAAAGCCCGGTATTCCCTCCCAGAGAAGGGCTGTTTGCGGTTTCCACCGCTCTCCGCCAACCACTCAACAAGGCTTCTCTTTCTCTCTGGTCCATCCTGGGCGAAAACCGATCGCGGAACCCGATGCCGCCCAGTTCCTCTCCGCTCTTCCAAAAACCCACAGCTATGCCAGCGAGTGCCGCGGCTCCTGTAGCAGTGGTCTCGATATTCTGCGGTCTCAGCACCGGAATACACAGGATATCCGCCTGAAATTGCATAAGCCAGTTGTTCGCTGCCGCACCACCGTCTGCGCGTATCGAGGATATGTCAGCCTGAAACTCCCTGCGCATCTCCGCAAGAAGATCGTGCACCTGGTAAGCCATAGCCTCAAGAGCCGCGCGAACAATGTGTGCTTTGGTTGTGCCGCGTGTTAAACCAGTTATCAAACCCCGGGCGTGCGGATTCCAGTAAGGCGCTCCAAGACCCACAAAAGCGGGAACGAAGTATACCCCACCAGTATCCGGCACAGAAGCCGCCAACCCCTCCGTCTCGGCTGCAGAAGATATTAGACCCAACCCATCTCTCAGCCACTGTACCGCCGCCCCGCAGATGAACACACTGCCCTCCAACGCATACGTGGGCTTCTCACCAACCATCCACGCCACAGTAGAGAGCAGCCCGTGCTTCGTCTGCACGGGTTGATTACCGGTGTTCATCAAAACGAAAGCACCGGTCCCGTAAGTGCACTTCACATCGCCCGGAGCAAAGCACCCCTGCCCAAAAAGCGCCGCCTGTTGATCGCCAGCCACACCCGCTATAGGAACCCCGGCAGGCGCCCCATATCGGTCCGACGTTTCACCGACTACTCCTGAGGATGGAACAACGCGCGGCAGCATATCCGGATAAACGCCAAACAGGTTTAGCAGATCCGAATCCCAATCGAGAGTGTGTATGTTGAAAAGCATGGTTCTAGAAGCGTTGGAAACATCCGTGGCGTGAACAGCGCCGCCGGAAAGCTTCCACAACAGCCAAGAATCCACCGTGCCAAAGCAGATTTCGCCGCGCCGGGCTCTATCAAGCAGGCCGGGAACGTGCTCAAGTAACCATTTAACCTTCGTGGCCGAGAAATAGGCATCAACCACCAGCCCTGTTTTCGCGCGTATGGTATCGGCGGCTCCGGATGCAACTATCCGATCGCATTCATCAGCGGTGCGGCGGCACTGCCAAACTATGGCGTTGTGCACGGGCAGGCCGGTCCTGCGCTCCCAAAGAACGGTGGTTTCCCGTTGATTGGTAACTCCTATGGCGGCCAAATCCCCCGCGTCCACCGAAGCCTGCTCCATAGCGGCATTAACGGCATCCAGCACGGTGTTCCATATCTGCTCTGGATCGTGCTCAACCCACCCAGGCTTCGGATAATGCTGGGGAAGCTCTGCATATCCCTTGCCTCGAACTCGACCATCACGGTCAAACACGGATACGGTAGTACCGGTGGTCCCCTGGTCTATAGCAAGCACATAATCCTTCATAAACCCCACCCGAATTCAAAATTCGCCGAAACCAACAGAAGCCGACTTAACAGTAAACACCCTGATTGAAAGGCAAAACCTCCCGCAAGCCTGCGCAACCAACCGCAAATCAGTGCTTCGGATAGCGCAGTGGGTCTTCAAGACCCGCCTCTTTGAAGCCGCGCAGGCGAATCAAACAGCTATCGCACCGCCCGCAGGGAAGTTCTCCGCCGGCGTAACAGCTCCACGTAAGCCCGTAATCCAAGCCCAAACTGACCCCAAGGCGGATAATCTCGGACTTTTTAAGGTTCAGCAGGGGAGCCTCGATGCGAAAAACCATCCGCCCCTCAACGCCTGCCTTCGTGCCGAGGTTGGCCACCCGTTCGAAAGCCTTTAGATATTCGCCGCGGCAATCTGGGTACCCGCTGTAATCAACCTGGTTTGCACCTATGTAGATTGATTCCGCACCCACCGCCTCGGCGTAGCTTAGCGCAAAAGCCAAAAATATGGTGTTGCGGGCGGGCACATATGTAACCGGTATTTCTGCCGCCTGTTCCTCCGTGCCGCGCCCCTCAGGCAGAGGTATTTCGTCCGTAAGCGCACTTCCCCCCCAAAGCCGCAGATCGAACGAAACCACAACATGCTGGGCGGCGTTCAGAAACTTCGCCACGGCCCGGGCCGCCTCGATTTCACGCTTGTGGCGCTGTCCGTAGTCGAAAGTCAGCGCATACACCTCGCAACCCCTACTGCGCGCAACCGCCGCGGCCGTACTGCTATCTATCCCGCCAGAAAGAAGACAAACAGCTTTGGCAGACATTTACACCCCCCTTGCGGCACCACCGTGCACAATTATGTGCAGTTGCGGAAGCACCCTAAACTGAAAGCACCCGCGCCTCAGCACTTCCTCTTGAAGCCACTTCAGCTTGGCAAGCAGGTCCAAAGTGGAATCCTCACCAACGCGGTTGACTGGCTGAAGAACCAACTCCACACCACCGTAAGCCGCAAGTTCCTGCGAGCGAGAGATCGCAAAGAGCAAATCGTTCTCATCAGCCACCGGGAACTTCACCTGAACCCTCTGGTGGTTTTGAACGGTTTGTGCAATGACATCGGCGCACGACTCCTCACCCGAAGACGGAGTCTTGTAGTCCAGCGAAACAAACGAGCAGTGCCGGAAAACCTCCGGAGCGTAAATGCTTCCGTTGGATTGAATCATCACCCACAGGCCACGGCTGTGGAGTTCAGAAGCGATTTTTGCAACCTGCTCGCGCCACAAAAGCGGCTCCCCTCCGGTGATGAAAACGCGCGGACACCGAAACGAGAGCACACGCTGGCAAACTTCCTCGGGTGTCATCATCTCGCCTTGGGGCGCCACCGAAGCGTAAGGAGTGTCGCAGGGCCAACCGGCGCACCTCATATTGCAGCCGGATGTTCTTACAAAAACGGCAGGAAGCCCAATCTCGCTCCCCTCGCCGCAAACAGCCAAGTATATTTCGCTTATCAAGAGGGGCTTAGAGGATGCGTCCATCTCGCAATGAGGATGATACCAACATCTTCACTCCGCAGTCAATGAAAGCCCACTTTCCGCGGCTGCAACCGTGCACCCACCCACTGCCCGAGCTTTCCGCGGCTTGACCTCGCGCCGTATGCGGGTTATAATCCCCTCAGCCTCAAAACATTTCTTGCCAACCGCCACACAAAATTCCGTCCTTCGGCTGTGGAAATCGGGTGAACCCATGGGTGAAGCGAAAGAGAGCGCAAGGCTCGAGGCAATAGTCTCCGGACGCGTGCAGGGGGTTGGATACCGCTACTTCGCGCTGGATGTGGCGCGAAAGCTGGGCCTCTGCGGCTGGGTGCGCAACATGCCAACCGGACAGGTTGAGGTTGTTGCCGAGGGACCTCGAGAGGCACTGATGCGCTTTTTGATAGCTTTGGAGCGGGGTCCGCACTACGCCTCCGTTGAAAACGTTCAAACAACTTGGCTTCCCGCATCCGGCGAGTTTAAAGACTTCCGCATCAAATACTGATGGAAAGCGAACCGCCTGGACCCTCAAACGAAAGCTCTGCATTCAAAAGGTGGTTGCCGGCATTGACCCACTCGCTTGCGGCTTTGGCTGGCGCAGGAGTGGCGCTGTTGATAGTGGCAAGCACAATAGGGCTCCCTCCCCGCCGCAGTTCAACCGTTGCCCCAGCAAAAAAGCCCTCGATACCCAAACGTTTGACGCAGGTCAGCCCCCCAAGCCGCCCTGCCGAGCAAGCAAATCCGCCGGTGCCAAAGCCTCCCGCCCAAACGCAGGCACCGCAATCCACCAAAAGCAGCCAGGAGGCCTTTAAACTGCCACCCCTCCCTGTGCTAATTCAACCGGCGCCGGAAAACGTAGAACCCCAAAATCAAAAGCCAAAACGCAGTTTGGAAACCAACGCTGGGTACGCATCCAAACCGCGTTTTTCTTCACCCCTGCTTCAGGCCCTGCTCGCCGCAGAAGTGGGATTGACCGACCGCGCTGTTCAGCTTGCGTTGGAGGCGGCAGAGGCAAACCGTTCGGATCCGCTGGCCCAGCTTATGCTCTGGCACCTGTGCGAACGCCGGATGCTGGAAGCAGCAACGCCAGAAGACGCAGATAAGTGGCGAAACCTGGCATCCTCGGCCCTCGAGAAGGCACTATCGGCGGTTGAACAGAAGCTTCACCCGCGCGAAGCCCCCTCTGCAAAAGAACAGCAGACGCCTTCGGAACCCCGTGAACCTTCGCCGCCGAACTAAGAGCGGGTGCGCCGCCGCTCGCCTTGACTCCGCACCGTGCGTGTGCTATTCTGCCTTCGGCGCAACTTCGAAACCGTGCACAAAGGTTTGTTTGGATTGCCTCTAAAGATGCCACCGGTTTTCCGAAACTCAAGAACGGTGGTTGCAATTTGGAACTAGGGGAGGCCACTGCATGAAAAAGGCGCATCTGAAGCGAGCCGCCAAATTCCTGGCAATTGTTTTCCTAGTAAGCACAGCCTGCCAAGCATGGGCTGGCGTCAACATCGTAATACCCAAGGCAGAAGACACCGTCGGGGGAGCCAACATCACCTGCGTAGTTGAGCTTTCAAACGTCCGCAGACCCGTAACGCGCCTTGAATTCCTGGTTGACGGTCAGGTTCTCGCGTCCAAATCGTTCCCAACCCCAACCACATCATCCGGGGCCACCTTCGTTTGGGATTCGACCGGAGTGCCCTCCGGCAAGCACAGGCTCACCGTAAGGGCCGTTTCCGGAAACACGGTTGTTGGCAGTGATACCGTGGACGTTATCGTGAGCAATGATGGAGTCGACCTAGCCCCTCCGCAAGTTCATATCTACAACCCCAAACCCGGAAGCACCGTTCAGGGCCAGGTTCCGGTTACCATCCACGTCTCCGACAACAGCGGGGTTGCAATGGTAACCCTCTTCATCGACAAAGAGCTGAAGCTTCTGCAAAACGTTCCTCCATTTGAGTACGTATGGGATACCACGCGTTACCCCAACGGCCCGCACACCATCGAAGTTTGGGCATACGACCGCGCGCAGAACAAATCCGAAGCGCGACCGGTTACCGTGAGGGTGGCCAACGAAACCGGACGAACCGACTTGCAAACGCAACCGGAGCCCTCCGCGCCACAAACCAACACCCCTGCCGAACCTCAGGACCTTTCGCCAAAAGCCGAGCCTCAAAAACCGCCTCAAACACCCGAAAAGCAAAGCACCACCAAGCAGCTTCCAACGCTCAAAGAGAAGGCTCCGGCGCCAACACCCGCACGAAAGGCACCAACCGTTCTACCCAAACAGCAACCGGCCGCGGCACCCAAAACTGCTGAAGCAAAAAACAGCATCGCACCGCTTCCTCCGGCCAGGACGATGCTTGCAAAAGCGTTTCCATCCACCACCGCTCCTCGCTTTGAGCCGCCTTCGGCAGTTGCTGTTCAGCCACCGCAAATCGTCCGCGTTCCACCGGCCAAAAGCGCCCAACCCGCTAAGCCTGCCGAAAGCACATACAAACGCCCCGTCCCAACCGAAAGCACGGCGGTGACCAAACAGGTTTCAAGCAAACCCGCCCAACCCGCAAAAACTGCCGCACAACCATCTCAAAAACCACGCGTTACTGCGACGAAAGAGCCCTCACTGTCAGCACCTGCGTACAGTCTTCCGTCGCTAAAACTGCTGGCCAGGGTTCCCGACCTGCCCCAGCCCGAGCTGAGACCAACCCAGGTCAGTCCGCTGGCCTCTCCTCCGAAAAAGGTTGAGGGCGCCGGCCGTGTCGCATCCACACAGCCCGAAGATGCGAAAAAATACGCCAAGCCAGCAGACAGCACCCCTCTCTCAAAGCCGCCATTCCGCACAAGCAGTGCTAAAAGCAGTGGTTTGGCGCTTGTCCTGCAGGATAAGCCCATCCCCGTGGATGTGCCTCCTATCGTTAGGAACGGCAATGCATTGGTTCCGTTCAGGCAGGTGTTTGAAAGGGCCGGCGGAATTGTGGTCTGGGTTCCCAGCAAAAAAGCCGTGCACGGACAAGCTCCTGGGAAAAACGTGACTCTCACCATCGGCAGTAAGCGCGCAAACGTGAACGGACAGGCGGTTTTGATGGAACACGCTGCGTTCATACAAAATGGAAGGACTATGGTGCCAGCCCAATTCCTGAAAGCCTCGCTGGAAATGCAGGTTGTGTACGACCCCAAAACCAGAACTGTACGCCTGTATTTGCTCCCACCGAAAACGGTTGTGAGATAAACCGCCGGAGTTTGCTTAAAGCCGATAAATACAAAGAAGTTTGCCGGCCCAATTAATGCATCTGTTCCGGCAAACTTCCTTGCAGAGGTAGGATGCACACCATCCTACCTCATTGCGTTTGAAACGGACAAAACCGCAAGCTTTAATCTTTCGCTTCCGAAGGTTTTTTGCCGTTTCCAGAAGGAGATTCTTCTTTCGATTCGGGGGACGGTTTGCGATAGTCTGTTACATAAAAACCCGGACCCTTGAACAAAATGCCAACAGGGAACAAAACCCGCCGCACCGGACCACCGCACTTTTCGCACTCGGAGACCGGCTCGTCGGTAATCTTTTGAAACCTTTCAAAGCGTCCCCCGCACTCCTTGCACTCGTACTCATAGGTAGGCATAAGCAACACCTCACTGTTCAAATGGAATGCGGGAAAATTTTGAATTGCGAAGAGCGCACCAACTTCCGGTCGCTCCCATGGCTATTATATCAAACTTCGAGGAAAATTAGCAATCTCACCGCCAGAGTGCTAACGGAATCCAAAGCGAATAACGGCCTAAAGACTAGGAGCAAAATTCCCCTCAAGATGAAGATCTCGCGCTTTTCCTCAGCTTACCCAGCACACCAGAAAGGAGCTTGCCTTCAGACGGCAGTAATAATTACTGGGACACACTAAATTTGGGAGAAGAAAAGGATATGCAAGCAGAGGGAAAAGCTCTGGTTCTTATAGGTGATGGCCTTGGAGATTGGCCCATCGAAGCGCTTGGGGACCGCACGCCTCTCGAAGCGGCGCAACGCCCCAATATGAACCGCCTTGCCGCCGAAGGGGAAAGCGGCATAATGGACCCAATAGCCCCCGGCATTCGGGCTGGCTCGGATACGGCGCACCTCGCCATGCTCGGCTATGACCCATTCGAGGTATACACCGGAAGAGGCCCGTTCGAGGCGGCCGGAATCGGCTTGGATGTCCAGCAGGGTGATGTGGCTTTCCGATGCAACTTCGCCACCGTTGACGAAAACATGGTGGTTTTAGACCGCCGAGCAGGCCGCATCGAATCCGGAACCGACCAACTGGTTGCGGCCCTCAACGGAATGCAGATAGGCGACGTAACCGTCCTCATTAAAGAATCGGTGGCACATCGCGCGGGCATGGTGCTGAGGGGCCCCGGATTGGGCGCCAAGGTAACAGATGCAGATCCCCATGCAGAAGGCGCAAAAGTTCCAACCGTTGAAGGTTCCGATGAGCCTTCTAGGAAAACCGCCCGCATCATCAACGAATTCGTTCGGCGCTCGTACGATATACTAAAGGAGCACCCCGTAAACAAAAAGCGAGAGCAGGAGGGATTGAAGCCGGCCAACATCATCCTTCCAAGAGGCGCCGGATACGCCCCTCACCTCGGCAGTTTCCAAGGCCGAACAGGCCTTTCCGCGGCATGCATTGTGGAGGTCGGCCTTGTAAAAGGCATTGGCCGCTACCTAAGCATGGACGTGATCGACGTGCCAGGAGCCACCGGCGGCCTGGACACCGATGTCATGGCCATCGGCCGCGCTGTCATAGATGCCCTCCAAACCCACGACTTCGTTCTGTGCAACGTCAAAGGTCCCGACGTCGCCGGCCACGACAACAACCCCTCCGCAAAAGTGGAGATAATCGAACGCATGGACCAAATGCTCGGCATGATCCTCGAAAACATCCCGCCGAAAACCTACATAGTCCTCACCGGCGACCACTCCACACCGTGCCCGTACATGGACCACTCAGGCGATCCCGTCCCGGTCGTGATATGGGGACCGGGCGTCCGCACCGACAGCGTAACGGATTTCGGAGAGCGCTCGGCGGCCCGAGGCGGCATGGGCCGTATACGCGGCAAAGATATCCTGAACATACTCACAGGGTTCTTGAAAGTGCAGGAGAAGTTCGGTGCTTGAAACGCTCGACTACTCCAAGCAAATGTCCGAACTGATCGCCGACATCGCCTCCCGATGCGCCCCACTATCCCACATACAGGCTCATCAGGTGCTGGTTAGCTTTTCACACGCGAAAATCCCGGGGCCGAGCGGTCTGTTCGCAAAAATAACGCCGCTGAAGTTCGAGGGAGGCGAATCCAAAGCCAAAATCAGAGGCCGGTGGTACCAAATGCCGGAACTAAACTACAACGGCCACAGCATCTTGTACATCATATACCTGTGCATCCCAAAATTTCTGAACCTGCCGCTTAAAGAAAAGCTGGTCACCATATTCCACGAGCTCTATCACATAAGCCCCCTCTTCAACGGGGACATCCGGCGCTTCCCGGGCAGAAACTACGCACACGGTCCCTCAAAGCAGAAGTACAACGAGCTTGTGCAGAAACTGGTGGACCAGTACCTGTTGGACGCAGGCGACAGCCCGGTTTTGGATTTCCTAAAGTGGGACGCCGCCGGCCTCAGCAAACGCTATAAAACCATCACTGTGGTGAAGGTGCCACAGCCGAAGCCATTCCTTTTACCGGAGGTGCCAAAGTGAAAAAGCAGGTGCTTAAAGCCGGCAAAGCCCTGCCCGGAGCTCCGTATTCTCCGTGCGTAAAAGCGGGAGACCTCATCTTCGTCTCCGGCCAGATACCGCTGGACCCAGATACCGGAAAGTTGATAAGCGGGGACTTCACCGCCCAGGCGCGCCGGTGCTTGGAAAACCTTAAACAACTCCTTGAAGAAGCGGGCAGCTCCATGGATGCGGTTGTGAAAACCACCGTATTCCTCTCGGACCTAAACAACTTCGCCGACTTCAACAAAGTGTACAGCGAGTACTTCCCCTCACAGCCGCCGGCGAGAAGCGCCGTCCAGGTTGCCCGCCTTCCACTGGATGCCATGGTGGAAATCGAGGCCGTCGCGGTTGCCGGCGGCGCTTCTGAGGAGCAGGCAAAATGAGCACCGCCGTTGTTGAAGGCCCAATGCCGTGTCCGCCTGGGGATCTGGACCAACTGGTGGAGCTGGCAAACCGCGTGTTTCGCCCGCACGGCGGTGACATGCGGCGGGAATATCCCCTGCTCTTCGACCCAGAGAACTCGGAGAATCTGCGCGTTGTAAAGCTGGACGGACGTATCGTCTCGCACGTTGGCCTCTCCATACGCGATGCATCCATCCTCGGGTTCCCCCTGCGCGTGGTGAGCGTTGGAGCCGTGTGCACGGCTCCGGAAGCCCGCGGCAGGGGATTTGCAACAGTGCTTATGCAGGACGCAGTTGCGCACTCGCGCGCAAACGGATGCTCTCTCATGCTCATATCCGGCTCCAGGGGGCTTTACCACCGCATGGGTGCAGTAAACCTAACCGCCTTCCTAAAGTGCCGAATTCCAGCCAACTCCGTTCCACCGGTCGCCGGAGCGATAAAAGTTTCACCCGCAGAGGAAAAAGACATCCCGCTCCTATCCCAGCTTTATCAAAGGGAACCCGTTCGCTTCCACCGGTCCGCGGAAGACTGGCACAAGCTTCTAAAAGCTGGCATGCTCATGAACCACGAAGCGGATACATTTGCAGCCTACGACAGCGGAAGCTTAGCGGCGTACGCCTGCGTGCAGCGCCCAACCAGCGACTCACCACCGAGGATCGGTGAGTACGCAGGCTCGCGTGCCGCCGTGAGGTTGATGATACCCTGGATAGCCAAACACTACAGCGCCGGCTCTGTGGAGATCACTCTCATGCCCCGCGATGTTGAAATGCAGGTCCTTCTCCAAAATGAGGGAGCCGCTTTCGAACACCAACCTTTCGGAGGCACTGTGCTCATCATTGATGTGCCGGCGTTCTTCGCAGCGCTTCGTGGCCTTGTAAAGGAGCGCTTTGGCGGTCCCTTGGAAATATCCACAGATGAAAACCGCGTAACCTTCCGCCTCGGCAACGAGGAAACTTCCTGGGCACCACCTTCAGAAATAACCACCAATGTTTTCCACGGTCCGCCGAACAACGAGAAGACCAACAGCTTGCACGAGGCCCTGCGGCTTATTTTCCCAGTGCCCCTGCTTTGGTACGGTTTGAACTATGTATAGGAATTATGGAAAATCTTAGCATCGGCGAGCTTATAGACAGCCTCAAACACCCGCTCATCCGCGGGGCGCGCGCCCTAAACACCCCGTCCGAGCGAGAAGCCCAGGCGCGTTACCTTGTGGAAGGAGAGGATTTGGTTCAAGCGGCCGTGAACTGCCGCGCTCCTGTGGATTATGCACTGCTTGCAGAAGATCCGTTCCCAGAACCGCTGTCGCACGCCCTCTCAAACGCCGGCATCCCCTGGTACCGCACCACCAAAGGGCTTCTTTACAAAATCATCGGCACACCTTACGAAACGGCCGTAACCGCGGTCGCCGTCGTGCAGAAGAAGCAGGCCGCCCTAAAAGACCTACTCTCGTGCGAGAACCCGCTTGTGGCAGTCGGCGAAAGAATTCAAGACCCCAGAAATGTGGGCGTACTCATTCGTACAGCAGACGCCGCCGGCACTAGCGGCCTCATCCTCACCACCGATTCGGCAGATCCGTTCTCGCGCCAGGCTGTCCGCTCAAGCAGAGGAGCAATCTTACGTCTGCCGCTCTGCCTAGCTGCGCACCTCACCCAGGTGCTTTCGAGCCTGAAGGAAGCCGGTCTTCGGATAATATCCACCTCGGCGCACGCCGACCTATGCTACTGGGATTCGGAACTGGACAAGCCGTGCGCCATCGTATTTGGAAACGAAACAACCGGAGTCTCCCAGGAAGTCAAAAATATCGCCGATTTGAACGTGCGGATTCCAATCCTCGGGGGCGCCCACTCGCTCAACGTGGCGGTTGCGGCCGGCATTGTGCTGTACGAGGCCGTACGCCAAAGAATGCGAGGCGAAAGTTAAGACAACGTGAAGGCAATCTGGGTGCAGACGTTGAACAAAGAAACCGAGAGGTGAAAAAGATGGCCGAGCATAGCTATGCAGTGCTTTCGGCGCTCGGTCCGGATAGGCCCGGCCTTGTGGCAGAGGTAACCGAGTTTCTGGTGCAACACGGCTGTAACGTTGAAGAAAGCCGGATGGCGGTCTTGGGAGCTGAATTCGGCATCATGATGCTTGTAAGAGGCCCAAAAGATGAATTGGACCGCTTGTCCGCGTCTGCCGACGAGCTCAGCCAGCGAACAGGGCTTCAGTTCCTTTTCAGAGCAACAGCAAGCCCATTCAGCCGCCTCACCAAGCCGGTCGTTCCCTTCTCTTTAACCGCCCACTGCCTGGACCACGAAGGCGTTGTCCACTCTGTAGCCGAATCACTGTACCAACTCGGTGTAAACATTGCCTCGCTTGAAACATCCACTTATAGCGCCCCCACCACAGGAACACCTCTATTCCGCATGCACGCCGTTTTGGAGGTCCCAACATCCCTCCCAGTTCCAAAACTGCGTGCGTCCCTCTCAGAAATTGCGGAACAGCACAACCTGGATATCGAGCTCCACCACGGATGACTGCCAAACCAAAACAAACTTCATCCGCCCAACCGATGCTTCAACTGCTGCGGAAGATTTCTCGCACAAATCTGCGCTTGGAGGCCGCAAGTCTCCAAAAACCGCAAGAACCTTTTTTCGAAATTTGAAAGCGGAAGGACCACTATGGATAGAAGCTACTACATCAACTTGGCAAACTCCGGCCTGAAAATGCCAATTGGCACAGACCTCGTGCTCCACGACAGGCCAAACCCAGAAGAGATAAAACTCGACGGCCAGCTTCTGGGCCAGGTGGTAGAAGAAGCCGCCCGCCGGTACCACACCCCCTTGGCCATACCCCAGATGAACTTAGAGCTTGAAAAGGTTGCTCTGCTTACACTGCTCGGAGTTCCCCGCAGCCAGGCACCCACGTACCACTTCTCGGAATGCCCGCCAAAAGATGCTCTGCTGACCGTCGAAAACTGCTCCGAACACCAATTTACTCCGGAACTACGCGCCCACATCGGCGCAATAAAGTATGTATCATCCAAGCCAGACCTGCTTCCAATGGGCATGAGCATTGGCCCCTTTTCACTCATGACCAAACTCCTCAAAGACCCCATCACCCCGGTGTACCTGGCAGGCTCCGGAGTCACAGCGGAGGAAGACGAAGACGTTCACACCCTCGAGGCAGTGCTTGAGCTCTCTACAGCGATGATCATGCGCTCCCTCAAGGCGCAGGTGGAAGCCGGAGCGAAAGCAGTGGCCATCGCCGAACCAGCCGCCAATATCGTTTACCTGTCTCCGAAGCAAATCGAGCAGGGCGCCGACATTTTCGACCGCTACGTAATAAACCACAACCGCCGCATCAAAGAGTTCCTGGATTCGCACGGCGTGGACCTGTTCTTCCACTGCTGCGGAGAGCTTACGAACCACATGGTGGCTAGATTCGCCTCCCTGGAACCCGTTATACTCAGCTTAGGTAGCTCCAGAAAGCTTTGGCAAGACGCGTCTATCGTTCCAAAGCACATCGTGCTCTTCGGAAATCTGCCAACAAAACAGTTTTACTCGGACGACTTGATAACAGTTGAGCAAGTAGTAGAAAAAGCCTGCGAACTTATACAAAAGATGCGTGAGGTCAACCACCCCTTCATACTCGGCAGCGAATGCGACGTTCTAAGCGTTCCAGGCGCTCATGATACCATCAAGCGAAAGGTGCAGGCTTTCGTGGAGTGCAAGTGCTGTTGAAAAACAGTGGGAGGATTACACAATGGTTGTGTTTCGTACAATGGCGTACCCCTCCGCCGATGAAATGGTCTTTGGCCGCGCTCTGAAACCGGTCAAATGCGGCTTCGACCTAGCTATCGGTAGCGGTTTTGTAATTCCGGAGCTGAAATACGCCCCGCGCCCGGGAACCGAATCCAGCCTCGAAAGCATCTTGGAGGAATACCGAAGAATCACCACAGATGCCCTCAAGCGAGCTGTTGCAATAGGCATACCCATGCTTGTTTTAGAGCTGGAGCACGTCTATCAGCTTTCCCACAACCCGGAGTGGGGAGCTGCCGTCGCCCGCATGACAGCCGAAATGCTGGAGGAGTACCACTCCAAATACGGGCTTAAATGCGCACTCCGAGCAACCATCGCCGACTTCCGCCGGCCCGCAAACGGCCTCCGCGATGGAGAAGACTTAAATACCATGCTCCAAGCCTTCGACCGCAGTGCCGCAGAGGGCGCCCACATCCTCTCAATCGAATCCACTGGAGGCAAAGAGGTTTTCAACCATTGTCTCACGCGCCAGGATTTGCGCGGCATTCTCTTTGCTGTCGGCGTCCTCGGAAGTCTGGATATGCAGTTCCTCTGGAGCAAAATCGTGGAGATTGCAGACCGCAGAGGCGTTATACCCGGCGGCGATACCGACTGCGCGCACGCCAATTCCGCGATGTTTATGGCCGCCGGCCTGCTGGACACCGAAATGCCCCACGTGTTCGCCGCCCTGATTCGCGCCATAGGAGCGGCTCGTTCCTTAGTGGCCTTCGAGCAGGGCGCAAAAGGCCCAGACAAAGACTGCGGATACGAAGGCCCCGTCATAAAAGCCATAACCGGCTCCCCCATTTCGATGGAGGGCAAATCCTGCGCATGTGCTCACAGTAGCATGTGCGGCAACATCCCGGCCGCTGTGTGCGACCTGTGGAGCAACGAAGCTGTTCAGTACGGAGAAATGTTCGGTGGTACCACCCCGCAGGTTTTCATGGAGATACTGGGCTACGATGCGGCACAGATGAACGCCGCGCTCCAAATGGGCGTGGAAACCATTCTGCGCGACGTATTCGTGGCCTCAGACAAGTACCGAGATCCTCAGGCTTTTGTTTTGGCGCCGGACGTGGCATATGAAATCGGAAAAGCTATAATATCGCACGAAGACTATTATCTCCGTGCCAAAGCCGCCGCAGTAAAAGCCGCCGAATTAATCAACCAGGCCAATTCCTCTGGCTCCCTGGCGCTTACGCGGTTCGAGCGGCGCGTTCTGGATGAGTGCATTGACTGCTTGAACTCCCTGCCGGACGATCCGGACCAGTTCACGTCAGAGTGCCTGAAGGAGTATGCATGTGTGGAAGACTTCCGTCCACACAACTATGACATTGCCGGAGGTGCCTCATGAACCCCAGAAAGCGTTTCTTGTCTGCAATAATGGGCGGCAGAGTAGACCGGCCCTCCGTCGTTTGCGTAAACCAAACCGCCACATACGAGCAGATGAACCAACTTGGAGCTTGGTGGCCAGAAGCCCACTACAAAGCCGCATCCATGGCGCGGTTGGCGGCCGGCGCCCTAAATATACTCGGATTTGACTCCGTCCGCGTGCCCTTCTGTCAAACTGTAGAGGCCGAGGCATTGGGTGTGCCCATTCGCGACGGCGGGCGCGAATCGCTTCCGGCGTCATCCGCGCACCCATTCACCCCAGGAGAACACATCCCCGTGCCAAACGACATCCTCCAGCGCGGCCGCATCCCTGTTGTCCTGGATGCCATACGGATTTTGAAAACCGGCCTCCGCAACGAAGCGGCAATCATAGGGGGCGTTGTGGGTCCGTTCTCTGTGGCGGGCCATCTCCTCGGAACCGACCAACTCCTCATGCAGAGCTTCCTCGAGCCGGACTCCGTAAAGCCCGCAATGGAAGCCGCTCTGGAAACAGCCGCGGTTTTCGCCGCAGCCATGGTTGAGGCCGGCGCCGAGGTCATCTGCATAGAAGAGATGGCGGCTTCCACCGACCTTATACGGCCAAGCACCTTCACAGATTTGGTCCTTCCCTTCCTGCAGAACCTCATAGAGCGCATCCAGGTGCCAACGGTGCTTCACATCTGCGGCAACACCGATCCCATCATCGATGCCCTGATCGAAAGCGGCGCGGACGCCTTAAGCATCGACTGCAAAGCCAACGTAAGCGCCGCGTTGGAAAAAGCCCGCGGCCGAACAACCGTAATAGGCCCGATAGATACCACACAAACACTGCTTTACGGCACCCCGGAACAAGTAGCAGCCTCCGCAGAGAAGCTCTTAAGCGAAGGATTCAGCATCATAGCGCCAGCCTGTGCTGTGCCTCCAGGTACACCCACCGCCAACCTGCGCGCCATGGTCGACGCTGCCTCCAAAGCAAAACCAGCCGCAACGAAACACCCAATCGGTTCCGGCAAACCCTCAACCACTGTGGAGGTTTTCGCCAGGTATGATATCCGTGTGCAAAAAGGCGAAGTCTCAACATCCTCCGGACTGGAAGATCCACTTCTGGCGCAGGTCGCCGATTCCGTTATAAAAGGAGATGCCAGACAAACCGAGGAAGCCGTCCAACAGGCCCTTCGGAAATACTCGCCGCTGGATATTATCAACCTGGCGTTGGTGCCGGCCATAGATAAAGTTGGACAGCTTTGGGACCAAGAATACTACTTCCTGCCGCAGGTAATTCTGGCCGCCGATGCAATGCAAGCGGGAGTAAGAATATGCGAGCAGGAAATGGGTGAATCCGCGCAGAAGCGTGGAAAAGTGGTAATGCATGTTGCCGAGGGGGATGTTCACTCCATCGGCAAGAATATAGTTAAGGCGTTGCTCGTCGCCAACGGCTTCGAAGTGATTGACTTGGGAATAGATGTTCCTGTAGAAAAAGTGGTTGAAGCAGTCAAAGAGCACAAGCCCCATCTCTTAACCGGAAGCGCACTCATGACGACAACCATGTCTGCTTTTCCCAAGATAGCACGCCGCCTGGAGGAAGAAGGTATAGAAATACCTTTCGCGTGCGGCGGAGGCGCCGTAACACAGCAGTTCTGCGAGACGTTCAACATGGGAATCTACGGCGGCAAAGCCAACCGCGCACCTGCAATAGCAAAAGCAGCGGCCGAAGGCAAGAATTGGCGAGAGCTTCGCGAAATGTTTCATAGATGAAATCTCTAAGTACGCGCCGGGGTTCACTCTACCCGGCGCTGGTGGAAGGAGAGAGCAACCGTGTTTGACCTGAGCGAACTTAGTCAGGCTGTTATCAACGGGCAAAAGGCCAAAGCGGAAGAACTTACGCGCAAAGCCCTGGAAGAGGGCGTTTCACCGGTTACCATTATCAACGAAGCATTGGTTCCCGGTATGGCCGTTGTCGGCGAGAAGTTCAAAAACGACGAGTTCTACATCCCGGAGGTCCTTGTGGCTGCCCGCGCCATGAACGCTGCCATGGCAATAGTCAAGCCGCTCATTGTGGGCGACCAGCTTAAACCACTTGGCAAAGTGGTCATCGGAACAGTGCGCGGCGACCTCCACGACATCGGCAAAAACCTGGTCATGATGATGTTGGAGGGCGCCGGCTTTGAAATTGTGGACCTAGGCGTGGATGTTGCCCCCGAAAAGTTCGTGGAGGCGGCAAAAGCCAACTCGGCAGATGTTGTTGCAATGTCCGCCCTCCTAACCACCACCATGCCCGCAATGAAAGACACCATCGCCGCCCTGGAAGAAAACGGTCTGCGCGATAAGGTGAAAGTTATCATCGGGGGCGCTCCGGTAACCCAAAGCTACGCGGACTCCATCGGCGCCGACGGCTATGCCCCAGACGCCGCTAGCGCTGTTGACAAGGTGAAGGAACTGCTTGCAGCGTAAACCCGCACACCGTCGGCAGGATATTCGGTCAGCAGTCAACACATTTGGCTGTTGGAACCGTACTCGCCAAGTTGACTGCTGACCTTCTTTACGCAGGAGGGCATCCATGAACCACCGGGAACGCTGGGTCCGAACCATGCACTTCCAACCAGTGGACCATGTTCCGGATGAAGAGTTTGGCTATTGGGACGACACGCTTCGCCTCTGGCACTCTCAGGGACTGCCGGAGGAGATAAACGATAACAGCGCCGCAGATAGATACTTCGGATTTGCGCCCAGAGCCACGGTCCCACTTAATCTTGGCCTTATACCACCTTTCGAGTCGCGCGTCATCGAGGAAACCGACAAATACAGAATCCTCATTGACGGCTCAGGGGTGAAAAGTATCGTCCACAAAGACGGCCGCTCCACCATCCCCAAATACCTGGAGTTTCCCATCAAAACCAGAGAGGATTGGGCGCGATTTAAAGAGCGCCTGAATCCGGAAGATCCCCGCCGACAACCATCCGAGCAGGAGTGGCAGCGCCTCAAAGAGCAATACCGAAACCGCGACTACCCCCTCGGTGTGTTCTGCGGCAGCCTGTTCGGTTGGATTCGCGACTGGATGGGCTTCGAAAACGTGGCCATCGCTTGCGCCGAAGATCCGGATTGGATCGAAGAGATGATGGAGCACCTAACCAACCTCACCCTGCGCGTAATCGACCGAGCCGTTCGAGAACTCGATCTGGATTTCGCCGCCTTCTGGGAGGACATGTGCTTCAATAAGGGCCCAATAATCTCTCCTAAAATGTTCAAGCAGTTCATGGTGCCGCGCTACAAACGCATAACCGATTTCCTAAAACAGCACGGCGTCGATGTGGTGTACGTGGACTGCGACGGCAATATAAACCAGCTTGTTGAACTTTGGCTGGAGGGCGGCGTAAACTGCATGTTCCCCGTCGAAGTCCGAGGAGGTTCCGACCCAATCGAAATCCGCCGGCGCTTCGGCAAAGCTGTCCTACTTATGGGCGGAGTGGACAAAACTAAACTCGCAGAAGGTCCTGCCGCCATTCGCGCTGAAATAAACCGTTTGGAGCCCCTCGTGGCGGAAGGCGGCTACATCCCGCATGTGGACCACCGGGTGCCGCCGGATGTTAGCTTCGAAAACTACTTGTACTACCTTAAAACCAAAAGAGAAGCTTTCGGCATTCCGGAACCGCCTCCGTACGAGGCTCGAAAATCCGGCCAAACATAGCCCCCAACACTGTGTAAAAAACTAAAAAATTCGGAGGTTCAAGCTGTGCAGTACCGTCCATACGGAAAAACCGGAATAATGGTTTCGGCACTGGGATTTGGCTGTATGCGCCTACCCATGATTGGTGACAACGTTGACGTGGATAAGTCTATCGAAATGATTCGCTACGCCATTGACCACGGCGTGAACTACATCGATACAGCATACATGTACTGCAATCACCAAAGCGAAATCGTTGTTGGGCAGGCGCTGAAAGACGGTTACAGAGAAAAAGTCTACCTTTCCACCAAAAACCCAAGCGGCGACCCGGATGGAAGCAAATGGCGCCGCATCCTAGAGCATCAGCTCGAAAAGCTCCAGGTGGATTACATCGACTTTTACCACTTCCACGGAATCGGCTGGCAACGCTGGATTGAAACCTACACCGTACCCGGAGGCCCCTGCGATGCTTCGAGAAAAGCCCAAGAAGAAGGCTTGATAAAATACCGCGTCTTTTCCTTCCACGACTCTCCAGACGCCCTCATAAAGCTCATAGACACAGGAGAGTTCGCAGGAGTCACCGTGCAGTACAACCTGCTGGACCGAAGCAACGAAGAGGGCATTGCATACGCCGCATCCAAAGGGCTGGGAGTCGTGGTTATGGGACCAGTCGGTGGCGGACGCCTCGGCGCACCGTCCCCGGAAATACAGCGGCTTATTCCAGGCGGTGTTAAAAGCACCGCCGAGGTGGCACTCAGGTTCGTGCTTGCCAATCCTAACGTCAGCGTGGCCCTCTCCGGTATGAGCACCTTGGAGCAGGTGATTGAAAACATCGCCACCGCATCCCGCACCGAGCCGCTTACCGAAGCCGAAAAGGCCCACGTAATGGCCGCCCTGGAGGAAAACCGCCGCCTGGCCGACTTGTACTGCACCGGTTGCAACTACTGCATGCCCTGTCCAAACGGCGTGGACATCCCAGCAAACTTCCGGGCCATGAATTACTACCGCGTGTACGGCCTTCGGGATTACGCCAGAGAGGAATACGCCCGCCTGGGTCGCCGCGAGGTAGATGGTCAGCCGAAACCGGCGTGGGCCGAAGCCTGCCTCGAGTGCGGTGAGTGCGAACCCAAGTGCCCACAGAAAATAGAGATAATCAAACAGCTCAAAGAAACGGCTGCAGCATTAGGCTCATAAGCCGAACCGCCCGTTGAGGCTGTACAGCTTCAGCGGGCGGCCCGCTTTCAAAGCTCACAATGAAAGACAGTATGGCATGCTTTAACCAAATCGGATATATCGAGGAAAAGCGTATAGACCGATTTGCAGTCAACATCCACTTCCCATGCGGAGTGGTTACCTCCGACCAACTGGAGTTTATCGCCGAAGTGGCGCGGCAGTTCGGCGAAGGCACCATACGCATAACCTTGAAGCAAGGTATAGAGATAACTGGCATCCCGGCCAACGAGCTTCAAGCCGCCCACCGCGAACTGGCGCGCGGCGGTTTAACAATAGCTCCCGCGGGCAGATATATAGATGCAATCGTTTCTTGTTGTGGAGCCCAAAACTGTTGCAACGGTCTGATGCCCACACAACCGCTGGCAGACCGCATCCTCAAAAAATGGCAGCAGGTTGAACTGCCCAACCGCATAACCATAGCCATAGCCGGGTGCCCCAACGCCTGCACCGCCCCACTTCTCGCCGATATAGGGGTCATCGGCGTGGCTATGCCTGAACCGCGCGGAATGCCGAGGGGACACAGCCCAACCGAACGCTTCGAATGCCCGGAGGGCGCCATCTCATACTCGAACGGCGAGGCCGTATGGAAACAAGACCTCTGCACCTACTGCGGCCAGTGCATAGACTTCGGTGACTTAGGCGGCTGGAAGCTCGCAAAGAAGGGGTTCGCAGTCTACCTTGGCGGCCAACTCGGCAGGCATCCACGCTTGGGCACAAAGGCGGCCGAATTCCTCTCCGAAGACGAAACAGCCGCTCTGATTAACCGCGCACTTGATGCATACAGACAAGGCGCCAACCCAGGTGAAAAATTCGCGGATTTCATCCAAAAGTTCGGCATCGAAAAACTGAAATAAACCCAAAAGCTCACAAAAAGGGGTGACGCATAATGACCTCTCGCGAGAGAATCTTGGCGGCTCTCAACCACAAAGAGGCTGACCGCGTAGCCATCCAAGACTCACCTTGGTTTACCACCGTCCGGCGGTGGCATGAAGAGGGCTTGCCAAAAGATGTTGATCCAGCAGATTACTTTGGCTACGAAATGAGCGGCTTCGGGCCGGATACGTCGTTTCAGCTTCCAACCGAGCTGGTCGAAGAAACCGATGAATACACCATCGTCCGCAACTCCAACGGCGCCCTTGTGAAAAACTGGAAGCACAAAACCTCCACCCCGGAAATGATCGATTTCACCATAAAAGACCGCGCGGCGTGGGAACAGCACAAACCGCTCCTAGCTATGAATGAAAGCCGTGTGGACTGGAAGAATTGGCTGGAAGCCTGTAAACGAGAGCGGGAGAAAGGCAAGTTCGTCCACTTCTCCGCCGCCATGGGATACGACAAAACCCAAGGATTTGTGGGTTCCGAGCGCTTGCTGATAGCCATGGCCGAAGAGCCCGACTGGGCGAAGGATATGTTCGACGCATCCGTTCAGATAATCATAGACGCCGCTGAGGAAATGATGGCACGCGGCTTCGAGTTCGACGGCGCGTTCCTCTTCGACGATATGGGCTACCGAAACGCATCCCTCTTCTCGCCGCGAATGTACAGAGAGCTTCTGAAGCCGGCGCACACCAGAGTTTGCGATTTCTTCCACAGCCGCGGCCTCAAGGTAATCCTCCACTCCTGCGGATGCGTAAAAGGCCTCGTGCCGGACCTAATCGAAGCGGGGTTCGACTGCCTCCAGCCGCTGGAAGTTAAAGCCGGCATGGACTTGATAGAACTGAAAAAACAGTACGGAGACCGCCTCGCTTTCATGGGCGGCATCGACGTCCGCAAAATGAGCCATCCAGATCCAAGCGTCATAGAGGAAGAAATTCGCACCAAAATCTCGTTCGCCAAACAGGGCGGCGGATATATATACCACTCCGACCATTCAGTGCCCGATGATGTCAGCTTCCAGCAGTACTGCCGAGTAATCGAGCTTGTGCACAAATACGGCTCCTACACTTAGCGCCGATGACATCCCGAGAGCGTTTGCTCACAGCCATAAGAAGAGAAACGCCGGATAGAGTGCCGGTGGCACCGTTCGGTCTCGGCAGGATAGATCCAAACAGCTCTCTGGCGGCAGAGCTCATCTCTCGCACCGATCCCATAATACACGTCGGCTCCGGCGCCGACCCCCTCCTTGGGCGCGAGTCGCGG
>Ga0080004_1133013_pt1 | contig 103793 bp, 109 predicted proteins | sample WasSprMetagenome_FD_69207 | JGI IMG/M metagenome (GOLD analysis project Ga0080004, IMG submission 69207) | Sulfidic aquatic microbial communities from Washburn Spring, Yellowstone National Park, USA - WS (SPADES assembly) (version 2) | ecosystem: Environmental > Aquatic > Thermal springs > Hot...
TAACCTTAATAGGAATTACCTCTAAAAAAATTGCTCAATTCTCTTCAAAAAATCTCCCTTTCTCTAAACTTCTTCTTTCCTTGTTTTTTATAACTTTAGGCATTTATCTTATCATTAGGTAAAATTTAAGAAAAAGCATTTAAAGAGAAAAAAGGTTCTTTCGTATTTAGTGTGAAAGAATTTCTGTAAGTACTTGAAAATACAAGAGATAGAGGAACACATGACACTTTAGGAAGTGAAAAATGGTAGGTAAATCCTTAAACCCGTAAAAAAGAAAAAATTAGGGTGGCTCCGTAGAGTGGGGATAATAGCAAGTTGAAAAATTGACAAGTGGGATTAGATAGGGTAAATTAAATGAAAACGCAGTTCACTAAATATTTACATTTAAACAAAAGGAGGGGAAAGATGAAAAATGGGAAATATTGTGTCGGGTTTATTGGATTTGGTGGAATTGCAAGAGTTACCCATTATCCGGGATGGAAGAAATTGAATGATGTTGAAGTAATCGCTGTTTCTGACCCTTCTGAAGAGGTAAGGAAAATTGCAAAAGAAGAGTTTAAAATTAAATATGTTTTTTCTGATTATAAAGAAATGCTTAAAATTGATGAAATTGATATTATTGATGTCTGTGCCCCTAATAAAATACATTATCCTGCAACTATTGATTCTCTTAATTCAGGTAAACATGTAATATGTGAAAAACCACTCGCTGTAAGTGTAAAAGAAGTAGTTGGAATGATAGAGGCATCAAAAAAATCAAAGAAAAAACTTATGGCAGCACAGCATCAAAGATTTAGAAAGGAATCAGTTGCTTTAAAAAAACTTATAGATGCTGGAGAACTTGGAGAAATTTATTTTGCAATTTGTTATGCATTAAGAAGAAGATCTTTACCTGGAACACCAACATTTATTGAAAAAAATCTTTCTGGTGGAGGACCTATGTTTGATATAGGAGTTCATATTCTTGATTTAACTTACTGGTTTATGGGCTGTCCAAAAGTTTATTCAGTAGTTGGAGTTACCTATACCAAACTTGCAAAAAGAAAAGATATAAGAGGACTCTGGGGTGAATGGGATAGAGAAAAATATAATGTAGAAGATTTTGCAGCAGGTTTTATCAAATTTTCCGATGGCAGAGCATTAAATTTAACATGTAGTTTTCTTGCAAATATGGAAAAAATTGAAGATTTTTCAACAACATTATTTGGAACAGAGGGTGGAATAAGATGGCCTGATGGAAAACTTGCAAAAGAAAAAGAAGGTATTCTGGAAGATATAGAATTAAAATTTAATCTTTTGCCAGATGTTCACCCACATCATGAAGAAATAAGAGTTTTTCTTGAATGTGTAAAAGAGGATAAGGAAGTCCCTGTAAAACCAGAAGAAAGTTTAGAAGTAATAAAAATGCTTGAAGGAATATATTTAAGTGCAGAGAAAAATAAAGAAATTATTTTTTAAAAATTACTTAAATTTTAAACAACCCGACACGATTTCACATATATGGAATTCTGGTTTTATTTTTGTTTTTTCTTCATAATTTTTACCAACTTTTTTTACAAATTCCTCTATGAAATCCTTATGAATAAGTGAAATTAAACAACCTCCAAAGCCACCACCTGTAATCCTTGTTCCAATAACTCCTTCAATTTTCAATGTTTCATTCCTCATAATTTCTACCTCATCGCAACTCACCTCATATAAATCCCTTAATGAAATATGTGATTCATTCAGTAAATGCCCGAGTTTTTCAATATCTCCATTTATCAAACAATTACTCGCTTCTATGGTTCTTCCATTTTCATTAATCACATGTAGAATTCTCTTTCTTATATTTTCTGGCAATTTTTCTTTATATCTTTCAAAATCCTTTCTTTTAATATCAGAAATTGTTTCTATATCAATGTAATTTTTCAATATTTCAAGACCTTTTTCACATTCCTGTCTTCTTTTGTTATATTCCCCGGAAGCAATTGAATGAGAGACATTTGTTGAAGAAATTATAAAGTAATAATCACCAAGATTTACAGGAATATTTCTATAATCATAATTTTTACAATTAAGTAAAATCGCATTTCCTTTTTCAGCCATTGTTATTATAAACTGGTCCATTATTCCACATCTTGCACCAACAAATTCATTTTCTGCTTTCTGACATAAAAATGGAATTTTTTCTTTTTCAATTCTCAAATCAAGCAATTCATTTAAAGCAGTTAAAGTAATTACCTCAATTGCTCCTGAAGATGAAAGCCCTCCACCAATTGGAATATTACTTTCAAAAACAAAATCAACTCCTTCTATTTTATATCCATATTCTTTTAAAACATTTATAACTCCAATTGGATAATCTGCCCATGTATTTGTTTTTTTAATATTTTCAATTTCAATGGAAACAGGGTTTTTAAACTGAAGCGAGAGAAAATTAAATCTATTTTTAAAATTTTTCCTTGCTGAGAGATATATATATTTATTGACTGCAAAAGGCAAAACATATCCACCATTATAATCTGTATGTTCTCCAATTATATTAACTCTTCCAGGTGCTATAAAATGCAATAACTCTTCTCCTTTACCAAATTTTTCTATCATATATTTGTCAAGTAAATAAAAATTTGCATAATGAAATTGATTTATATCTCCTATATCAAACCACATATCCTTGAAAACATAGCCATAAACATCAATTTTTTTATGTAAATATTGAATGAATAAACCTGCCTGGTCTGGATTATTTCCTTCTTTTAAATAAATCTCAATATATTTTTTTAGATAACCTTTGGGGAAATAATAAACACATATGGCGGCATCATTTGAAGTGGGATTTTCTGGCTTTTCTTCAAAATAAGTTATTCTACTTTTTTCGTCAAGAAATACCTGACTGTATTTTTTTATAAGATTTATATCATCAACTCTTTTTATCCCGATTGTTATTCCATTTTTCCTTCCAAATTCAATAAAATTATCAAGTTCAAATTCAAATAAATTATCACCTGCTATTATCAAAAACTCATCATCCTCTATTCTATCAACTGCAAATTTTATATCTCCTATTGCTCCTAATCTATCCTTATCTGAATTTGAACCATCATTTAAAACAATTATATTTTCTCTTTCCGCAAATAATTTAAAATCATCATAAAATTTATTATTTGAAACGATATAAATTTTGTCTATGTCAGGGATTTTTTTTAATTTTTCAATTATATGTTTTATCATCGGTTTTCCACCAATCTGGAGTAAATTTTTTGATTTTATAAGTGTAAGAGGATACATTCTTGTTGCATATCCAGCACATAATAAAATTGCTTTCATAATCCTCCTTTTTCAAAATATTTTCCCTGATATAAATTTCTCTCTTTCATTTTTTCTTCCAATAATTTTAACATTTTTTGTTTTTCCTTCAACCAGATAGGTGCAACAAGATACTTCCAGTCACAATCTGCTGTTAATCTCTGTATAATAGTTTCAGGATAGAGATATGAAAGAAATTCACTCAAAATATCAATATATTCATCCATTTCCATAACTTTAAATTTCCCTTCATTATAAATTTTTTCAAGTTGGGTATTTTTTAAAACATGTATTGGATGGATTTTTATACCATCAAGTTTCAATCTCCCACATTCTTTTGCTGTTTCAATTATTTCTTCTCTTCCTTCACCAGGCAAACCAATTATCACATGAGTACAAACATTTATATTCCTTTTTTTTGTCATCTCATATGCTTTTAAAAAATCAGAATATGTGTGATTTCTGTTTATAATTTTTAATGTTTTGTCATGAATACTCTGAAGTCCATATTCAATCCATACCTCATAATTTTTACTATAACTTTCTATAAGTTCAAGTTTTTCTTCATCAATACAATCAGGTCTTGTTCCAATTGAAATACCAATAACTTCGGGAAATTTTTTTATAACATCATATTTTTCTTTTAATATTTCCTTATGTGCATAGGTATTTGTATATGGTTGAAAATAAATAATAAATTTTTCTGCTTTAAATCTTTTTTTACCATACTCAATTCCTTTTATAATTTGTTCTTCAAGTGTTAAATTTAATTTCAATGAGGGACTGAAGGCATAATTATTACAGTAAATACACCCTTTATCACTCAATTTACCATCAATATTTGGGCAGGAAAAATTAGCATTTACAGAAATTTTATGAACTTTACATCCAAATTTTTTCTTGAGATAATCAGAAAATTTTTTATATAATTCCATTTTAAAATTTTACAATAAATTCTAAAAATAAAAAACCCTCCCTGGTGGCTATAGGGAGGGTTACCAGCACGGTAAAGCAAGAGAAAAAAGCAAGACATAAATATTATACCCTATTTTTAAAATCTGTCAATATCTTTTTTTAGAATTTTATACATTTAAACTGGGGTAAGTAATCTTTATTTTTCTCAAACATTTCATTAACCATCTGCCTTATCTCTCTCAAAGATAAAACACTTGCAGTTAAAGGGTCATAACATATTGCATGGTAAACCATTTCAGGATTCCCTGTTAAAGCACCCTCAACTGCCATTTCTTCAACCGCAATATTTATATTATTTAAAGCAGCGCACTGAGGAGGGATTTCTCCCACATGTATATAATTAAAACCTCTTCTATTAACAAGAACAGGCACTTCTACACAGGCACCATATGGTAAATTTGTAATAATATTCTCATTTGGAACATTACCATTGAATATATAAGGTTCTCCACCAAGATAAGCATTGATTATATAAGCAGCATACTCATGCCCTCTTTTAAGTTCAACAGGTTTTTCAAGCCATTTTTTTATTTCATCTTTCCATGTATCCTCTCTTTTAAGATATTCTTTAAGAATATAAGCATACTCACCCGGATTCCAACCAGTTCCAGGGAGACAGTATTTTTCTATTAAGTCATGTCTTTTTCTAAACCACCAGTTGTATTCAGAATTATGACCACTTGATTCTGTTACATAATATCCAAGAGCAAGAAACATTTCATTTCTCACAATTTCTTCTCTGTAAATTTCTTCATTTTCAAGTATTGTCTTCTTTATAAGTGGATATGCATCTACTCCATTCTTTTTATATTCAATAAACCATGCCTGATGATTTATTCCTGCACATACATAAGTAATCTCGTCCATTGTTGCTCCTATCCATTTAGCAAGCATCTCTGCTGTCCCCTGAACACTATGGCATAAACCTGTAACTTTTAGTTTTGTTTTTTTCTGCATTGCTCTGCAAAGCATTGACATGGGATTTGTATAATTAAGAAAAATTACATCTGGACAAATTTCTTCAATATCTTTACATATATCAAGCATAACAGGAATTGTCCTAAGGGCCCTAAAAATTCCTGCAGGACCCCTTGTATCTCCAACACAAATATCAACTCCATATTTTTTGGGAATTTCTATGTCATATCTCCAAATATTAACTCCTCCTGCAAGAATTGTGCATATAACAGCATCTGCTCCTTTTAGTGCCTTTTTTCTGTCCATTGTCACTTCAAGTTTTGCTGGATATTTTCCTTCTTCTATAATTTTTTCTACTGCTGTCTTTATAAATTCAAGTCGTTCTGCATCTATATCCATCAAAGAAATTGTTGAATCCCTTAATAAAGGAAATGTCAAAATATCCCTTACCAGTGCCCTTGTAAAACCAAAACTTCCTGCTCCAATAAAAGTTATTTTTGCCATATACTCCTCCGTTTTATTAATTACTAATTACTTTATTTTAAACTTTTTCAACTTTTCGTTAAAGTATTTATTCTACAAAAAAGGTTATTTTTCCCTTATAACAAAATTTTTCAAAATACCAATACCTTCTATCTCAATTTCAACAATATCCCCTTCTCTTAAAAATAAAGGTGGTTTTCTTGCAAATCCAACTCCTTCTGGAGTTCCTGTTAAAATTATTGTTCCTGGTAAAAGGGTCATCTGGTGTGATAACCAACTTACTATTTTATATGGATTAAATACCATTTTTGAGGTATTTGAATTCTGCATTATTTTCCCATTCAGTATTGTTTTTATATTTAAATTTGTTGGGTCTATATCTGTTTCTATATAAGGACCAATAGGGCAGAATGTATCAAATGATTTCGCTCTTGCCCACTGTTTATCTCTTTTTAATTGACAGTCCCTTGCACTTACATCATTTCCACAAGTATAGCCAAAAATATAATTTTTTGCCTCTTTTTCACTAATATTTTTACATTTTTTTCCTATAACAATTACAAGTTCACATTCATAATCAACTTCATCAGGTGCCTCTTTTGGTAAAATTATTGGAGATAAATGTGCAGTAATAGAAGTTGTTGCTTTTAAAAATATTATAGGTTCTTTCGGTAATTCCTTCCATCCTTCCTTTGCATGCTCTTTATAATTTAATCCAAGTGCAATAATATTTGGTGGCCCCACTGGCGGTAAAAACTTTATCTCTTCTAAATCATATATCTCACCTGTTTCTCTATAATTATTTTCAAATAATCTCCACTCAATACAATATACCTTCCCGTCTTTAAAAATCCCATATTTTTCTTTATCCTCTATTAAAAATCTTAAAAATTTCAAATCTCCTCCTTTTTAAATTTCCTCTAAATAAGAAGCATATTCCTCTGATAAATTTGATATTTCAAAAGATATTATTTCAGGCACTTCATAAGGATGGCTTTCTTTAATTTTTTTCTCAATTTTTTTATAATTTTCTTTTTTACATTTTACAAAAATTAACCATTCTTTACCTTTTTCAATCTTATTTTCCCACCAGTAATGACTTTCAATAGGTCCAATTATCTGACAGCAAACAGCCAGTTTTTCTTTTAATAATAATTTTACAATTTTAATTCCGGCTTTTCTCTCAGGAACTGTTGTAATTATTTGTAGAAATTTCATAATTTTTCTTTGAATTCTTTTATTTCAGGGTAATTATCCTTGTTTTCAATCTCTTTCAATTGTTGATACAGATTTTGTTCCTGCCTTGATATTTTTTTTGGAATTAAAACTTTCACTTTTATTATTAAATCTCCTTTCCCATATCCATGTAATCTTGGTAATCCCATATTCTTTAATCTTAAAAGGTCACCATTTTGTGTTCCCGGGGGTATTTTAACTTTTGCCTTTCCAGTCAATGTTGGAATTTCTATCTCATCACCTAAAACTGCCTGAGTAATTGTTATTGGAACTTCTAAATATATATTTTCTCCTTCTCTGCTAAAAAGTTCATCCTTTTCAATAAAAACAGTAACATAAAGGTCTCCTCTTTCGCCTTTATATGGTCCAATATCTCCTTCTCCTTTTAATCTTAAACTCATACCGGATTCAATACCAGCAGGGATTTTAACAAGTATTTTATGCATATTTCTAACCCTTCCTGTCCCTCTGCAATTATGACATGGGTCTGATAAAATTTCTCCCTCACCTTTACATTTTGGACATGTTTGACTTATTGTAATAAAGCCAGAAGTTCTTATAACTTGACCTTTACCTTTACAGGTAGGACAAACTGTTTTCCCTTTTCCAGTTTTACTTCCAGTTCCATTACAAACAGGACACTCATCAAATCTTGAAACATTTATATATTTTTCTGTCCCTGTTGCTGCTTCTTTTAAAGTTATATAAATTCTGTATTCAAGGTCAGAACCTTTTGTTTTTCTTTTTGTTCTTGTTGTTTCAGCAAAATCAGAACCAAAAATATCTGAAAAAAAATCACTGAATATGTCACCAAAAATATCTGAAAAATCCATTCTTACTCTTGAAAAATCCTGCGTCCAGTCAAAGCCAGTTGGTCCAAATCCAGCATGTCCATAAGTATCATATATTTTTCTTTTTTCAGGGTCTGATAAAACTTCATATGCTTCTGTAATTTCTTTAAATTTCTCTTCTGCTTCTTTATTACCAGGGTTTCTGTCTGGATGATATTTTAAAGCAAGGTCTCTATATGCCCTTTTTATTTCATCAATAGAGGCATCCCTTGAAACCCCAAGAATTTCATAATAATCTTTTTTTTCTGCCATATTTAATTTATTTTACATATAAAAATAAAAAAAGCAAGGGTTTTTTGAACCCTTGCTTTCGTTCTTTGAAAATTTGGGGTATCCGATTTTTTCAACTCCTTAGAAAGGAGGTGATCCAGCCGCACGTTCCCGTACGGCTGCCTTGTTACGACTTCGCCCTCCTTGCCGAGTGTACCTTGATACCCTCCCTCCCTTGCGGGTTGGGATAAGGTACTTCAGGTACCCCCGACTCAGTTGGCGTGACGGGCGGTGTGTACAAGGCCCGAGAACGTATTCACCGCGGCCTGGCTGATCCGCGATTACTACCGATTCCGGCTTCATGCAGGCGGGTTGCAGCCTGCAATCCGAACTGGGGCCGGCTTTTTGGGATTTGCTCCGCCTCGCGGCTTCGCGTCCCTTTGTACCGGCCATTGTAACACGTGTGTAGCCCTGGGCATAAGGGGCGTGATGACTTGACGTCATCCCCACCTTCCTCCGGCTTGACGCCGGCAGTCCCCGTAGAGTGCTGCCCTTTAAGGGCGAGTAACTACGGGCAGGGGTTGCGCTCGTTCCGGGACTTAACCCAACACCTCACGGCACGAGCTGACGACAGCCATGCACCACCTGTCCGCCCTCCCACCCAAAGGGTGGGTCATCGCTGTTTCCAGCTCTTACCAGGCGGATGTCAAGCCCAGGTGAGGTTCTTCGCGTATCGTCGAATTAAACCACATGTTCCACCGGTTGTGCGGGCCCCCGTCAATTCCTTTGGGTTTCAACCTTGCGGCCGTAGTCCCCAGGTGGGGTGTTTAACGCGTTAGCTTCGGCACCGATCCTTAACGGACCGACACCTAACACCCATCGTTTACAGCGTGGACTACCGGGGTATCTAATCCCGATCGCTCCCCACGCTTTCGTCCCTGAGCGTCAGTTCAGGGATAGAAGACCGCCTTCGCCACTGGTGTTCCTGCCGATATCTACGCATTTCACCGCTACACCGGCAGTTCCGTCTCCCTCTCCCTGACTCAAAGTTAGGTAGTATTGGTTCCAATTCTCTGGTTGAGCCAGAGGATTTCAGAACCAACACACCTAACCGCCTGCGGACCCTTTACACCCAGTCAATCCGGGTAACGCTTGCCCCCTCCGTATTACCGCGGCTGCTGGCACGGAGTTAGCCGGGGCTTCCTCCGGAGGTACCGTCATCCGCACAAGGCGGATTCTTCCCTCCCGACAGGGCTTTACGACCCGAAGGCCGTCATCGCCCACGCGGTGTCGCTGGGTCACCCTTTCGGGCATTGCCCAAGATTCCCCACTGCTGCCTCCCGTAGGAGTGGGGGCCGTGTCTCAATCCCCCTGTGGCTGGCCGTCCTCTCAGACCAGCTACCCGTCTTAGGCTTGGTGGGCCATTACCCCACCAACTACCTGATAGGACTCAGGCCCATCCTCAGGTGTTTCACCTTTTCGGTGAAACTTTGCTTTTCGGGAATTTCACCCGAAAAGATTATCCGGTATTAGCCCACCTTTCGGCAGGTTATCCCGGTCCTGAGGGTAGGTTACCCAAGTGTTACTCACCCGTTCGCCGCTTTCCCCCGCCTTGGTCAGATTACTCTAACCTCAGCGGGTTCGTCGCCCGACTTGCATGTGTTAGGCACACCGCCAGCGTTCACCCTGAGCCAGGATCAAACCCTCAAGGAAATTTCTCGGATACCCCAAATTTTCAAAGAACAATTTTCTTCATTAAATAATTATACCCACCAACTTACCACCTGTCAAGAGATATTACTCTGCCGGTGGTGCTGAAGTTTCAGGTGGTGGCACCTCTCCTCCAGGAGGAGGTGGTGGCACTTCTGGTCCTGCTGGTGGCGGTGTAACAGGAGGTTGTTTCTTTGGCATTGCCTGCTTGATTATAAAGAACAACGCCACCAGAATTATAATTATCAGTATAACCACTGCTGCTGGATTTTGTTTCTTTTCTGCCATCTTATCTCACCTCCTTTCTAAAACTTAATTAGGTTATAATTATATATACTCTAAAAAATTTGTCAAGTCAAAATTTATTATAATGCAAAACATCTTTTAAATCTCTTTTTGGAACATGCATAATACCTTTTTCATCTTTCCAGTATTTAACTGAACCTTTATATTCTTCAATAACACTTTCTTCATCAGGATATCCTAAAGCAACTATTGAATCAATTTCATAATTCTCAGGAATTTTTAAAATTTCTCTTAATTTTTCTCTATTTATTGAAGCAATCCAGCAAGTTCCTATACCTTCATAAGTGGCTGAAAGTAGAATATTTTCAACTGCTGCACCAACATCATATTCTGGAGTTGGAGAATTTATTTCTTTATTTATCAAAATTACAATATACGCAACAGGTCTTTTTCCTTCTGGTGGAGGTCCATCCTTACCAAGGTATCCAGCCCATCTGGTTAGAGGAAAAATCTCATCTAAAATTTCTCTATCATTAACTATTATATATTCAATTGGTTGCATATTTGCTCCACTTGGTGCAATACGAGCCATATCAACAAATTTTTCAAGAAGTTCAACAGGTATTTCTTTCTGTTTAAATCTTCTTATAGTTCTCCTCTTTTTAATAATCTCATAAATATCCATACCATTATAATACACTTTTTAAAAATTATGTCAAATTTCCTTTTTCTTAAGTGAAACTTCAAAATCGGGGCGTCCGGATTTGAACCGGAGACCCCCAGAACCCCATTCTGGTGCCCTAAACCGGACTGGGCCACGCCCCGTTAAAAATTACAATTTCTTACATTTTTTATAAAATTAATACAAAATTCATCTTTACCTGTCAATAATTCTCCAACACATATTGCTTCTCTAATATCAGGTATAGTTGGGTCAATTATTGCTGAATCAAGACCTTCATAAATACAAAGGGCAAGAAAATATTTATTAACAATTTTTCTATTTGGAAGCCCAAAAGAAACATTTGAAAGTCCACAGGTAGTTTTAACATTTAATTTTTTAACTTCTTTCAATGCATTCAAAAAAATTATTCCATTTTGAGTATTTACACTTACTGGCTCAACAAGACAATCAACAAAAATATTTTCATTTTTTACACCAAGTTTATTTAAAATTTTTATTAAATTTTCAGCAATTTCAACTCTTTTTTTATAATCAGAAGGAATTCCATTTTCATCCATTGTTAAACATATAATTTTACTTTCAGGATATTTTTCTATAACAGGCAATAATCTTTCTATCTTTACTTTTTCTCCATTAATTGAATTTATAATTTTATCGGAATTTTTAATAAGGGAAAGCCCGAAATCTATTACATCAGGGTCAGAACTATCAATACAAACAGGAATATTCCCTATTTCATAAAGACATTCAATAAGCCATTTAATATCTTCCTTTTCTCTTTCTTTACCTTTTCCAATACCTGCGTTTAAATCAATATAATTAGCACCACATTCAATTTGCTTTTTTATTTCTTTTTTTATAAAATCCTTATCCTTCTTTTCAATTGCTTCTCTAATACTTTTTCTTGTCCCATTTATCCTCTCTCCAATTATCAACATTTTTTCTCCTTTTTTATTTTTATTGTAATATAATTGTATGAAAATATCAAAAGAAAAATTTGAGGAAATTGTATATCAGAAATTTGTAAAAATTCCAGAAAAAATAAGAAAGAAAATTGAAAATGTTGAAATTATAATTGAAGAAAAAAAGTCAGAAAATTTACTGGGATTATATCATGGAGTCCCTTTTCCGAAAAGAAAATCACCTACATATTCAATGATACTTCCTGATAGAATAATTATTTTTAAAGAAAATATTGAGACCCAATGCAATAGTGAAGAGGAAATTGAAAAACTTATTGAAAAAGTTCTTTTACATGAAATTGGACATTATCTTGGATTGAATGAAAATCAGTTAAAAAAATTGGGATTATAAGGTTTCTTTTTTTTAAAATTCTCCAAAATTTTCATTTTCAATTTTTTTTATTTTATTCACCCTTCTTAAATGCCTTCCTTTAAGAAATGATGTTGAAAGGAATGCCTTTACGATTTCAAGTGCAAGTTCTTTACCAATTAATCTTCCACCAAGTGTTATTATATTTGAATCATTATGTTCTCTTGATAGAATTGCATCATGAATTGAACAGCATCTTGAAGCCCTTATCCCTTTAAATTTATTCGCTGCAATACTCATACCAATTCCTGTTCCACATATAAGTATTCCGAAATCAATCTCTTTTTTATTTATTCCATTTGCAACTTTTTCAGCATAATCAGGATAATCAACAACTTTCTTAACAACTGGGCCATAATCAATAATATCAAATCCTTCCTTTTTCAACTGACTTTTCAAATATTCCTTCAATTCAAATCCTGCATGGTCAGATGCTATTCCTACTTTCATCTTCTTTCCCTTTATTTTATTATAAAACTTTTTTGAAATATGTAAAATTCTGAGCAATTGACAAGGAAAAAAGGAAAAATATAATAATATTTAATAAAAGGGTTAAAGATGATTGAGGCAAAAAATTTAACAAAGTACTACGGAAGAACAAAGGCGATAGAGAATGTGAGTTTTTATATTGATAAAGGAGAGATTGTTGGACTTTTAGGACCAAATGCTGCTGGTAAAACAACAATTATAAGAATACTGACATGCTTTTTAACACCTACATCTGGAACTGCAAAAGTAAATGGATATGATATATTTGAAAACCCACTTATGGTTCAAAAAAGTATTGGATATTTACCTGAAAGAAATCCTTTATATGAAGAATTTAGAGTTATTGAATTTTTAAATTTTGTATGTGAAACAAAAGGGATAAAGAAAAAAGAGGAAAAAATAAAGAGAATTTCAAAGGTAATGGAAGAATGCGGAATTTCTGATGTAAAGGATAAATTAATATATAAATTATCAAAAGGATACAAACAGAGGGTTGGAATTGCACAGGCACTTATTAATGACCCAAAAGTTTTAATCCTTGATGAGCCAACCATTGGACTCGACCCTAAACAGATAATAGAAACAAGAAATTTAATAAAAAATCTCGGAGGAGAAAGAACAATTTTATTGAGCAGTCATATTTTGCCAGAAGTAAGTATGGTATGTGAAAGGGTAATTATTATCAATGAAGGAAAGATTGTAGCGACTGATACTGTAGAAAATTTAACATCAAAATTAAAAGGGAAAATGGAAATACATGTTGAAATTGAGGGAAATCCAGAAAAAGTTAAAAGTGTATTGAGTGAAATTTCCGGTGTTGAAAAAGTAAATATAATTCCACCTATAAAAGAAAAAGTAAATAAATATGTTGTTATTACTGATAAAGAAAAGGATTTAAGAAGGGAAATTTCAGCAAGAATAGTAAATTCAGGTCTTGGATTACTTGAGATAAAAATTGAGGAAATGACACTTGAAGATATCTTTTTGAAACTTACAACAAAGGAATGAAAATGAATTTTTTAAGTGTTTATAAAAAAGAAATGAAAAGTTATTTTATATCTCCAATTGCCTATGTTGTCATTTTAATTTTTACTCTTATAAGTGGTTTTATTTTTTATGCTTTATCTGCTTATTATTCCCTTATCTCATCAAGATATTCAGAATACCCATATCCATATTTTACACTTTCTCCTGATGAAATGATTGTTAGACCTTTATTTCACAATATGGCTGTAACTTCACTTTTTGTTTTACCACTTTTAACAATGAAACTATTTTCAGAAGAAAAAAGATTGGGAACTATAGAACTCTTATTTACATATCCATTAAGGGATTCAGAAATTTACTGGGCTAAATTTTTATCCTGTTTATCAATTTTTGTTATTATGACCTTAATTCCTTCCTTATATATATTAATTCTTGAAAAATGGGTCAATTTTGATAAAGGAGTTATTCTTAATAGTTATTTTGGATTACTTTTGCTTGGAGGAAGTTTTATTTCAATAGGAATTTTAATTTCATCTTTAACTGAGAGTCAGGTTATTTCAGCAATTATCTCATTCGGTATTACATTACTTTTCTGGATTATTGGATGGGTTTCTGAAATTGCTGGACCAAAATATTCAAACTTTTTTGATTTTATTTCTCTTTTCAATCATTATGAGAATTTTCCCAAAGGGATTTTAGATACAAGGGATTTTATATTTTATTTAAGTGTATGTTTTTTCTTTTCGTTCTTAACATTAAGGGTTCTTGTTTCAAAAAAATACAGGGGTTAATATGGTTGAAAAAAAGTTTATTTACAGGTTAAATGCCTTTTTAATGGTCATTTTATTTCTTGGAATTTTAATATTTTTAAACCTAATTTCAATAAAACATTATAAAAGAATTGACCTTACAAAAAGCAAAAAGTATTCTCTTTCTCCACAGACAAAAAAAATAATTCAGAATTTAAATCAGCCAATAGAGATATATGCCTTTTATAAGGAAAAAGTTGATGAAAAGACAAAGGACATACTTGAACTATATAAATCAAATTCTAAATTGATAAGTTACAAATTTATTGACCCTGATAGAGATGTCCTTTTCGCTAAAAAATATGGAATAACAAGTTATGATACAATTTTGATAAAAAGTGGAGAAAATTATGAAAAGATTTATTCAGCAAATGAAAAGGATATAACCTCAACAATTCTAAAATTAACAAAACCAGAAAAGAAAAAAATATATTTTACAACAGGACATGGAGAAAAAAGAATTGACCAGAATTTAAGTTTATTGAAAAAGTATATTGAGGAAGAAAATTATAATGTTTCAGAGATATTGATTTTAAGAGAAGGAATACCAGAGGATTGCAATTTACTTATAGTTTGTGGCCCTGAAGTTGATTTTATGGACAAAGAGATAGAAGAAATTAAAAATTTTGTTGAAAAAGGTAAAAGATTACTTTTCCTTTTAGAACCGGGGAATTTCCCTAATATTAAAAATTTTCTTGATTCTTACGGAATTGAAATTGAAAATGATATTGTTGTTGACCTTGCAAGCAGAAGATTCCTTGGGGATGCTTTAAGTCCTCTTGTTATGAATTATCCATATCATCAAATAACAAAGGATTTCAATTTAGCATGTATTTTTTCAACTGCAAGAAGTGTAAAAATAAAGGAGAATTTACCAGAAAAAGTAAAAGGAGATATACTTGCAAAAACAAGTAATGCTTCCTGGAGTGAAAAAAATATGAAAGAGATTGAAAAAGGTAATGTTAAATTTGATGAGAATGATGAATCCGGACCAATATCAATAGCAGGAATAGTTGAAAAAGAAATAGAAGAAGGGAAGAAAGCAAGAATTGCTGTTTTTGGTGATTCTGATTTTGTAACTGATAAATTTATAAATTTTTCAGGGAATAAGGACTTTGTTTTAAATACAATAAATTATCTATGTGAAGAGGAAATTTTAATTTCAATAAGAAGTCAGAAAGAAGAAAATCAACCACTTCTTTTATCTCAAAAAGCAGGAAAATTTATATTCTTTTTACCAGTTGTAATTGTTCCTGTTTTAATAATAGGAATTGGTTCTTTTATAACTTTAAAGAGAAAAATTTTATACTGAAATGAAGATATTCAAAAAAACTTTAATTCTTCTTGGGATATTGCTCTGCATCTCTGGTTATTATTTTTATGAAGTTAAGACAACTCCAAAAAGAGAAAAGAAAAAAGAAGAGGAGAAAAAGTTGTTTTCTATTGATAAGAAAAAAATTAATAAAATTTACATAAAAAATGGGGAAAAAGAAATAGAAATTATAAAATCTGATGGAAACTGGATTATAAAGGACAAAAATTATGAATGTGATAAAAATGAAATTGAAAGTTTAATAAATAAAATTTCTTCTCTTGAAGTTGAAAGGGAAATTGAAAATATCAGTGATTTATCCCAGTATGGTCTTACTCAACCAGAAAAAATCATTAAATTACAAGAAAATGGAGGGAAATATATACTTTATATTGGAGATGAGACACCAACAGGAAGTTACCTTTATACAACTACAGATAATAGAAATGTTAAACTTGTTTATAAATGGGATTTAGACAATATTTTAAAAAAGGAAATTTTTGATTTAAGGGATAAGAGAATTTTACCTGTTGATATAGTTAAATCTGATGTTGAAGAAATTGAAATAAAAAAAGGAAATTATCTTTACCATTTTGAAAGAAGTGGAGATGAATGGTATATAAAAAACAAAATTAATGATTTAGCAGGAAAAGAAAAAATGGATGAAATTTTAGAGAATATATTTGATAAAAAAATTAAGGAATATGAAGAAAATAAAAATGGGAAAGAATGTGGACTTGAAAAACCTGTAGCAACTATAAAAATAAAGGCCAAAAATAATGAATATTTTTTATACATAGGAAAGAAGAAAGATAATCTTTATTATGCAAAAAATTCATTAAAACCATACATATTTCTTGTTGAGGATAGAATACTTGATATACCAGAAAATATAAATGAATTAAGAGAAAAGAAATTGTTTGATTTTAATCTTTCTGATGTGAATGAAATTACAATAGCAAAAAAGAATGAAGAAATTAAATTTTTGAAGGAAAAGGATAAATGGTATCTGGAAAAAGATAAAACAAAAAAAGTTTCAAAGGGAAAAATTGAAAATTTCCTTTCAGATTTGAAATATGTTGAAATAGAAAACTTTATTGATTATTCTGAAGATAAACTTAAAAATTATTCTCTTTCTCCTCCTGAAATAAAAATCTCTGTATTTGATAATAAGAAAAAAAATGAGATATATTTTGGCAAAAAAACTGATAAAGAAATTTATTGCTATCATCCAGAAAGAAAAATTTTATTTACAATTCCTTCCTCTGACTATGATAAAATAAATAAGGATAAAGAATTCTTTATTGAAAAAGGGAATAAATGAGTAAGGGATTAAAAAGGTTGCTTTTTCTTCTTTTAATTTTCATAGTATTCTTCCCATTCTTTAAACTTGCCAAAAAGGGGAAAAAACAAATAGAAATAGTAGAAGGAAAAATTAAAGAAGGTGATATAATTGGCAATATTTTAAAAAGGGAAGGAATTTCAGATACTGAAAGTCATTATATTATAGAAAGGTTGAAAGAGATTTTTGACCCTCGCAAAAGTAAAGTTGGAGATATATTTCAGATTCATTTTGATAAAAACAGGAATTTTTTAAAGTTCAGATATTTTGAGAAGCCATTTAATTATTACATTGTTGAAAAACAGAATGGTAAATATTTTTCTTATGTAGAGGAAGTTGAAAAATATAAAAAAATATTTCAAAAAAGTGGTGTTATAAAAATTCTCTTTATGAAAGTATGACATCAATAAATATAAATCCAGAAATGATAATTCAATTTGCTGAAATATTTGAATCAAAAATTGATTTTCTGACTGATTGTAAAAAAGATGATAAATTTTCAATTGTATGGGAAACTTGGACTGATAAAAATGGAGAAATTTTAAAGGATATAAGGATACTGGCTGGAAAATATGAGTTAGATAACAAAAAATTTTATGCATTCTGGTTTGAAAAAGGAAATTTTAATGGATTTTTTGATGAAAATGGGAAAGGATTACAATCTGGATTTTTGAAAGCACCTTTATCATACAGAAGAATAACATCATTTTTTTCTTATTCAAGATTTCATCCAATTTATAAAATTTATAGACCCCACCTTGGAATTGATTATTCTGCACCTATTGGAACTCCTGTATCATCTATTGGAAATGGTATTGTTATTTTTTCTGGCTGGGTTAATAATGGATATGGTAAATGTGTAAAGATAAAACATCCAAATGGTTATATTTCTTATTATGGACATTTAAGCAGAATAGAAAATGGGATTAAAAATGGAGTAAAGGTTAAAAAAGGAGATGTAATTGGATATGTTGGTATGACTGGAATTGCAACTGGACCTCACCTTGATTTTAGATTGAAAAAGGATGGAAAATTTATAAATTTTTTAAAATTAAAATTTGTTCCTGAAAAGAATGTTCCTCTTGAATACATGGATGAGTTTAATGAGATAAAAAATAAGTATATAAAAATTCTTGAAAATAAAAATGTGGACCCGGGCGGATTCGAACCACCAACCAACGGATTATGAGTCCGCTGCTCTGCCGTTGAGCTACGGGTCCTATTTATATATATTATACCCTGATTTTAAAATTTTTCAATTTTATTTTTGTTGTTTTTTACTGATGATAATAAATAGGCCAGTTTTTATATTTTGTCAATGCCTCATAAACTGGTTCTGAAATTTTTGAAAGATTTATTACTGTATGATGCTCAAAACCATTCTCACATATAAAATTAAGAAGTTTCTGTAAATCTTTTATTTTTGCAACTCCAATCCCTCCAAATGTCTCTATTTTATCATCTGTTATTTCTCCCTCTCCAGTATATCCTTTTATAACTCCAAAATTGTCATCTGTTGATAGTCGTAAATATGTAAAATCTGATTTTTTTATAATTCCACACACAGAACCATAAGCATTTTCTTTTCCAACACTGCCTGCTATTATTTCCTGATAACTTATTTTTGATTTATTTAAAATTGAAACAGGAAAATTACTGCAATGGAATAAAACAACTTTATCCCTTTCATCCTTATAATTATTATTCAAATCAACTATTGCACTCGGTAAATTACTTGCAAGTTGAAGAATATACATACTTAAAACACCTGTAATATCAACCTCACAAGCAGAAGGAACCAAAGAATCTGATAAATAACTTAAAACTGCACATGGAACAATACCAAAATTTTCCTCAATAGATGTCCAGCACTGAAATCCAATACCCTTTATATCATTTTCTCTTATCCATTCTTCAAGAACAATTTTTAGTTTTGAGAATTTTATTAATGAATTTTCTGGAACTCCTTTTGTATCTGTATAATTTCTAAACTTTTCTATCTCCTCTTTTACTTTTTTATCGCTATCCTTTATTTTTGATATTCTTGCAAGTATTTCTGATAAATCAATAACATCAACACTTATTCCATTTCTCTCAAGTATTTTTTCACTGTATCTAACTGTTTTAAATGCATCTGGTCTTGTTCCAATTGCTCCAAGTTTCAAGTTTTTAAGACCTTTAACAATTCTGCATATCTTCTCAAAATCTTCTATATCATTTTTAAATTCCTCACTTTCAATATCCTCTGTATGATTTTCTGTTAATGTGAATTTAATTCCATATTGATATAAAACATTACAAACAGATATTTTTCCGCAGAAACTATCACGCCTGTTTTTAACATCCATCTTATTTATATCATCAGGAAATGCATGAATTAAAACAGGAACAGAAAGACCTGAAAGTTTTATTGAATCAGATATTGCCTTTTCATCACCAAAATTTGGAAGAGAAACAATAATTCCATCAATTTTATCCTTATTTTTTGAAAATAATTCCGCACATTTTTTTGCATCTTTATAATTTTCAACAGAACCAAATTTTGTTTCATTCTCTCCAAGTGTAATTATTTCAAATCTTTTACTTAAAAATTTTAATAATTTCTCTCTTGCTTCTTTACATAAATGGTCTGGGAAAAAACTCCTATTTCCAATTATAAGCCCTATTGTCAATTTTCCCATTTTTCCTCCTTTTACCTGAATTTATAAAGAAGGTCATCACCTTGAGGAGTTGTATCCCCTGCTGGTGTTTCTATTTTTCCATTTGGTCCTGCTGAATAAATTATCATAACTTTTTCTGTATCATTATAAGCAACAAGATAAGTATGTCCCCATGGGTCAAGTGGAGTGCCATAAGGAACTGCTTTCTGCAAATCTGGCCAACCTGAAGCAGAAACAGAAGGAACACTCCCATTACCTGGTTGGTATGTTGCTTTTGGTTGATAAGTTATATAAGGTCCATCCCAGTTTGGTGCTTCATATTTACTTAACTGAGATTCATACTGTGTTGAGTCATTACCACTATTTTTATCATAATAAGCAAAAACTGTTTCTGAATGAGTATCTGCCTGGTTAGACGGATTTGACAAATCTATATATATATTATCATTATCTTCATCTATTCTTGGGCATGCCAAAGACCTTAATTCAACATAATATCCTGTATCCATTTTCACCATTGTCATTACACTTGCTAAATTTGCCATTTCTGATTTTGCTTTATCTATTAATGCTTTTGACCTTGATTTTCTTATTGCAGGAAGAAGGAGTCCAGCAAGGAAGGCAATAATTACCATAACAACAAGCAACTCAACCACTGTAAATCCCCTTTTTTTCATTTTTTTCTCCTTTTTAAACATATCCTTTATTTTTCAAAAAATCAAAAATTTCCTTTACAAATTCTTCAAAAATATTCAAATTTTCACATGCTTCCAAAACTTCTTCTTCACTCACTTCCCAGTAAAGATGAACAAGACGATTCCTTAAACCTGCCAACTTTATCATTTCCTTTTCCAATTTCTCACTTATAATATTTTCTTTCCTTAAATTTTTAAATATCTCCTTATATGTATCAGGTCTTTTTAAAGAAAACCCTGAAATAATATGATTCCCTATATTTAAGCAATCTTCTATTGCAAGTTGTAAATTCCTTTCCATTGCTGAAATCAAAATCTCCTTTTCTTCTTTTTTCTTCTTTATTTCTTTAATCTTTCCAACATGCTCCCTTAATCTTTCAATCTGCAAAAATAACTTTTCTTTATCAATCCCAGAAGGAACCATTTTCAATTTTTTCCTTCAACTTTTCAAAATATTCATTCCTTATATAATGAGTGTCAAGATATTCATTTTCTTTTTCTGTTTCAAATTCAATTTTTGTTTTTAAATCTTTTGCATATAAACATTTCCCTTCTTTTAAAATTCTGTGTATTAATGTCAATGGAACTCTTTTTAAATTTACAATATCTATTGCCTCATCCTCAAAAATTTCCTCAAGTTTTTCAATCAATTCAATTTCCTTATCAAAATCTTTTTCAGGTAAATAGGCGACATCTATATCACTCAATTTCCATGCTTTTCCTGTTGAATATGAGCCATAAATATAAAAAAGGGAAATATCAAACTCTTTACAAACTTTTTCAATCTCTTTCTCAATTTTTCCAAAATCAATCTTTTTACCTTCCCTGCTCTTTAAAACTGAATAAAATCTCATTCCTCACCCCAATTACTTTTATTTCCAGAAGCATCCACAAGATTAGGATCTGTTGGAGAAATAAGACTTATTGATTTTCCATACTTATCACACGCAACATTTACTCCTTCTTTGGGGCCAACAGTAGATGAGGCAAAATCTATCTCCCGTAAATTTATCCAGTTTACAGAACCATCTATATAAAAAACATTTATTCCCCAAGGATGATTTCCAGTTAAAGGATTACAATCTCTTAAATTATCATAATCTGAAGGATTAATTTTTGTATTATATATTCCTCTATCACTTATTACTGGAACTGGTTTTGTTGATTTATTTCCTGTTGTCAGCCCAAAAACAAAAGCATAAGAAGCATACCACTCGTTTTTATAATCCTCCCACTTATAACCACTTTTAGGATTACCGTTATCTAATGGAAGCAAATTCCCATCTTCAGTTATATCTCCATCAGGTTGAGGTAATCCCCTACTTATTGCACTTGGACACCAGAATGTTTTTGCAGTATTGATATAATTGGGATAGATAGAAGTCGTCCTATCATCTCCGTCAGCATCAAATAATCCGTATTGACTTGCTGGAAATTTTTCATACCAGTCCTCAGCATACATTTCAAAAGCAGTTCCGAGTTGTTTTAAGTTATTCATACAGGTTGTTCTTCTTGCTCTCTCTCTTGCTCCTGATAAAGCAGGTAAAAGTAAGGCAGCAAGCATTGAAATTATTGCAAGAACAACAAGTAATTCTATAAGAGTAAAACCAGATTTTTTCATTATTTTCTCCTTTTTTATTCACCACCACCTCCTCCTCCAGAACCAGATAAACTCATAGCAATTTTTATCAATGGCATATAAAGGGAAATTACTATAAAACCAACAACTCCACCAAGGAAAACAATCATTATTGGCTCTATCATTGAAGCAAGTGCTGCAACTGCTGCATCAACCTCTGCCTCATAAGCATCTGCAATTTTATCAAGCATTGCATCCATTTGACCTGTTTCTTCTCCTACTGCAACCATATTTGTTACCATTGGAGGAAATACTTTTGTTCTTAACATTGGACCTGCAATTCCTTCTCCTTCCCTAACCCTGTTTCTTATCTCATTTATTCCATTTGATATAACATCATTCCCAACTGTATCCCTTACAATTTGAAGTGCCTGTAATATTGGAACTCCACTTGAAATTAATGTTGCAAATGTTCTTGCAAATCTTGCAATTATTGTTTTTGATACAATTGGACCAAATAAAAACATCTTTAACTTTATCATATCAATCCAATATCTTGTAAATTTAATTTTTATTAAAATTCTGTAAAGTATTAAAAGGGCAACAATACCAATAACAACAATGTAAGATTTATGAAGCATTAATTTTGAAATTGCTATAACAAGTTTTGTTGGAGCAGGCAGGTCTCCTACTTCCATATCCTGAAATATCTGAATAAATGTTGGAACTATTTTTAACATAATGAATGTTAACATACCTATTGTAACAAAAAGAACAACAGTAGGATATGCCATTGCTGATTTTATTTTACCTCTTAATTTTGCTTCCTTTTCCATAAATTCTGCAAGTCGGGAAAGAACTACTTCAAGTGCTCCACCTGCCTCACCTGCTTTAATCATAGCAACATATATTCTTGGGAAACTACCCGGATGCTTACTTAATGCTTCTGAAAATAATGCACCACTTTCTATATCATCTGCTATTTTGCCAAGAATTTTACTTGCTGCACCTTTCCTCTGTTCCTTCAATACTCTTAAAGACCTTAAAAGAGGAAGACCTGCTCCAATTAATGTTGCTAACTGCCTTGTAATAATCATCAATTCTTTTGGTTTTATCTTATTCCCACCAAGAAATGGGATTGGTAATGAAATTGAAAGGCCTTTGCTTCCACTTTTTTTTGCTGTTTTTGCTGGCTGTGCTTTTTCTGTTTTTTCCTTTGTTTTTGTAATTTGTCCTTTTGCAGGAGTAACACTTGTAACAAAATATCCCATACTTTTTAATTTTGCAACTGCTTCCTGAACTCCACCAGCATCTATTGTTCCAGTTAATGTCTTACCAGAACTATCTATTGCATTATACTGGAAAAGAGGCATCTCCCCTCCTTTTAATAATTTACCATATTTTAATAACCATGAACTTCTCTTGCAACCTCTTCTATAGTAGTTATACCCATATTTATTTTTTGAAGTCCATCATCAAGTAATGTCTTCATCCCACAACTTTTTATTGCTATTTCCCTTATTTCTCCAAGTGGTCTTCTTTCATATATTGCTTTCCAGAATTCTTCATTTGGAACAAGAATTTCAAAAATACCTGTTCTTCCTTTATATCCACCTCTACAGAATGGACAACCAACTGCTTTATAAAATTTCATTCCCTCTGCCTTTTCTAAAGTTAATCCAACTTCAAAAAGTTCCTGTTTTGTTGGCCTATATTCCTTTTTACATCTTGGACATAAAACCCTTACCAATCTCTGAGCAATAACTCCTTCTATTGTTGATGCAAGTAAAAATGGTTCAACATTCATATCAACAAGTCGGTAAATTGTAGTTGGAGCATCATTTGTATGAAGTGTTGATAAGACAATATGACCTGTTAGAGATGATTGGATAGCCATCTGCGCAGTATCAAAGTCCCTTACCTCTCCAACAAGTATTATATCCGGGTCCTGCCTTAATATACTCCTTAAACATTTTGCAAAAGTAAGCCCTATATGTTCTTTTATTGGAACCTGAATTGCTCCATCAAGCATATATTCAACAGGGTCTTCTGTTGTTATAACTTTTACATCAGGTGTATTTAATTTCCTTAAAATAGCATATAATGTTGTTGTTTTTCCGCATCCAGTTGGTCCTGTCGCAAGTATTATTCCATGGGGTTTTCTAATCATTTTTTCAACCTTTTCCATATCATCAGGTAAAAGTCCAAGGTTTTCAAGTTCAAATATTGTTTTCCCTCTATCAAGAACTCTAATTGCAAGACATTCACCAAAAACAGTTGGAACAGTATTTACACGAAGGTCAACTGCTCTACCCATAACAGAAAGTTCAATTCTACCATCCTGAGGTAATCTTCTTTCTGCTATATCCATACCAGCCATAATTTTAAATCTACAGAATAAAGCAAAAGCAAGTCCCTTTGGAGGATGAACTAAATCATATAAAACACCATCAACCCTGTATCTTACTCTAAAATCATCTTCAAATGGCTCAAGGTGGACATCTGATGCATTATCCCTAACTGTTTGAAGTAAAATCAAATCAAATAATTTAACAACTGGTGGTAAAGAAGCAATTTCTTCAAGAGATGTTATTGTTGCATATTCACCCTGACTTGCTATTGCATTCAATTCTTCCATTTCTTCAACATCTTGAGCAAGCCATTTTATTAAGTCATCTATTGTTTCTATTTCCTTCCCATAATATGTCTCAATTGCTTCCTTAATATCATTTTCGTCAGCAAGAACCATTTTTATTTTATAACCCAGAATAAATGAAATGTCATCCTGAATATTTAAACTCAATGTATCTCCAACTGCAAGAGTTAAAGTGTCTTTTTCAAGTTTTACAGGTATAACATTATATGTTTTTGCAAGTGCAGAAGGGAATACCTCTATTGCCTTTCTATCTATTGATGTATTTTTTAAATCTATCATCTCAATTCCTGCCTGAATACTCAAAACTCTTTTTAAATCTTTTTCATTTATAAATCCAAGGTCAACAAGAATTCTACCAAGGAAATGACCTGTCTCTCTCTGTTTCTCAAGTGCTATTTTAAGTTGCTGTTCTGTTATAAGTCCTTGTTCTAAAAGTAATTGTCCTATTAATTTTTTTGCAGTCATATTATTTTATCCCCTCTTTTTCCATTTCCGTCTTTATTCCTTCTTCTCTCTTTTCTTTCAATATTTCTTCTCCAAGAACTCCTTCTGCTACAAGTTGTGCCTTAACACTTTCAGGGTCATAAGAAAATGTCATAACATCATCAAGCCCAATTTTCCCTTCTTTAAATAATTTCATTAAGAAAGAATCCATTGTTACCATTCCCCATTTTGCTCCTGTCTGTATTTCTGAAATAATTCTGTATGTTTTCCTTTCTCTGATTAAATTCTGAATTGATGGAGTAGCAACCATTATTTCAAAAGCAGCAACTCTTCCCGGTTTATCTATTCTTTTCAATAAAACCTGTGAAATAACTGCAAGAATTGAAACAGAAAGCATAACTCTTATCTGCTCCTGTTGTTCTACCGGGAATACATTTACAATTCTATCAACTGTCCTTGCCGCTCCTGTTGTATGTAATGTAGCAAATACAATATGACCTGTTTCTGCCGCTGTTATTGCTGCTTCTATTGTTTCAAGGTCTCTCATTTCACCAACAAGGAATACATCTGGGTCCTGTCTTAAACCTCTTCTTAATGCTTCAGCAAATGTTGGAACATCAACTCCAAGTTCTCTCTGTGTTATTATTGACCTTTTATGAGTATGGTAATATTCAATAGGGTCTTCAATTGTTATTATATGCTTTTCAAGATTTGTATTTATCCAGTCAATCATAGTTGCAAGAGTTGTTGTTTTACCTGAACCTGTTGGACCTGTAACAAGAATAAGACCTCTTGGCCTTGTTAATAAATATTTCATTGTTTCTTCATCAAGTCCTATTTCTTTGAATGTTAAAAATTTATAAGGAATAAGTCTTAGAGCCATTGCAACATGACCTTTTTCCTTAAATACACTAACTCTAAATCTTGCAAGGTCTTTAAAAGCGAAACCAAAATCAGTTCCTCCAACCCTTTGTAATTCTTCCTGATGTTCCCTTGATGTAATTGCTTTCATATAATTTACAGTATCCTCTGGAGTTAATGGCTCACTATCAAGTTTATGAAGACCTCCATGAAGCCTTGCCATTGGTGGAAGCCCAACATTTATATGTAAATCAGAAGCATTCTCTCTAACAACAAATTCAAGTAATTCTTCAATTCTTTTTGCCATTTTACTCCTCCTGACCTGTAACAGAAATAACTTCATCAAGAGTTGTTAAACCCATTTTAACTTTCAATATACCATCTTCAAACATACTCCTCATCCCTGCTCTTTCTGCTGCTTCCCTTATTTCTGCAGCACTCACCCTCTTTAAAGTTAATTCTCTTAACTCATCGTTCATTATAAAAATTTCAAAAATACCTATCCTTCCAAAAAAACCTGTAAAACCGCATTCATTACAACCTTTTGGCTGACATACATTTACTTCTTCTCCCTCTTTAATTTTTAATATTCTCCTCAATTTTTCATCGGGTTCAATTTTTTCTTTACAATAGGGACATAATACTCTAACCAATCTCTGTGCCATAACTCCTTGAACTGCAGAGGCAACTAAAAATGGAGCCATTCCAATATCAATCAATCTTGTTATTGCACTTGGAGCATCATTTGTATGTAATGTTGAAAATACAAGGTGTCCAGTTAAAGCAGCGCGCAATGCAATATCTGCTGTTTCTCTATCCCTTATCTCACCAACAAGAATAACATCCGGTGATTGTCTTAAAAATGCTCTTAAAACATTTGCAAAAGTAAGGCCAATTTCTGCATTAACAGGTGTCTGATTTATCCCTGGAATTTGATACTCCACTGGCTCTTCAACAGTCATAATTTTTCTATCTATTGTATTTAATTTTTGAAGTGATGCATAAAGAGTTGTTGTTTTACCTGAACCTGTTGGACCTGTAACAAGAACAAGTCCTCCTGTAAATTTTAAAATATTATTCCATTTTTCAAGGTCATCCGGTAAAAATCCAAGTTTATCAAGTCCTATTAGCATCTTTGTCTTATCAAGAATTCTTAATACAACACTTTCTCCATAAATACCCGGTAGAGTTGAAACTCTAAAATCAATAGGTCGCCCCCCAATATCAAGCATTATTCTTCCATCCTGTGGAAGTCGCTTTTCTGCAATATCCATTTTTGACATAAGTTTTATTCTTGCTATAACTGCTTTTTCAATTCTTTTTGGAGGAGAAACTATTTCATATAAAACACCATCAATTCTAAATCTTACCCTGAATTTCTTCTCAAGTGGTTCAAGATGTATATCACTTGCCCTTCTTCTCAATGCCTCAACAAAAATTAAATTAACAATTTTAACAACAGGTGCCTGAAGTGCAAGTGCTTCCTCATCTTCTTCAACTTCTTCAATATTTGGTAAATCCATATCAATTGTCGCACTACTTGCTTCCTGAAGCATAGTAGTTAAGTCCTCCATTTCATCCTGACCATAATACTTATCAATCAACTGGTCAATTTCTTCTTTAAAGGTAACAAGCACTTCAACATTTTTTATACCTTCTATATTTGCAATCTTTTTAAAATAATCAGCAGCAAGAATATTTATAGGGTCATCGGTAACAAAAACAAGTGTATCAGGTCTTTTATCCCATGGAACAATCCTATGTGTCTTTACAACCTTTGGAGGAAGAATACTTAAAATTTCCTGTGGAATCTCCCTTGCTGGAAGTTCTCTTTGAATAATTCCGAGTTGAAAATAAAAAGAAGGACCTATCTCACCAAATGGAAGCATACCCCTGTTTTGAAAAATTTCTCTTAATGGCTGCCCTGTTTTCTCCTGTTCTTCCAATGCCTGCTCAATGCTTCTTCTATCCCAGAGTCCTACATTTTGAATTACACTAATAATTTCTCTTTTTGTTGGCATTGCAAAAATATTTTACCTATAAAAATAAAAAATTGTCAAGATATTTTTTTAAAATATTCTTCAATTGCTTCAACAATAAATTGAGAGATTGTCTTTTCTTCTTCAACTGCTTTGTGTTTTACCTTTTTCATAAGTTCAACAGGCAAAACAAATGTATATTTTTTACTCTTTCCATAACCTTTTAATTTTTCACCTTCTTCAACCTTTTTCACCTCAAACAATTTTTTTGTCTGTGGTCCAAGGCGCTTCATTTTATTCTCCTTTTTAATTCCCTTGCAAGATTCAAAAAATCAATTGCTCCTTGGGAATTTTTTGCATAATCAAATATTGTTTTACCAAAGGAAGGGCATTCTCTTAATCTACTGCAAACCTTTATCCCATTTTTAAAAACCTTATCCTTGAATTCTTTTTTTAAAAGTTCAATACTTTCTTCTGTTATTTTCAATCTATAATCAAGCATATTTGGGATAATTCCAAGTATCTCAATTTCAGGATTTAATTTCTTTTTAACCATATCTATTGTTTCAAGTAAATTTGAAAGTCCCTGTAAAGAAAGATAATCAGCAAGAACAGGAATAATTACATAATTTGAGGCACATAATCCATTTATTGTTAAAAGAGATAGAGAAGGTGGACAGTCAATAAAAATAAAATCAAATGACTTTAAAACATCCTTTGAATTTTCTATTGCTTTTTTTAAATAAAACTGATTTTTACTTTTATTTGCAATTTCAACTTCTATGTGGGCAAGGTCTGGATTTGAAGGAATAATAGACAAGTCAGCAATATAACTATCAACCATCACATCTTCAATACGAACATTTCCAAGAATAAAATCACTAACTGTTAAATCATCTGGTTTTAAATTTATACCTACACTTACAGTTGAATTTCCCTGTGGGTCAAGGTCGATAATCAAAACCCTTTCCTTCAATTTCACAAGACCTGCAGCAAGATTTACACATATTGTCGTTTTTCCAGTTCCACCTTTCTGATTTGAAAATGCAATTATATTCATTTAAAACTAATTATACAATTTTTCTATTTATCCTTCAAAATCATATTTCTTATGTCAAACCATTTTTAAATTTCCAGAAATAAAATGAATGTGTCTTTTTTGCTTCAGAAACATCCATTAAAATTGCAGGAAATACTGTTCTTTCTCCAAATTTTTCATTAATTTTGTCTATATAATAAAAAAGTTTTTCCCTTTTTATTTTCTCTTTAAAAATATACTGATAATCAAAATCAAATAAATCTCCAACAGAAATACCAATCGCCCTTATTTTTTTGTTAATATCAATGGATGAAAATATATTTAAGGCGCATTCAAAGATTAATTTTCCATCAGCAGGTATATCATTGAATTTTTTCCTTTTCTGTATAAAAGAAAAATCATCAAATCTTAAAAATAAAGTTATAAAATTCCCGTGTTTTCCTTTTTTCCTCATTCTTTCAGCAACCTTTTCACATAGATTAAAAATTGTTTTTAATATAAATTCCTTATCATCTGTACCATATTGGAATGTGTAGGAATGGCCAATAGAAAATTCTGGTAATTCTGTATTAATCAGGGGTTCTTCAATTCCACATGCATAATTATAAATTTTTTCTCCCATTTTCCCAAAAAGATTTATTAAGAAATTTTTCCCAACTTTCTTTATATCTCCACATTTTTCTATTCCAATATCTGACAATTTCTTATAAATTCTTTCTCCTATTCCCGGTATTTCCTCAATAGGCAAATTTTCCATAAATTTTTCAACTTCTTCAGTTTTTACCATTTTTATACCATCCGGTTTTGAAATTGATGAGCAGATTTTGGCAATCAATCTATTTGGACCTATACCAATTGAACATGTAAGAGATGTAATTTTTTTAATTTTCTTTTTAATTTTTACTGCGAGATTTTCTGCTCCACCATGAACATAATAAATATCACTCACATCAACAAAAACCTCATCTATTGAATAAACTTCTATCTCCTCCTTAAAATTTTTTATAATCTCAAATATCTCCTTTGAAGTTTCTATATATTTTTCAGGATTTCCAGGGACAACTATTAAATCAGGACATAAAAATAATGCCTCAGAAATACTCATTCCTGATTTTATTCCATATTTTTTTGCTTCATAGGAACAGGATGCAACAACTGATTTTGTTGATAGCCCTCCTGATACAGCAACTGGCTTTCCCTTTAAAAATGGATTTGTAATCTGTTCAATTGAAGCAAAATAAGCATCCATATCTATATGAAAAAATACTTTTTCCATTTTATAAAATATGTATTTTTTCAAGATTCCAGATTAAATCCTCTGGAATAAAAGAAACTTCAAAAATACTGGCTCCATCTGTAATTGCAAAATTGTAAATGTGTTTATCTCCTTTTTTTGTTTTCCATTTATATGTTATTTTTTTAATCATATATTTCCTTCCATTCCATATAATCCATTTTATTTCAATATTTCCATTTTTAAATACTGCGCCAACTTTTATTATTTCATTTATTTCTGTTATCATTTTATTTTTCTGAAAATAGCAACAACTTTTCCCAGAATAAAAGGATTTTCTTTTATTATTATTGACTTATAATCAGGATTTGCAGGTTTTAATTCAATAAAGTCCTTTCTTTTATAAATATATTTAACTGTGAATTCTCCATTATAAAAAACTACAACAATATCTCCATCTTTAATTTCCACATTTTTCTTAACAATAACATAATCACCATCAAAAATACCTGCATCCTTCATGCTATCTCCTTTAACAATTAAGGAAAAAAACTCTCCACTTCCTATAAATTCTCTATTAATACTTATAAAACCTTCCATTGTTTCATACTGAATATTTGGAATTCCTGCTGGAATTTTTCCAAGAACAGGTATATTTAAAAATTCTTCCTTAATAATTATTCCTCTTGAAATTTTTTTAATCCTTGCAATATAACCCTTTTTCTCAAGAGCAATAAGATGGGAAATAACTGAAGTTGGACTTGAAAAAGAAAATTTCTCCATAATCTCTTTAATAGTCGGTGAATAACCCTTTTCATTCTTATAACTTATTATAAACTCAAGTATTTCCCTTTGTTTATTTGTCAATTTCTCCATACTGTAAAAAATTATACTGTAAATTTATACAATTGTCAAGAAAAAAAATTCCCTTTTCTCCCACCTCGTAGGTGGGCTGGCGGGATTGTTGATACATAAGGGATTGTAGCACCTATGAAAAATTTATGAAAAAAGAAATACTACCTATAAAGACCTCAATCTATTTTTAAAAACATAATAAAATTTAAACCAGTTATTTTTATTAATTTCAAGAACTTTAAAATCTGCTCCAATTTCAAATACAACAGGATTTTTATAATTTATTTCTTCAAGCCCTTTCATTATTTCTATCCAGTTTATATTCCCAATTCCGCATGGCTGATGAAGGTCATTTATTGAATTATCATCTTTTAAATAACCAATATTATCGTGAAAATGTGTCTCAAAAATTTTATTTCCTGCTTTTATAACAAAATCATATAAATTGAGTTTTGCAATATTTGCATGTCCGGAATCAAAACATATTCCAAGATTTGGTTGATTTACCTCTTTTATTATTCCAAGCATATCATCAATAGTTGTTGTGAAATTACCAAGACAATCTGGAGGTAAATTTTCAATTGTTAAATAGAGTTCATATTCTTTTGCTTTTTCACATAAAGTATTTAATAATTCAATATTCAATTTCCTATAGTCATCTTTTTTTATTCCTTTTCTATTGAGATATATTTCAAAATTAAAATCCTCCTTCTCTTTTAAATCCTTTGGCCATCCAAAATGGCATGTTAAATATTTAACATTAAGAATTTTTGCTTTTTCAAAATTTTCCTTCTGAAAATCAATAAATTCATTTATTTTTTTATAGTCATCAGGAAACATCCATAAATTATGAAGGGAAAATGGAACTAAATTAAATTCTTTGATAAAACTATAAACTGACTTCAATTCATTTGTTTTAACATCTATTAAAAAATCTCCATCAAAATAAACATATTTATAATCCAATCCCTTTAAATTTTTTACTCCATCAACATAATTTCTAAAACTTATATTTGCTCCGAGCATTTTGCCTCCTTTCAAATTTCAACTTCTTTTATATATTCATTTTTAAACCAGTCAAAAACTTTTAATCTTATTTTTTCATTTTTTTTAATTACAAGAGAAGAGAATTCATCATATCTTTTTGGAACAATATCTGTCAAGTCCTTTTTTATTTTCGGGTATTACCTTTTAAAACTTATAAATTATAAGACCTGAGGGGACTTTGGGATAGAAATAGGTTGATTTTGCTGGCATAATTTTTCCATTTAAGCATACTTCCATAAAAACATCTTTTTCAACTGGATTTAAAAAGAAAATAACTCCTTTTTTCCTCTTTTTATATTCATTTAAAAGAAATTCCTTTGAACTGTGATAAAGAAATTCAACATTTTCATTTATCTTAACAAAATTTTTTATTATAAAGTTGTCAAGTATATATGTGTCAATTTTTGTGAGAGATAAATCATCATTCAAAAAATTTTCATAATTTTTTATTTTCAAAACATAAAACTTTTCATTATAAAAAATACCAATTGCTCTCTCATTGCTTTTCATTTTTTTCTCAACCTCTTTTAGATTTTCAACTTCTGAAATATCAAAAAATTCCTTGTCAAAATTCAATTCAACATCACATGGAATATATCTATGAGTTGGAAGGATTAAAACACCTTCTGATTCAATATTTGATAGATAAACTAAAATAAATGAATTTTTCTCATCAGGATTATTTTTGTAAAAGTTTAATGAAGCAGAATATCTATGATGGCCATCTGCAATAAAAACAATTTTCTTTTTAAAAAAATCCTTAATTTTTTCAATATCACTCTGTCTTTCAATTTTCCCAAACTCAAAATTCTCATTATTTATATTGCCTTTAAACAAAAATCCATATTTCTCAATTATCCCTTCAATTTCAAATCTTTTATCCTTATATAACATAAATACTGGACAGAAGTTTGCTCTGCATTTTTCAAGAAGTTTATATCTATTATCTGAATATTTTTGAAAAATTCTTTCATGAGGTATTATATTCCCTTTTTCAAAATCCTCTATTTTTAAAATCCCGAAAATTCCGCTCCTTTTATAAATTTTTCCCTCATATTCAAAATTACCTTTAAGGAAATAAAAACATTCTTTTTCTTCTTCAATTAAAATCTTATCTTCAACCCATTTTTTAAAAATTTCATTCACATATTCAGGATAGTTTTCTTTATAAATAAGTTTTACAATATTAAAATCGCTTAATGCTAAAAGTTTCCTTTCAATTTCATCATTTATCATATCCCATGGAGGAGAAATTACATAACTTATATTTTTGATTTTTTCAATATTGTAAATAAGGCCTTTAAATGGATAAATTTCAACCATTTTTCTTCTCCAGATTTAAATAAATAACTATTTTTGATTTTTCCCTCAATTTTTTATACCATTCCTCAAAATATTTTTCTCTTTTCTGCCACAAAAGCATTCTTCTTATATTTTCCTTATCAATATTTTTATCTCCTACATGTTTTAAATATTCTTCAATTTCTGCATCTTTAACTTCAATATTTGTTTCTGATAAAACCTGGTCCTTCAATTTCTGCAGTAGTATTTCCTTTCTTATCTCATCTTCAATTTTTTTAAGTTCCTCATCTGGGTAATTTGCAACTATTCTTTTATATCTTTCCTCATCAAATTGCCCTTTTTCATTTTTAAATGCTGGGTCTGATTTGAAAACCTCTATTATTTCATTTTTAAAAACTCTTATCCTTCTTTTCCTTGCCTCCTGTAATAATAATTTTTCCCTTATAAGAGATTCAAGGACACTTTTTTCTATATTTAATTTATCCCTTATCTGATTATAATTTTCTCCAAAAATTTCCTTATATCTTTCATCCACTTTCCATACCCTGTCATAAAATTCCCTTAAAGTTATTGGTTCTCTATTAACAATTGCTGCATATTGAGAAGTTCTTGCCCCTCCAATTCCAACACCCCAGAAAAGAAAACCAGGAACAATAAGAATTGTAATAATCCATAGTATAATTTTTACATTTTTTCTCTTCCTCAAAAATTTAAAAGCCATTTTCTCCTCCCTTTATAATCAAAACAAATTCACCTTTTTTCTTTTCTCTTTTAAAAATTTCATATACATCCTTTATTTTTCCTCTTATAATCTCTTCAAAAATCTTTGTCAATTCCCTGCAAATACATATTTCTTTTTCAGGAATAATTTCAAATAATAAATTTATTGTTTTTTCAATTCTATGAACAGATTCAAAAAATACAATTGTTTCATCCATATTTTTCCATTTCTCAAAAATTTTCCTTTTTTCATTCTCTTTTTTGGGTAAAAACCCGTAAAAATAAACTCTATCAAGGGGAAAACCTGAAATACTTAAAGAAGCAGTGAGTGCAGAAGGACCTGGAACTGGGCTTACCTTTAAATTATTTTTATAAACCTCTTTTACAAGTATATAAGCAGGGTCAGAAATTCCAGGTGTTCCCCTATCACAAACAAGTGCAATTTCTTTACCTTCTTTTAAAAGTTCTATCACTTTATTTACTCTTTTTTTCTCAATTTCTCTGTAATAACTTAAAAGTGGTTTTTTAATTCCATAATAATTAAGCAATTTTTTTGTCTCTCTTGTATCCTCACATAAAATCAAATCAACACTCTTTAAAACTTCAATTGCTCTTAATGTAATATCCTTAATATTTCCTATGGGAGTTGCAACTATATATAACATTTGTAAATTATACTCCAAAAACTTTTATTTTTCCAGAAAATGTATTAAAATATCTAAAAAAGGAGAAAAAAATGGAAAAAATTGGGGTTATTTTTTATAATTTTTCTTTTGCAAATATTGAAGAATTTTTAATCTGGTGCAATGAGAATGGTGTTGAATATGCTGAAATTTATAGTAAATATTTAGAAGAGGCAAAAGGATTAATTAAAAAATACAATGTAAAAATTTCACAGGTTACAGCAGGAAATGATTTTGTTCAAAAAACAAGAGAAGAACTTTTAAATCAGGTAAAAATGATTGGTGAGTTATGTAAGAAAGTAAAGGATATTAATTGTAATCAATTGAGAATAGATGGTGGGTGGCCAAAAGAAGGGGTTGATAGTTCAAAATATAAGGAATTAATTATAGAAGGAGTTAAAAGGAGTGTTGAATTCGCAGAAAAGGAAGGTGTATTTCTTGCACTTGATAATCATGGAATTATAACAAATGATTATGAATTTCAACTTGAAATATTTGAAAAAGTAAAATCAAAATATCTTGGGGCAAATCTTGATACAATGAATTATAGATGGTATGGCTATCCTGTAGAAAAACTAACTGAAATTTATAGACAAATTGCTCCTTATACATTACATACCCATTTAAAAGATGGAACAGGAAGCAGAGAAAATTATGTTGGTAAAGTCCTTGGAGAGGGAGAAATACCTATAATTAAAGCAATAAAAATACTTAAAGAAAATAATTATAAAGGTGTATGGTGTATTGAATATGAAGGAAAAGATAAGGAAATTGGATATAAAAAATGTGTTGAATTTTTAAAAAATTTGAATCTATAAAATATGAAAAGAGAAAGATGGGGAAGTAAATTAGGGGTTATTCTTGCAGTTGCCGGAAGTGCAGTTGGCCTTGGTAATTTCTTGAGATTCCCTGTTCAAGCAGTAAAAAATGGGGGTGGTGCTTTTATGATTCCCTATTTTATTTCCCTTTTTTTACTTGGAATACCCTTAATGTGGATAGAATGGACAATTGGTAGATTTGGCGGTGGATTTGGACATGGAACTGCTCCAGGAATATTTCATACATTATGGAATAAAAACAGATTTATTAAGTATTTTGGAGTTATAGGAATTTTCGGTCCAATAGTTATTTTTATTTATTACACATATATAGAATCATGGCTACTTGCTTATGTTTTTTTTCCTTTAAGGAGTGATTTTTCTTTAATCTCAACAAAGGATGAAATGGTAGCATTTTTACAGGGTTATCAGGGGATTGTTAAAAATCAGTATTTTTCATCAATTCTACCTGCATATTTCTTTTTCTTAATAACATTTTTTCTGAATGTTTTTATAGTATATTATGGTATTAAAAAAGGAATAGAAAATGTATGTAAATTTGCGATGCCAGCACTTTTTATTTTTGCTTTAATTTTAGTAATAAGGGTTCTTACATTAAAAAATCAATTAGAACCTTCGTGGACTCCTTTAAATGGGCTTGGATTTTTATGGAATCCTGATTTTTCTTCTTTAAAAGATGCAAAAGTATGGCTTTCAGCAAGTGGTCAGATATTTTTTACTTTAAGTGTGGGTATTGGAGTTATTTTGACCTATGCCAGTTATTTAAGCAAAGATGATGATGTTCTACTTTCAGGACTTACAAGTGCAAGTGCAAATGAATTTGCTGAAGTTATTCTTGGTGGTAGTATAGTTATTCCTGCTTCTTATGTATTTTTTGGTCCTGTTGGTATAAAAGAAGTTGCTAATCAGGGTGCTTTTAATCTTGGTTTTGTTACTATGCCTTTAATTTTAAAATCAATTCCTCTGGGGAAAATTTTTGAAATATTATGGTTTTTCCTTCTTTTTCTTGCAGGACTTACTTCTTCAATTTCTCTTGCCCAGCCAGCAATAGCATTTTTAGAGGATGAATTCAATTTATCAAAAAAGAAAAGCGTTTTAATTTTTGGAATTATAACTTTTTTACTCTCAAATCTTTCAATTTTATTTTTATCAAAAGGAGTTGTTGATGAACTTGATTTCTGGGGTGGAACTTTCTCTCTTGTCATATTTGGAACAATTGAAACAATACTTTTTGCCTGGGTTTTTGGAATGGAAAGAGCATGGGAAGAAATGCATTCTGGTTCGGATATAACACTTCCTGGGATTTATAAATTCATAATCAAGTATATAACTCCTTTATTTTTACTTTTTATCTTAATTTCATGGACAGTTCAGTATGCTATTCCAACACTTCTTCTAAAAAATGTTCCTGAAGAAAATATTCCTTTTGTTTTGATGACAAGAATTATTTTACTTTTACTTTTTATTGGGTTATGCATACTTGTTAAAATTTCCTGGGATAAAAAGGGAGAAAAAATTGAAACTTAGTGGTTGGATTATGCTTTCTATTTCCTGGAGTATTATAACTTTCCTTTTTATTTATTCATTTTATAGGTCAATTAAAAAACACTAAAAAAGTCTTCCATCTTCAAAAATTTCTTCTTCCTCTGTCAAATTTTCTTTATCAACAACCTTTTTTTCTTCTGTCTTCCTTTCAAGATTTTTCTGAAAATAAACTTTTATTATATCCTCATCATTTATAATATCCTCAAGCCATTTGCAATATTCACAATCTTTCCCGCTTTCAGGAATATTTTTTGATTCAAGACAATCTATTGCTTCATATATTATTTTTTTTATTTCTTCAGTATTTATTTTAACTTCTATTACCTCAAAATTAAAATTTATTACATTCTTAATCTCTTTGGCATCAAAATCAGTAAATTCCTTTTCAGGATAATAAAAAACAAGGTAAGCCCTATCAACTTCCTCACCTTTATTTTGTTCTTTTAAAAGGAGAGAATAAACTCCAAGTTGAAATTTATATGCCTCATGCACTTCTTCCGGACAACTTGCTCTTGTTTTGTGGTCAAGTGGGATATAAAGACCATTTGGAAGTTCTATTGCTTCATCAAGGCGTCCCCAGAGATAATAATTTGGAAAATTTTCTATATCATAAAAATATGTTTTTTTTAGGTTTGTAATTAATTTACCCTCAATCTTTTCTTTTAAAAATGGAGGCAATGTGTCTTTTTGCCTGTAATGTTCAAAATATTTCTTAATTAAAGAATCAATACCTGATGCAATTGAAGGCATTGGCCCTCTTGGCCTTTTAATATCATATTTAATTTGTAAATAAAAACATCTCTTACATTCTCTGTAAATATTTAAATTATGAGCAGAAAACCCAATCCTTTTTTGTCCCATGTTTTTAAAATTTTATTAATGAGAAAACATCATATTCTTTTAATTTTTCTCTTCCTTTAAGTTCTTCAAGTTCAACCAGAAACAATATTTTTTTAACAATCCCTCCACATTTCTCTATAAGTTTACAGGATGCAAGAGCAGTTCCACCAGTTGCAAGTAAATCATCTATAAGAACAACCTTTTCTCCTTTTTCTATAGCATCTTCATGAATTTCAATTGTATCTGTTCCATATTCAAGGTCATAATCCATTTTTACCTTTTTCCATGGAAGTTTTCCTGACTTTCTTATTGGAACAAAACCAACACCAAGTAAATATGCAAGAGAGGCACCAAATATAAAACCCCTTGATTCAATAGCAACAACTTTTGTTATATCTTTTGGTGTTTCTTTTTTAAAAATATTTATAACTTCTTTAAATGCTTTACCATTTTGAAGAACAGGTGTAATATCTCTAAATAAAATGCCTTTCTTTGGAAAATCAGGAATTTCCCTTATTAAACTTTTAAAATCAATCATTTTTTATCTCCTTTTTTATCTTTTTCCACTCTTCTTTTAATTTTTTTAATGTTATCTTTTTTATCTGATGAATTCTTTGTCTTGAAACACCAAATTTTTTTGCAATCTCCTTATAACTATATTGTATACCATTTTCAATACCATAATGCAATTTTAAAACTTCAAACCACATATCCACATTTGCTCTTTTCTCTTTTTCTTTTATTCTCTCAAAAATTTTATTAAGTAAGTCCTTATTTCTGAAAATTTCCCATAATGTCTCTGTTTTTTTATGATTCTTGTCAATTATCTCAAAAAGGTCAATATTTTTATCCTCTCCAGGAAATTCAGGAGGTATAATTGTTATTTTGTCAGAATATTTCTTTAATTTTTTAACAATACCTACTGGTATTTTCATTTCTTTTGCAATTTCTTCATCAGTGGCATCTCTTCCATATTGTAAATTGTATAGGTTATTAATCTCATCAAGTTTTTCTTTAAATTCATGGTATCTTTCAGGGATTTTTAAAATTTCAAATTCTCTCATAAGTGCCCTTAATATATATCTTTTTATCCAGAAATAAGCATAAGTTCCGAATTTTACATTTTTCTTAAGGTCAAATTTTTCAATCGCTTTCAATAAACCCACATTTCCTTCAGTAATAAGGTCAGATAGAATTTCAGGGGAGAAAGCATATTTTCTGGCGATATGATAAACAAGTCCCTGATTTTTTTTTATAAACTCATCTCTTAACTTTTTATCTCCCTTCCTTATCTTTTTTATTATTTCTTTTTCATCCTCTAATTCCAAGTTTTCCTTATTTTTTATTTTGTTTTCCATTTCTATAAATTCTTTTTAATCAGGTCTATTATAAAACCAAATTCAAAATTTTTTTCTATAATTCCGCTTACAAATCTATCATTACCTCCACCTTTTATATACTCGGATAACTTTTTTATAACTTTTATTGCAGAAAATTCATTTTTCAAACCATCCCCAACTTTAAAAACAAAAAATCTTTTCCCTTTAATATTAGATGAAAGAAAAACAATACTATTTTCAAATTTATTTGTTATTATATCCGAAACCTTTGCAATATGTTCTCTTTCTTCAAAAGAAATTTCACCTGAAAAAAAGATTATTTCTTTTCCATTCTTTACTATTATTTCCCGATTTTTAATTATTTCTTCCGAAACTTTCTCAATTTTAATATTCATATATTTTTCAATCAATTTTTCCTTTTCATTCAACTCTTCAATAATTTTCTCAATCCTGTTTAATACTTTCTCCTCATCTGTTTTTAATAGATTAGAAATTCTTGCCAGTTTAGATATTGAACTATAAAAATATTCAAAGCATTTTTTATATGTTATTGCTTCAATTCTTTTTAAATTTTTACCTATTGTTGAAAATGAGTTTATATGAAATAAAAATATATCTCCTGTGTTTTTCAAATGTGTTCCTCCACAAACCTCTTTATGAAAATCACCTGTTGAAACAACCCTCACTTTTTCACCATACTTTTCAGTAAATAAAGCAATCGCTCCCTTTTCAATAGCATTATTTAAACTCATTTCCTCAACTGAAACAGGCGCTTTTTCAAAGATTTTATTCCAGACCAGATTTTCAACTTCTTTAATAATTTTTTCGTCTATATCCTTAAAGCAAACAAAATCAAATCTCAATCTATCGTCTCCAACATAAGAACCTGCCTGCCTTACCTCTTTACCAATTATTTCTCTCAATGCATAATGCAGAAGATGAGTTGCTGTATGATTTATAGAAACCTTCTTTCTAAATTCTTCATCAACATTTAAATATAATTCATCCCCTATTTTTAAATCATCTATTTTTCCTACCAGAACTTCTCCAATGTGATAAATTAAACCCTTTTCATCAATCTGTGTATCTATAACATTAAATTTAAATTTATCATTAAAGATTATTCCTTTATCTCCAATCTGACCACCTTTTTCTGGATAAAATGGAGTTCTATCAAATACAAGATAATATAGATTATTTCCAGAATAAATTGACATGAGTTTTCCCTTTTCAGAAATTCTCTCGTACCCAACAAATTCTGTCTCAATAATTTTTTCTGAAGTTAAAACAGGATTCAATTTAATTCCAATTTTTGATTTTGTTCTTGACATTTCTTTCTGCTTTTCCATATATTTTTCAAAGTTTTGCCAGTCAATTTTTTTATTAAATTTCAATGCAAGTTCCTCAATTAAATCCTTTGGAATTCCATATGTATCATAAAGTTTAAAGACGGTTTCTCCATCTATCTCTTCTTTATCTTCCTTTACAATCTCAGAAAATATCTTTTTTGAAGAAGAAATCAAATAAAGGAATTTTTCTTCTTCCTCATAAATAACTCTTTCAACAATTTCTCTATTTTCATTTAATTCAGAATAAACATCTTTCATTAAATCTATTATTGTATTTGAAAGTTTATAAAGAAATGGCTCTTTTAAGTTTAAATCAAGACCTGATAGAGATGCTCTCCTGATTATTCTCCTTAAAACATAACCTCTACCTTCATTTGAAGGAATAACCCCATCACTTATAGCAAAAACAATTCCTCTTATATGGTCTGAAATAATCCTGAAATTTTTTTTATTTTCTTTATAAGAATAACCACTAATTTCTTCTATCTTTTTTATAATTGGAATAAAAAGGTCTGTATCATAATTTGTTTCAACTTTTTGCAAAATCCTTGAAATTCTTTCAAGTCCCATTCCTGTATCAACACCTCTTCTTTTTAATGGTAAAAATCTACCATCCTTCTGTTTATCATATTGAGGAAAAACAAGATTCCAGAATTCAAGAAATCTATCACAATCACATCCTGGTTTGCAATCTTTTCTTCCACAACCTTTATCTTTACCAAAATCAAAATATATTTCTGTGCATGGACCACATGGACCTGTATCGCCTGCTGGACCCCAGAAATTATCCTTTTCTCCAAGAGGTATTATTCTTTCTTCTGGAAGGTATTTTTTCCATATCTTTTTTGTCTCCAAATCATCCTTAAAGTAAGAAATCCATAAATTTTCTTCATCAATTTTTAATATTTCAACAACAAACTCAAAGGCCCATTCAATTGCCTCCTTTTTAAAATAATCACCAAAAGAAAAATTGCCAAGCATCTCAAAAAATGTATGATGCTTCCCGCTTTCTCCAATTTTTTCCAAATCACTATCCTTTCCACCTGCTCTTAAACATTTCTGACAGGAAGTTGCTTTTGTATATGGTAAAGGTATATCAGTAGCCCAGAATTTTTTAAATTGAACCATACCAGCATTTGTAAAAAGTAAAGTTGGGTCATCAAATGGTATTAGAGAACTACTTTTAACAATTTTATGTCCTTTACTCTCAAAAAATTTCAAATATTCCTCTCTTATTTTTTTGCTTTCCATATTTTTCATTTTACCATTTTTGAGGAAAAAATAAAAAGGAAGAAAATTAAAAGGAATTGATAACTTTTTCTATAATTTCATCAGGAAAACCCCTACTTTTTAAATTCATTATTATACTCTGCATATTTTTTTTGTTTTTTAATTTTTCCAGTATTTTCTTACATCTTTCAACCTCTCCATCCATATCATATTCCTTTTTTATTTTTTCTATAATCTCTGAATCTATTTTTCTCCTTTCAAGTTCCTTTAAAATATAAAAAAATCCTTTCCCTTTCCTCTGCAATGATTCAATAATTTTCTGTGAAAGAGAATAATCATCAATCAATTTTTCTTTTTTTAATTTATTTAATATTGACTTAGAAATGGATGGAAATTTATCAATAATCTCTTTCTCTGAATAATCTTTCTTGCTCAATAGTTTCAAAATACTTTCAAATATGTCCTTATTTTTCACCTTTTAAAACATAAAATCTGCTCACTCCACCATATTTAATTAAGATGCTAACACTTGAGTTCCTTGGAATACTTTTTATTACCCTTCTATAATCTGATATATTTGAAATTTTATAGTTGCCAATCCTTTTAATTACTCCTCCAACTTTAATTCCACTTTCATCAGCAGGGGAACCACTTTCAACTTCAACAATTGCAACTCCTTCAGTATCATCTATACCAAATTGTGATTTTATATCTTCTGTTAAAGAAGATACCCTGATTCCTCTCCATGATTTTTCTTCTTTTTCCGCAACAACTGGTTCTTCCTCTGGCATTTCTCCAATAGTTACATATAATGTTATTTTCTTTTTATCCCTCCATATACCAACTGGAACTCTTTTACCAACTGGAGTATTTGCAACTTTCATCTGTAAATCCTTAACATCTTTGACTTCGCTCCCATCATATTCAATAATTACATCTCCTTCAACAATTCCTGCTTTTTCTGCCGGACCATCTTTTATAACCTGAGCCACAACTGCACCTTTTATTTCTGATAGCCCAAATGATTTTGCAAGTTCTTCATCAAGTGGCTGTAAATAAACACCAAGATAACCCCTTACAACTTTTCCTCTTTCTTTTAACTGTGTAAATACCCTTTTTGCTAAATTTATTGGTATTGCAAAGCCAATTCCCTGAGCAGCATATGGAGCAATTATAAATGTATTTATTCCTATAACCTCACCTCTTATATTAACAAGTGGCCCTCCTGAATTCCCTGGATTTATTGCTGCATCTGTCTGAATAAAATCTTCATATTGAGTTATTCCAAATCCACTTCTACCTTTTGCACTTACAACTCCAACTGTGACTGTTTCTTCAAGACCATATGGGTTCCCTATTGCAATTACCCATTCTCCAACTTCAATTTTATCTGAATCACCAAGTTTTACTGCTGGAAGAGGTTTACCCACATTTATTTTAATTAAAGCAAGGTCTGTTTTAGGGTCAGTTCCTACAATCTTTGCTTCATATTTTTTTTCATCTCCAAGAAGTTTTACGAGAATTTTATCAACTCCCTCGATTACATGATTATTTGTCAAAATATATCCATCTTCACTAACTATAAAGCCAGAACCAAGTCCTTCCTGTTTTTTCTTGAATGTCTTTGGTTGTTGTCTTCTTTTTGGAAAACCGAAAAATTCTTCAAAAGGAGAATTAAAAAATTCTTCTAAGTCCCCAAAAGGGTCCCAGTATCTATATGTAACTATTTTTTCGGTTGTAATCTGAACAACTGATGGTTTAACAGTCCTTGCTACCTGAACAAAAGCACTCTGTAATGCTACTGGCTCATCAAGTGAAGTAGGGGTTATAAGACCTGAATAAAACTTTCTATTTTCTGATTTTTTTTCAACTGCAGTATATCCAGTAAAAACAATACCTGAAAAAAACAAACCCAAGATAAAACCTAAAAGCACATTTTTTTTCATTTTTCCCTCCTTTTATTTATTTAGATGAAATTTCAGGCTAATTGGTTTATTTTTTATTTTACCAGAATTTGAAAAGTTTGCAACAAAATTCTAAAATAATTAAAATGAAAAAACTAAATTTTTTAATATTTATTTTGCCCATCATTTCAATTTATTTAAAACCAACTGGCTATCTTAATGATTTTGCAGGAATTTTATCCTATGAACAGAAACAGGAAATAGAAAAAAAATTGATAGAAATTGAAAATAAAACAACGAATGAAATAGCAGTCCTTATTATAAATTCTCTTGAAGGCAAAAGTATTGAAGAATATGCAAATGAAATTTTTAATAGTTGGGGTATAGGAAAGAAAGGAAAAGATAATGGAGTTTTGATTCTTATTGCATTAAAGGAAAGGGAAATAAGAATTGAAGTTGGTTATGGACTTGAAAGTTATTTAACTGATAGTGTCTGTGGAAGAATAATAAGGGAAGTGATGGTGCCAAATTTTAGAAAAAATGATTTTTATACAGGAATAAAAGAAGGGATAGAAAAAATATATGAAATTTTGGAAGGTAAAAATTTAGAATTTGAAAAGAAAGAATCCGGTCCACCTATCTTTTTTTTAATTTTCTGGTATTTCATGTGTATTTTATTTGGAGGAGTTTCCCTGGGATTAATTGGTGTATTTATAGAAGTTTTTTTAATTGTTTTATTTTTGATATTTTTATTTTTGAATATGAATAACCCTTTATTTGAATTTTTTTTACTTCTTTCCCTTGTGGTTCCATTTTTAACTTTCTTTATTTTAGTTGCCATTTCGCCCATATATGTTAGAATTTTAAAAAATAGATTGAAGAAAATTTATGGAAAAAACTGGAAAAAACATATACCGGTTTATTTAAGAAGTCCTATATTTTATTCTAATCCAACTTATTCATCAGGTGGTGGGTTTTCAGGTTCTTTTGGTGGTTTTGGTGGAGGAATGAGTGGCGGTGGAGGAGCAAGTGGTAGGTGGTAAAATAAAAATGGAAGAAAAAATAAATTTTTTTATTGAAAAATTGAAAGAAATTTTTAAAGGCCGCCTTAAAAGTTGCATATTATATGGAAGTTATGTGAAAGGGAATTATGTTAAAGGTGTTTCAGATATAAATTTAATTGTAATTGTTGATAATATTGAAGGAAAGGATTTGGAGGAAATAAAAAATAAATTATCAAAATATGCTTATAAAAATTTAATAAAACCTTACTTTTTCTCTGAATGGTTCCTTTTAAGTTCTTCTGATGTTTTCCCTGTTGAATGGCTTGATATAAAGGAAAACCACAGGGTCATTTATGGAGATGATTTAACAGAAAAGATAAATGTCAAAATTGAAAATTTGAGAATTGAAATAGAAAGAAAAATAAAACAGTTATACCTTGATTTTCAGCACTTACTTATTTTTGAGAATGATAAATTTTTTGTTCTGAAAGAGACATTAAAAAGTATAAAATTTCTTATTCCATTAATTGAAAGATACATTAAAAAGAAAATTCTATTGCCAGAAATACTGGAAATTGTTGAAAAAAATAAAAAATTGAAAAATGAAGAAATTGAAAAAGGTATAGAAGAAATTTTAAAATTCTTTTCAGAAATTATTTATATGATTGATGAAGATTTTAAAAAGGAGAAAAGATGAAAAAAAATTTAAAATTTATTGGTTGGACAATTTTAGTTATTTTTATATTCATTATTTTTGTCTCTCAATATAATCGTCTTGTATACCTTGACCAAAAAGTAAAATCTGCCTGGGCGCAGGTAGAAAATGTATATCAGAGAAGAAATGATTTAATACCAAACCTTGTTGAAATTGTTAAAGGGTATGCAAAACATGAAAAAGAATTGTTTATATCTGTGACAGAAGCAAGAACAAAATGGCAGAATGCCAAAACTATGGTTGAAAAGGAAAAGGCAGCAAGAGAAATTGATAATGTCATATCCCGTCTTCTTTTAATTGTTGAAAATTATCCTAATTTAAAAGCAAGCGAAAACTTCCTATCATTACAGGATGAACTTGCAGGAACTGAAAATAGAATATCAGTTGAAAGGAAAAGATATAATGAGGCAGTTGAAGAATATAATAGAGTTGCAAAATCATTTCCAGCATTTATTTTTGTAAGAATTTTTGGATTTGATAAAGAAAAGAGTTATTTCCAGGCAACAAAAGAAAGTTCAAAACCACCTGAAATAAGTTTTTAAAATTTTTCAACGATTGATTTAAAAATGTATAATCTTTTCCACTCATTATAAAATTCTTCAGCAATTTTTTCATCATTTATAAAAAGTGTTAGTTCAATATTATTTTTTGCACTTTTTGTTGGATTAAATGAACCTGTAATAATTCTTTTTTTATCAAATATAAAAAATTTATCATGTAAAAATCCTGACATACAACTCTTCCTCACATTACATCCATAACTCAAGAGGAGATAAAAAACAGAATATGGCTTTATGCTATAACTCTCCATTATTCCACTTACATTAACTTTCTCATAAGTTTTTTTAATTAATTCATCAGCCAGTTCTCTATTTGTAAATATATAGGTAGCAAAAATTATTGATTCTTTTGTATTTTTAATTTCTCTTCTTATTAATTCCTCGCAGTTATTTTCAGGAGAAAACCATATTTCAATATTTTTATCTTCAGAAAAAAACACATTTGTAAATTCATAATTATACCAGAGTGAATTAAATTTTTTTACAAGATACTTTGCTATTTCATTATTTTCAATTATAACTAAATTGTTGTGGTTTTTGTAAAAATGTTCCTCTGATAAATTTGCAGAAGTTATTATGACAATATTTTCATCAATTATGATGAATTTTGAATGAAAAAGTCCTTTACCCTCAATATTTTTAAATTTAAAATTTTTTATATTTCCATAATCACTAATAATTCTCACATCAATATTTTTCTTCTCAAGAAAATTTAAAAAAGAAGGATTTACTGAAAAACTTGAAATATAAATTGACTTATTGGCACAACCTAATAATTTTTTAAATTCAATATATGTTCTTTTATAAGGAGTAAAAAGAATTTTAATCTGGCCAGAAAATAATATTGATTGGGAAAAAATAAAAAATTTTATCAGTAACTTAAATTTCATTAAAAATAGCCATTAATTTTTTCCCGTAAGTTATATATGTCCTGTATGTAATTTCAGGGTCTCCAACCTTCCCTTCATGAACAACACTTGCAATATGTGGCTCAATTGAAATAAAACCATCATAACCACTTTTTTTTAGGTCTGCAAGTATTTCCTTTATCTTTGCCTCGCCTTCACCTGGAAATGTTGCTTTTTCTTCCTTATTATAATCCTTTATATGAACATACTCTATATATGGTTTAATTTTCATATAAAAATCCCAAGGGTCGGTTCCTTTGTTATAATGCAGAACATTTCCAGTATCATATAATAATTTGAAATTTGGGGAATTCACTTCTTTAACCAATCTTACCATATTTTCAGCACTTAAACCTCCCCATCCAGAACAATTTTCATGAACTATAATTATACCCGCATCTTCTGCCATCTTTGTCAATTCTTTCATTCTTTTTATTGCCTCTTCAGCCCATTTCTCTTCACTATACGGATTATCAGGGTCATTTGGCCATGACATAACTCTTATATATTTTGTATTAAATTTCTTCATTCTTGGTATTGCTCTTTTAAGTTCATCATAATCCTTTTTAAAATCACCAGAAATTTTTGTTGCCCAGTTCGCTATACAACTTGCAAAACAGGAAACCTTCATTCCTGCCTCATTAACTTTCCTATAAACAATCTCAAATTTTTCATCACTCATCATTGTCAAATTTTCTCCATCAACATTTCTTATTTCCATATATTCCCATCCAAGTTCTTTATGTGCTTTTATCTGTATTTCTATTGCCTGTCCTGCTTCATCACTTATTCCTGAAAACTTCATTTTTTCCTCCTTTTTTTAAATTTTAAAACAACAATTTTAATAAGTCAACTTTAAAATTTGAAATGAATAAAAATTTGGTGTAAATTTTTAATTAGTTATTAACAAAAAAGGAGGGGACTATGAAATTAGGAGTTTTTATAGTTGTTTTTGGTGATAAAAGTTTTACAGAAGCACTTGATAAGGTTAAAGAACTTGGTCTTGATGCAGTTGAAATAGGAACAGGGAATTATCCAGGAGATGCTCACTGTAAAGTTGATGAACTTTTAAATGATGAAAGTAAATTAAAGAATTTCAAGAATGAGATTGAAAAAAGAGGCCTTGAAATATCTGCTTTATCATGTCATGGAAATCCACTCCACCCTGACAGAAATATCTCTGAAAAACATAGAGAAATTCAGAGAAAAACAATACTTCTTGCTGAAAAACTTGGTGTTAAAAGAATTATAACATTTTCAGGTTGTCCAGGAGATAGTGAAAATGCGAAATATCCTAACTGGGTAACATGTGCCTGGCCTACTGATTTTACAGAAATTTTAAAATGGCAGTGGGAAAAAGTTGTTATTCCATACTGGAAAGAGGAAGTTGAATTTGCAAAGAAGCATAATGTAAAAGAAATATGTCTTGAAATGCATCCCGGGTTTGTTGTTTATAATCCAGAGACACTTTTAAAATTGAGGGATGCATGTGGAGAAGAAATTGGTGCAAATTTTGACCCGAGCCATCTTTTCTGGCAAGGAATAGACCCAATTGCTGCTGTGAGAAAACTTAAAGGAGCGATATATCATGTTCATGCAAAAGATACAAAAATAAATCAATATACATGTTCAGTAAATGGAGTTCTTGATACAAAATCATATCTTGATGAGGAAAATAGAAGTTGGATTTTCAGAACAGTTGGATATGGACATGGATATGAATTCTGGAATGATTTTGTTTCTACTTTAAGAATGGTAGGATATGATGGTGTTTTAAGTATAGAGCATGAAGATAGTTTAATGAGTGGGGAGGAAGGCCTGAAAAAAGCAATACAATTCCTTAAAAATGTGATTATAAGGGAACCCAAACCAAAGGTCTGGTGGACCTAAAAAATTATGATAATAAGAATAATTATAGGTGGTTCCGGAGGTCAGGGAGTTTTAACTTTTGGTAAATTGATTGCTTATACATGTAATAGGTTAAATTATTTTGTTTGCTCTCTTCCTACTTATAGTGCTGAAATGAGGGGAGGTTATATTTATACATTTGTCTCTATCTCCAAAAATAAAGAAATTTTTTCTCCATTAAGTGAAAGTTGTAATATAGGAGTTTTTATGAATGATATCTCCTATAAAATGCTAAAAAAATATTTAAAAAAGAGCGCATATATAATTTTGAATTCTTCCCTTATAAAAATTAAAAATAAAAATGAAAAAATAATTGAAATTCCTGCAACAGAAATTGCTGAAAAAATAGGTGATATAAGAATTGCAAATATGGTTATGGCAGGAAAACTTATAAAACTTATAAATGAAAAATTTTTAAAATTTGAAAAAAAATATTTAATCTCTGAAATTGAGAAAACTATATCAAATGAAGAAACAATAAATCTATGTAAAATTGCAATTGAAAAAGGATATAAAATTTAAATCTCTTTTTCAAGTTTTCTCAAAAAATCTCTTGCATGAATAATATCAAGTTCTGGCTTTTCTCCAACTTCCCTTTCAATTGTAAAGAATCCATTATATCCAATCTCTTTCATTGCTTTTAGGTATTGGTGCCAGTTAACTCCACCCTCTCCAAGTGGCAATTCCTTCCATCTTTTTTTTCCATTTTCATCAGGTAATTTAATTCCATCTTTTGCATGTGTATGCACAATATAATCTTTCAATATATAAACACCTTTTACAGGGTCATCTCCAGCAACCATTACAAGATTTGCAGGGTCATAATTAACTTTAAGACCTGGATTTCCTATTTTATCAAGTAATTTCTTTAATAAACTTGCTGGTTCTGGACCTGTTTCTGTTGCAAGGAAAACACCTTTATTATATGCATAAGTTCCTACCTCTGGAAGGGATTCTTCCATAGTTTTCCAGGCAATATCATTTTCATCCTCTGGAACTACGCCAATATGTGTTGTTACTATTTTTACTCCAAGGTCAACTGCAAGGTCTATAACTTCCTTTGTTCTTTCAATTCTCCATTCAACTGTTTTAGGGTCAGCAAATCCATGTCCTCCAAAATCACCAACAAGAGCACTTATTTCAAGCCCAAGGGATTCTACAAAATGTTTTAAATCATCTCTTCCTGTTTTACTTAAATTTCTTGGGTCAAGTTCTCCATGTGTTGCATATGGTTGAACACCATCAAGACCCAATTCTGCTGCTTTTTTAATACCTTCCTTTATAGGCAATCTAAAACAATCTGGAATAACTCCTATTTTCAACCTCATTATTTCCTCCTTTTTATTTATATAATTTTCCCTTTTTTAAAAAAATAAGTCAAATTTTTATGCCCAGAAAATTGTATTACCTGTTCTTCCTGTAAAAAAATCAACTATTATGAATAAACCACTTATAACAAATTGTCCTATTATAAGCCCAATAAATAAATTTTTAAATCTATCATAAATTTTGGCGCCACCATATCTTAATATCATATTTTTTATCAACCATGAAATAAAAATTGAAAACCATAAAGCGTTTGTCATCATTATTGTTGAGAAAGCAAATCCAAGAGGATGAAATGGGAAATTCAAAAATTTTAATCTCATTAAAAACAAAAATATTGTAAATATTGCACCTATTCCTGTAAATCCAATATATAGCCAGTCAGGTCCTTTTGGATTTTTTATTTTATCAGCAATGTATTTTAAAGGATATTGAGGACCACCTACAAAAAACCATTGATTTGCATTTATTCCACCATATTTATAACATAAAATTATTGTAGCCCATATTGATGAAAATAAAGTAACAATAATGGAGATAATTATAGCCCAGAAAATAATTTTCTTTTTCCCTTTTATCTCTTCAGCAATTTTTAAACCATTAGCAACAGAAGCCATAACAAATGTTCTTACATCTGATGAATAAACAAAAGTCAAACCAAGACCTGCAAGATTTTTTGGTCCAAGACGGGAAGAACCAAGTAAAGAATTTACTATTACAGGAGAAATTACAGGTGCTCTTGTTGCTGCAAGTCCCCCTTCACATATAACTCTTGTTATTCCTATATAAATTAAAAATGCAAAAAATATAAATAAAATTGCAGGTAAAAATGAAATTCCTGAATATAAAAGCCATATGTAAATGAATAGAAGAGAAATAATTAGTCCAATAAAAGAAATTCTCGGTGAAATAATCTCATCCTCTTCTTTTGACTTTATTATATTTATTAAATTTTTTCTTGAAATCCATAAACCATACAAAACAATTACTATTAAAGAACCAAGCGATTGCCAGCCAAGTAATGGTCTATCAGCATTATAAGGTAAAAACTCCTGTGTCCCAAAGCCAGTTATATTAAAAAAACCCTGTTCAAATGTTGTTAAAAGACAGAAAAACCATAAAGAAAAAGCAAGTGGTAAATTAACAAAATAAGTAAAACCAATCATTGGAAAACTTATACTGAAATTTAAACTCAAAGTTCTTCTAAAAATTGGTATATTTTTTCCAAGTTTAACATATGGAAAACTCGGAAAATAAAAATGTAGTCCATTTATAAGTCCAAAAATAAATGGAATTAAAAAACCAAACCAGAAAAGACCATTTTTAAATATATTATTATTTTCCGAATTTATAAGTTCAACTGGCGCCTTTGTCATTGGGTAATTCAATCTTTCATTTTCAGACCATTGTTTATGCAGAATTATCATAATAAAAATCATGGCGAGATAAAGAGATAGAATTAAAGGAATCCATAAAGAAAATGGCTTTATCCAACTAATCCATGGTATGTTTTCTCCTTTGGGCAATCCTTCAAAAAACCATTTTACAGCATTCTCATCCTGAATTATCAAATTTTTCTTTATATTAGGTATTATAAGAGTATCCCATTCATTTTGAGGGTTTGAGTAATATTTAATTCCTGCAATTAAGGGAATAAGATATAAAGTAAGTCCCATTGTTGGAATTGAACAGGAAACAATCATCATAATGTAAATTATAATTAATTCAGAAATTTTAAGTCCTTCTTTTTTAAAAATTTTTTTAAAAAGATAATTAGAGAAGGTAAGAAAAAATATGAAAAATATTGCAAATCCAGTTGTAAAATCAATTGTCATATAAGAACCTTGAATTTTAACAAGGTTATATATATCTCCTGTCCCTATTATAAAGGATAAAATTGTGCCTATAATAAGTGCTCTCATTTTTCATTCTTATAAATCTCAATTGCGACATCAGGACAAATTATAACACATCTTTTACATCCAACACATTCTTTTCCATCAATAACCTCAACATAATGATAACCCATTTTATTAAAATTTTCTGATGTCTTAAAAATTCCTGCAGGACAAAAATTTATACATAACTTACAACTTTTACACCTTTCTTTATTTATTTTAACTATAAATTTCATTTCCCAAAACTGAATTTTGTTATCAATTTATTTAAAAAACTATCCTCTATAATCAAATTTGCCTTTAATTCACTTTTTTTAATCTTTATTATATCATCTTTTTCAACATTAAATTCAACCTGACCATCACTAATAATTTTGCTTTTTGAAGAAACTTTAATTCTGATTTCTGCTTCAGGTGGTAATACTAATGGTCTTATTGATAAAGTATATGGAGAAAAAGGGGTAATTAAAATTGATTCAAATTCAGGATAAATAATAGGACCTCCAGTGGAAAGAGAATGTGCTGTTGAACCTGTTGGAGTTGAAATTAAAATCCCATCTCCTCTAAAATCAAATTTTTCCATATCATTCAAAAAAACCCCTATATTTATTATCCTTATCCCATCCCTGAAAATCAAAAAATCATTTAGAACTCTTTCTTTATAAATATTTTCCCCTTCTCTTTCAACATTCAATTCAAGAAGCATCCTTTCGGAAACTTTAAATTTCCCATTAAGTAAATTTTTAATTTTTTCTTCTATATTCTTAGATGAATTTGTTAAAAATCCAGTTTTTCCATAATTTATTCCATAAACTAATGTTTTTTTATCCTTTATCATTCTTATTGCTCTTAAAATTGTCCCATCTCCACCAAGGGTTAAAACCAAGTCAGAACTTTCAATTTCATTTTCAACTACTTTTCCACAACTTTTCAACAAATTTTCAATCTTTTCCTTCTTTTTTTCTATTCCGCTTATTTTCTTATTCTCAAGTATGAAAATTCTCTCAATCATTTAAAAACTCCTCTATTTTTCCATAAATTTTTTCAGCAGAAAGTCCATATTTATCAAGAAGCAAATTTCTATCTCCATGTTCAATAAAAATATTTGGTAATCCAATCCTTAATAAATCTCTTTTTATTTTTTTCTCTGATAAAATCTCAAGTAAATAACTTCCAAAGCCACATGGTAAAATATTTTCTTCAATAGTTATAATTTTATCAAATTTTTCAACTTTTTTAAGTAAATTTTCTTCAAAAGGATAAATTTTACAGACAGGGATAAAACTGATTTTTATACCTTTTTCTCTCAATTTTTTATATGCGCAAAAAGAATTTAATCCCATACTTCCAACTGCAAGAATTACTGCTTTATCATCCGGATTTATTTCTTCATTTAGAATCTCAGGTAAAATATCTTTTGGATATCTTATAAAAACAGGAGTTTCTTCATAAATTGAATTTTCTATTGTTTCTTTTAAATTTTCTAAACTATAAGGAGAAAAAATTTTAAGGTTTGGTAATGTCCTTAAGAAAGATATATCAAAAATCCCATGATGTGTAGGACCATCTTCACCAACAATTCCACTTCTATCAATAAGAAAAATTACTGGTAAATTCTGCAGGCAAATATCATGAAAAATCTGATCATATGCTCTCTGTAAAAATGTGCTATAAATTGCAACAAATACTTTTATACCCTTTTTTGCAATCCCAGAAGCAATAACAACTGCATTACTCTCTGCAATACCAACATCAAAAAATCTATCACTATAATTTCTGGAAAAATTTTCAAGTCCAAGCCCTTTTTCCATTGCAGCAGTTATTACAAAAAATTCATATTTTTTTGCCATATCTTCAATGACTTTCCCGACAAAATTTGAATTTGTCTTATGAATTTCAATGGGTTTTCCTGTTTGAATATCAAATGGACCTATTGAATGGAATGCTTCTGGATTTTCTTCTGCAAATTTATAACCTTTCCCTTTTTTAGTTATTACATGTAAAATCACTGGCTCTTTTATTTCCTTTATATTTTCAAGAATATCTATCAACTCTTCAATGTTATGTCCATCTATTGGTCCAAAATATCTAATACCAAGTTTTTCAAAAAATACACCAGGAATTATCAAAAATTTTGTTTTTTTCTCAATTTCTTTTGTAATTTTTAAAATATCATCTCCAAATGCCGGTATTTTTTTCAAAATTTCAACGAACTCTTCTTTAGGTTTATTTATTAAAGGAGATGTTATAAATTTTGTTAAATAATAAGACAAAGCACCTTTTGTAGGAGAGATTGACATTTTATTATCATTTAAAATAATCTTAACATTTTTTTTTATACTTCCAAGAAAATTAAGCCCTTCAAAAGTAAGTCCATTTGTTAATGAACCATCTCCAATAAATGCAATTATATTTTCATTTTCTCCCTTAAAATCACTTCCTATTTTTAAACCAGTTGCAGAAGAAATACCTGTCCCTGCATGCCCAACAATAAAAATATCTGTTTCACTTTCATATGGACTGGGGAAACCACTTATTCCATTATATTTCCTCAAAGTATGGAATTTCTCAAATCTTGTTAAAATTTTGTGAGTGTAACACTGATGCCCAACATCCCAGATTATTTTGTCAGGTGGGATATTAAAAACTCTATGAATTGCAACTGTTATTTCAACTGTTCCAAGATTTGTAGAAAGATGTCCACCATTTTTAGAAACAACTTCAATTATAAAACTCCTTATTTCATCACATAATTGTTTTAACTGGTCAATTGATAGGTCTTTTATAGTGGAATAATTATTTTTTATTTTTTCCAGAATTTTCATTTTTCATTGTTTCTTTAACCTTTTCAATCATATCCTTGATTTCCTCTTTATTTGTCATTTCAAATGATTTTACAAAATAAAAAATTGATTTTTCATATTCCTTTAACTTATAATATAAATAACCAAGATGTTCATAAATTTCAGGGTCCTTTTCAAGTTTAACTGCCTTTTCAAGATATTTTCTTGCATTTTTATAATCACCCATTTTATAATAAGCCCATCCTAAACTATCAAGATATGCACCATTATCGGGTTCCAATTTACATGCCTTTTTTATCATTTCAAATGCTTCTTTAATATTTTTATCTTTTAAGAGATATGAATAACCAAGGTAATTTAAGGCAAGTGAATTTTCTGGATTTATTTCAATTGCCTTTTTCATATTTTCTTCCATTTTCTCAAAATTTCCAATTTTATCATATAAGACACCAAGTTTAAATCTTGTATCTGAAGTATCTTCTATTTTTAAACTCTCAAGAAAATATGTCTCAGCCATTTGATAATTTTTTTCATCAAAATAGATTGAACCGAGAAACTCATAAAATTCTTTTTCTTTTAGCCCTTTTTCTATTGCACTTAAAAGTAATTCCTTTACCTTTTCATCATTTTTTTCACTATAATAAATTACAGCAAGCAGAGAATATGGAAGTTTATTATATGGATTAATTTTTAAACTCTTTTCATAATATTCTTTTGCTTTTTCTATATTTCCCTTTTTTTGAGATAAAATTCCAATTGAAATATATGCCTGCCAGAAATTTGGTGAGATTTTTATACATTCTTCATACTCTTTTTCTGCCTCATTTTCTTTTTTCAATGCTTCATAAATTTTACCAAGATTATAATGAAGTAAATAATTGTCTGGATAATTTTCAACAAGAATTTTATAGTGCTTTTCTGCCATTTTATAGTTTTTCAATTCATTATAAATATCACATAAAACCAATCTAAAATTATCATTTTCAGGATTCAGTTTTAACCCTTTCTCAATATATTCAGTTGCAAGATTATATTTCTTTTCAAGTAAATAAGTAAGTCCAACTCCAAAATAACCTTCTGGAAATTTAGGGTCAATGTTTATTGCCTTCTGAAAATTCTCTCTGGCTTTTTTAATGTTTTTTTCTTTAATATAAAGGTCACCAATTTTTACATATATATATGGGTCTTTTTCACCTTTTCTTATTGATTCTTCAAATTCCTTTATTGCTTTAATATTCTCTTTTTCTTCTTCATATAAAAGTCCAGAAACATATGTCTTTAAAGCAATGTCTTTTTTAACTGATACACATCCAGAAAAAACAATTAAAGACCCAATTATCAATATTTTTTTCATTATCTCTTTCTCTTTTTATGTCTCATTGCTTTTCTTCTTTTCTTATATTTATGTCTTTTTACTTTTTTTATCTTTCTTTTTCTCCCACAGGGCATATTCCCTCCCTTCAAATAACTTTATTTAAAGGATACTCAACTATCCCATTTGCTCCAAGTTTTTTTAATTTGGGTATCAATTCCTTTGCCTTATTTTTATCAATTATTGTTTCAATTGCATACCAGTTTTTATCCGTTAAATTTGAAATTGTGGGTTTTTTTATTGCAGGAAGAATTTTTAAAATTTTTTCAAGATTTTTCTTTTCAACATTCATTTTCAATCCAACTTTCCCTTCTGCTTCAAGTGCTCCTTTAAGTAATAAAGATATATTTTCAATTTTTTCCCTCTTCCATTTATCCTTCCATGAATTTTTATTTGCAATAAGTCGCGGTGTAGATTCCATGATAACATCAATTATTTTTAAATTGTGAGAATATAATGTAGAACCAGTTTCAGTGATTTCAACTATAGCATCAACAAGATTTCCTGCTTTAATTTCAGTTGCACCAAAAGAAAATTCAACTTTTGCATTAACCTTATTTCTTTTAAGATAATCCTTTGTTAAATTTACAAGTTCAGTGGATATTATTTTCCCTTCAAGGTCTTTTACACTTTTAATATCTGATTTTTCTGGAACTGCAAGAACAATTTTAACTGGTCTAAATCCAACTTTTGAATAAGTCAACTCACTAACCTCTATAATATCAGCCCTATTTTCAACAATCCAGTCCTTTCCGGCAATTCCAGCATCAAAAGCACCAAGTTCAACATATCTCGGTATTTCCTGTGTCCTTAAAAGAACTCCTTCTATTTCAGGGTCATCAATTGATAAATAATAACTTCTTGAACTTGCATATATTTCAAAACCTGCATTTTTGAAAATCATTAAAGTTGTTTCCTGTAAAGAACCTTTTGGTAAAGCAATTTTAAGTTTGTTCAACTTCTACCTCCTTGAAAAATCCTATTTTTCTATATTTTTTATACCTCAATTCTACAAGTTCATCAACTCTTATTGTCTTCAACTCCTTTAAATTTTTCTCAATACTTACCTTCATAAATTCAAATGTTTTTTGCCAGTCACTATGGGCTCCACCAACTGGTTCTGGAATTATCTCATCTATCAATTTCAATTCAAATAAATCCTTTGAAGTAAGTTTTAATGCTTTTGCTGCTTCCTCAACAGAATCCTGATTTTTCCATAAAATTGAAGCACAACCTTCAGGAGAAATAACTGAATAAATTGCAAACTCCTGCATTAAAATTCTATCTCCTACTCCAATCCCAAGTGCTCCTCCACTTCCTCCTTCTCCTATTATTATGCATAAAATTGGTGTTCTTAAAAGTGTCATTTCATAAATACTTGTTGCTATTAAAAGTGCCTGTCCTTTTTCTTCTGCTTCAATATCAGGATGTGCTCCAGGGGTATCAATAAATGTAATTACTGGAAATGTAAATTTTTCAGCAAGTTTCATTATTCTTATTGCCTTTCTGTATCCTTCTGGATGAGCCATTCCAAATTTTCTTTCAATATTTTCCTTTGTATCCCTGCCTTTCTGATGTCCAACAAAAGCAACTGTTATACCCAGAAATTTCCCAAACCCAGCAACAATTGAAGGGTCATCCTTACATACTCTATCGCCATGAAGTTCTATATATTCATCAAAAATATTATTTAGATAATCAAGTGTATGAGGTCTATTTGGATGTCTTGCAACCTGAACAATTTGCCATGGTGTTAAATTTGAATATATTTCCTTTTTCTTTTCAATTAATAATTGTTTCAACTTTAAAATTTCATTATTTTTTGTGGCACTGTCATATTTTTTGCTTTTTTCAATTTCTTCTATCTTCTTTTCAATTTCCTCAATTGGTTTTTCAAAGGGTAAATATTTTTTCTCCATTATATTATCCTTGGAACTTTAAACAAATTTTTTTCCCTATCAGGTGCATTTTCAATTATTTTTTCTTTAAAAGAGAATTCCTCAACAATATCATCCCTGAAAACATTTTTTACAGGAAGGACATGATAGGTGGGTAAAACATTTTCTGTATTAACTTCATTTAACTTTTCAATATATTCAAGAATCTTTAAAAGTTCTTTTTCAAATTTCTTCTTTTCTTCTTCCTTTAACTCTATCCTTGCAAGTTTACTCAAATATTCTACATCCTGACTTGTTATAATTTTTTTCTCCATAGAAAAATTATAAATCCAAATAAAAATTAGGTCAAATTTTCTATTTTAAAAATTTATAGTATAATTTTAGTGAATTCAAAAAGGAGAAAAATGGAAGATATAAAAAAAGAAGCATTAAAATTACATAAAAAGGCAAAGGGAAAAATAGAAATAAAATCAAAGGTTCCTCTTAAAACAAAAAGGGATTTATCACTTGCATATACACCAGGGGTTGCCTATCCTTGTCTTGAAATTAAAAAAAATAAGGAAAATATATACAAATATACATCAAAAGGTAATACAGTTGCAATAGTTACAGATGGAAGTGCAGTTTTAGGTCTTGGGAATATAGGAGCATATGCAGCGCTTCCTGTTATGGAAGGTAAGGCAATTTTATTTAAAGAATTTGGTAATATAGATGCAATCCCATTATGTCTTGACACACAGGATGTTGAAGAAATAATAGATATAGTAAAAAAAATAGCACCAAATTTTGGGGGGATAAATCTTGAAGATATATCTGCTCCAAAATGTTTTTTGATTGAAAGAAGATTATATGAAGAACTTGATATACCTGTTTTTCATGATGACCAGGATGGAACTGCAATAGTTGTCCTTGCTGCTTTAACAAATGCTTTAAAAATTGTAAATAAAAAAATTGAAAATGTAAAAATTGTTATAAATGGAGCAGGAGCAGCAGGAATAGCAATAACAAAACTTTTATATAAGGCAGGTGCAAGAAATATAATTTTATGTGATAGAGAAGGAATTATTTATAGAGGAAGAAAAGAAAATATGAATTTTGCAAAAGAAGAAATATTAAATTTTATAATTGCAGACAAAAAAGGAAGTTTAAAAGATGCAATGAAAGAAGCAGATGTTTTTATTGGTGTTTCAGGGCCAAATTTAGTTACAAAAGAAATGGTGAAATCAATGAATAAATACCCGATTATATTTGCAATGAGCAATCCAGTTCCTGAAATTATGCCGGATGAGGCAAAAAAAGCGGGTGCATATATTGTTGGAACAGGAAGAAGTGACTTTCCAAATCAAATAAATAATTTGCTTGCTTTTCCTGGAATTTTTAGAGGTGCATTTGATGGTAAGGCAAAAAAAATAACAGAAAAAATGAAAATCTCAGCAAGTTATGCAATTGCAAATTATATTCCCGAAAAAAAACTTTCCCCTACCTATATAATTCCTTCAGCACTTGATAAAAATGTCGCAAAAACAGTTGCAAAAGCAGTTAAAAATTGTATTTTTCCTTAAAAAAATTGCCTTTTGCCGGTAGAAATTCTGGAATTTTATAAAATTTCTCATATGTCTTTCTTAAAATCTTTTCTCTATAATTTTTATAATTGAATTTTTTACAAAAAAGTAGATAAAAATCACCTTCAAAAATTTTTACCTTTTCCTTATTTATTCTCTCAAAAAAATCAGAAAATTTTTCAACATCAATATCTTCAAGAGAAAAAATTAAAATATCCTTACCATCTATCTTTTTGAAATCAAAACTTATATCATATTGCCTTCCGCTTGCAGATAAACTTCCAAAAACTATAAAGGGAATTTTTGTGTAATAAGACATGATTGCTGATTCAGTATATCCAGTTGTTGCAAAAATATAATTTTCCTTAAAACTCTCCAAATAACCTGAAAGAATCTCTGGTTTCAAAAACATTAAAATATGGGGATATTTTTTATGATTTTTAAATTTTTCAAAAGGCAAAATTAAAATTGAAGAAATTAAAAGAAGAATTAATAAATCAAAAATTACAGCAACCTTAATTGATTTTAAAATTTTTTCCATATTTATTTCTTCAAGGAGAATAAAGGAAAATGGTAAAAAAGAAATATACCAGTGAAGTCCAACCCTTCTTAAAAATGAAAGTAAAAAAAGGAAAAACAAAGGTATAAAAAAAATGAAAAAGAAAAAGTCAATATTGTTTAAAAATTTCCTTTTCAAGAAAAATTTTGATTCCAAAAGAATTTTTAAAAAATATGGGGTAATGAGAAAAAGGATTGATATGAAAAACAGAATTATATTTTTTATTTTGAAAAACTCCTTTTTCTTTCTATAAATCAAATTAAAAAGGAAGTTTATCCAGCAATGAGTGTAATTCCAGTATAAATTTATGAAAATGAATGGTAAAGCAGAAATAATAAAAATTGCAAAATTTCTCCATAATTTTTTTTCTTTTCTGTAAATTGTGAAAATCAAAATTGATAAAAAATAAAGAAAGGCAAAATACTTACTTAAAAAAGAAAGTCCACCAAAAATCCCTGAAATTAAAAAATAAATTTTTTTATCATTTTTAATTCCATAATAGAAGAAAAAGGCAGAAAGGAACGTAAAAAAAATAAGGGGTATATCATTGGTGATAAGGAAATTGAATAAATGTAGAGGAGATAACAAAAATAATGAAGAAATTAGGTATGCTTTTTTCTTATCAAAATAACTTATTAACCTGAACAATAGAATACCGATTAAAGTTGTGGAAAAAACTGAGAATAATCTGTAATAGAAAAAATGGAATGTATATCTGCCGAAAAAAGAAAAAATATATAATAACCACCATATCATTGGAGGATGCTCATAATAACCAAAATCAAAATTTTTACTTGTTGTTATAAAATATGCTTCATCTCCTGTTAATGGGAAAAAATAGGAAAGAAATAATTTTAGTATTAATGTAAAAAAAATTGTTAGATGAAAAATTCTATTCTCTTTTACCACTCAAACTCCTCATCAATTTTTATTTTCTGTGAATCAAGATAATTCTGAAGTATAATCTGTGCTGAAAGTTTATCCCTCAATTTTTTCCTTTTCTTTCTACTTAAATCTGCCTGAAGTAAAAATTTTTCAGCAAGTGCAGTCGTTAATCTTTCATCCCATGATACAAATTCAACATCCTTAATTTCATTCTTCAATTTTGTAATAAATGATATTGTCTTTTCTGTCTGAACACTGAATGAACCATCCATTTTTAAAGGCAATCCATAAACAATCTTACAAATATTATATTTTTTAACAATCTCCTTTATTCTTTCAAAAATATTCTCATCAACTTTCAAACTTCCAAGACCTTTTGCAATCAAATTATCCTCATCACTTATTGCAACCCCAATATTTTTATCTCCAACATCAATACATAATATTCTCATTCTCAATTTTATAAATTATATCAAGACCTTTCTTTACTTCTTTAACATCATGGACTCTAAAAATATTTGCTCCTTTTAGAAATGCATAAACATTTGTTGCAATTGTTGGCGAAAGGCGCTCCTCTGGTTCAATATTTAAAATTTTCCCTATAAATGATTTTCTGCTTGTTCCTATTAAAATCGGTCTATTAAACCTTTTAAATTTATCAATATTTTTTAGAATTTCAACATTATCGCATAGCCTCTTTCCAAATCCAATTCCAGGGTCAATGACAACTCTTTCAATATCAATATTATTTTCTTCAATAATTTTTAACTTATTTTCAAAAAACTCACATATTTCTCTGATAACATTTTCATAATAAGGATTTATCTGCATATTTTCTGGTGTTCCTTTCATATGCATCAAAACATATCCACAATCACTATTTTTTATAACATCAAGTAAACTTTTATCAATTTCAAAAGTTGATATGTCATTTATTATTCTTGCGCCTTTCTCAATTGCCTTTTCAGCAACCTTACTCCTAAAAGTATCACAGGATATTGGTATATTCAATTCTTTACTCAGTATTTCAATTACAGGTAAAACCCTTTCCATTTCTTCTTTTTCATTAACAAATTTGCTCCCGGGTCTTGTTGATTGACCTCCAATATCTATAATATCAGCACCTTCTTTTTCAATTTCAATCCCTCTTTCAATTGCCTTATCTATCTCAAAATATTTACCACCATCATAAAATGAATCAGGTGTAACATTTAAAATACCCATAATTAATGGTTTATCAAATTTCAATATTTTATCCTTTATCTTCCAGTTCATATTTTTTAAGAAGTGCTTTTCTATAATCCTCTGCTTCAAGATTTTCTATCCCCTCTATCTCTTTCTCTTTCAAATACTTCATTTTTCCAGAAATAATACCCACAAATAATGATTTTGCTGCCTCTTCAACAATTAAACTTCTTGTATATGCTTCTTTTATTGATTCTCCAACTGCAACAACTCCATGATTTTTAAGAAGAACAACATTAACTTTTTTTATTTCCTTACAAACTGCTTTCCTTATCTCTTCTCCTCCAGGTTGAACATAATCAATAATTGGAATTCTTTTACCGAGTATTGCAACAAAATCAGGGAAAAATGGTTTAAATTTAACTCCAGCAGAAATTAATCCAACTGTTATTGGAGGATGAGTGTGGAATACTGCTTTAACATCTTTTCTTTCTATATATATCCCAAGATGCATTGAAATTTCACATGTGGGTCTTAAATCACTATAAATTTTACCTGTTTTTAAATCCACCTTTACCCATTCATCCTCTTTAATCTCATCAAGAAAAAAACCACTTGGAGAAAGATACACAAAATCCCCATCCCTTCCACTTATATTCCCTCCGGGTCCTGCAACAAGCCCTTTTTCAACAATCTTTTTACCATATTCTGTCAATATCTTTCTTATTTCTTCCATATTCATACCCTTTTAATTCTATAAAATTTCCTTTTCCCTATCTTTATTACCATACCATCCTGAATTTTAATTTTCTGATATGGGTCAGTTATTACAACACCATCAACTTTAACTGCTTTTTGACTTATTAGCCGCCTTGCTTCTGATTTAGAACCAACCATATTCTTCTTCCATAAAATTTCAATTATTTCAATTTCTCCATCAGAATTTAAAATTTCTTTTTCTACTTCAACAAGAGGTACCTCACTTGGAATTTCTTTTTCCCTGAATATTTTATTAAACTCATTTTCTGCTTCAATTGCATCTTTTTCTGAAAAAAATTCTTTTACAATCTCTCTTGCAAGAAGTGCTTTTGCATCTCTTGGATTTTTACTTATCAAATCTTTATATATCTCCTCTTTTACATCTGTTAAAAGTGAAAAATAATCATTCATTAAATCATCAGGTATTGACATAATCTTCCCGAACATATCAAAAGGAGTTGTATTAATCGGTATATGATTTTTATAACTCTTGCTCATTTTCAATTTTCCATCAGTTCCTATAAGTATTGGCATTGTTATTACCACCTGTTTTTCTTCTCCAAAATATGATTGAATTGTTCTACCTGCAAGTAAATTAAATTTCTGTTCAGTTGCTCCTATTTCTATATCTGCTTTTAAAACATATGAATCATAACCCTGTAAAAGAGGATATAAAAATTCGTGCAAAAATATTGGTCTTTTTGATTTATATCTCTCAGTAAAATCTTCTCTTTCAAGAATCTGTGCAACAGTAAAAATTGATGTCAATTTTATTATTTCCTCAAGATTTAATTTGGCAAGCCATGTGGAATTATAAACAAATTCTGTTTTGTCAATATCAAGAATTTTGCTCACCTGTTCCTTATAATTTTTAAGATTCTCATTTATTTCCTCAACAGATAATATTGGTCTTGTCTCTTTCCTTCCAGTTGGGTCTCCAATTCTTGCAGTAAAATCACCTATAAGAAAAATAACTTTATGCCCAAGATTTTGAAAATCCTTCAATTTTTTTATTGGAACAGTATGACCGAGATGTATTTCAGGTGCTGTTGGGTCTATGCCATATTTAATCCTTAAAGGTTGATTTTTCTCAATAGAACTTTTCAATTTTTCAAAAAGTTCGCTTTCTTCAATAATTTCAACTGTATTTTTCTTTATTATTTCAATCTGCCTTCTTATTTCTCTTTCCATTTTTCAAAAAACTATTTCAAATTTAACTTTTCACTCCAGACCTTTATAAAATATTCAAGAGATCTATTATATGTTTTCTCTGCCTCTGGAGGAAAAAGGCAACCAGGAAGTTCTTTTCTCTTCCAGTGAGAACTCAAACATTCACAGCAAATGCCCCTTTTTGAACAACTTGTATATGAGCAGGAACAATTTTTAATATTTCTTTCAATATTCAAACATTCAGCCATATCCCCTCCTTTTTACCTTATTCTTGTTGGTGGAGTATAAATATCATCTTCTCTCTTTATAACTTCTCCACTTTGATTAAAATAAATTCTACCAGAACCAAAATAATACCATATTTCTGTTTGATTCTTCTGCTTCTTTATCTCTTCTGGACTGCCAAGAATTTTCATAACATCATCCTTTGTCATCCCTATTTCTATTGATTTCCATTCTTCTTCAGTTGGCTTTATTGTTGCTTGCGGCTGAATATATATCTGGAAGTTTCTAATTGTCTTCCTCATTTCATTAAAATTTTCATCTATATTTTTCAATTTTTTCTCAATCTCTGTAACCTTTTTCTCTATTTCATCAATTCTCTTTTCTATTTCATCAACCTTTTCTATCAATGCCTCAATGTCTATCTGGCTTTTCTGCACCTCTTCCTTTTTTGCCTCCTCACAGAAAACAATTGAAAATCCTATAAAAAAAATTATTAAAATTTTTCTCATTTTTTCACCCTTTCTTTATTTTACAATTTTCCATCAATTCCTGTCAATTTAAATTATATTTCACAAAAAACTTTTTAGAGGGTATAATTTAAATTCGGGAGGGAAATTATGGCTGAAGAATTAAAAGTTGAAAAAATAAATGAATATAAATGGATAATACCAAAAGTTGGAGAAATGAGGGTTCCCGGAGTTCTCTTTATTTCTGAAAAATTACTTAAAAAAGCAATAGAAGATAAAGCAATTGAACAGGTTGCGAATGTTGCAAAATTACCCGGTATAGTTAAATATAGTTTAGCAATGCCTGATGTTCACTGGGGTTATGGTGCTCCTATTGGTGGAGTTGGTGCCTTTAATGAAGAAAGTGGTGTAATTGTTCCTGGATTTGTAGGTTATGACATCAATTGTGGAGTAAGATTGATAAGGACAAATTTAACAAGAAAGGATATTGAAGATAAAATTCAGGACTTATTAAATGGACTTTTTTATAATATACCTTCAGGAGTTGGTTCAACCGGAAAATTATCTTTAAAAAGAAAACAACTTGAAGAACTTATAGTGAAAGGAGCAAAATGGGCGGTTGAAAATGGGTATGGAAAAAAAGAAGACCTTGAAAATATTGAGGAATATGGATGTATGGAAGGAGCAGACCCATCGGTTATAAGTGATAGAGCATATGAAAGAGGACTTGAACAAACAGGAACTCTTGGTTCAGGTAATCATTTTCTTGAAATACAGCAGGTTATTCATATCTATGATGAAGAAATTGCTGAAAAATTTGGTTTATTTTTTGACCAGATTACAATAATGGTTCATACAGGAAGTCGTGGATTTGGTTATCAGATATGCGATGATTTTCTTGATATGTTTGGTAAAGTTGTTCATAAATATGGGATTAAACTACCTGATAGACAACTTGCATGTGCTCCCTGTAATTCACCTGAAGGGCAAAAATATTTTAAAGCAATGAAGGCAGCAGCAAATTATGCTTTTGCAAATAGACAGATGATTTATTACTGGATATGTGAAACATTTGAAAAAATTCTAAAGACACCTGCTGAAAAACTTGGAATTGAAACAGTATACGATGTGGCCCATAATATTTGTAAATATGAAACACATAATGTAAATGGAAACAAAAAGAGGTTATATATACATAGGAAGGGAGCAACAAGAGCATTTCCAAAAGGTCATAATGAAATTCCTGAAAAATATAGAGATTTTGGCCAACCTGTAATAATTCCAGGAACCATGGGAACTGCTTCATATGTCCTTGTTGGAACAGAAAAAGCAATGGAAGAGACATTTGGTTCAACCTGCCATGGAGCAGGAAGAATGTTATCAAGGTCTGCTGCAATAAAACAGGCAAAAGGAAGAAGTATATCAAAAGAATTATTACAGAAAGGAGTTATTCCTAAAGCAGTTAGTGAAAAAGGTCTTGCAGAGGAAATGCCAGAAGCATATAAGGATGTTGATGAGGTAATTAAAGTTGTTGAAGGTGCTGGTATTTCAAAAAAAGTTGCAAAAATGATACCTATTGGAGTTATTAAAGGTTAAAAGAGGAGGGGAAAATGAAAAAATTTGTTTTAATTCTGTGGCTTTTTTCATCTTTTGTCTTCAGTGAAAGAGAAATTTATATTGCAGAAAGAGTTAAAGGAGAAATTATAATTGATGGAAATATAACTGAAGAAGAATGGGGAAAAATTCCAACAATAAAAAAATTTTATAGGCCAGGTGATTTAAATAAAAAAGTAAATTCAAATACAATTGTCTGGATTAAATATGATGACAATTATCTCTACATTGCAGGAAAAATGGAAGATAAAGATATTAATGCTAATGTTAAAGACCATGATGGACCTGTTTGGAATGATGATGTTTTTGAAGTATTTATAAAACCAAAATTTAAAAGTCCATCCTATTATGAAATAAATTTTAATCCTCTTGGAGTATGTTATGATGCCTTTTATCCAAGAACGGGAATTTACCATTATGTAAAAGATTATTCTCCTGAAATTAAAGTAAAAACCAAAATAAATGGAACAATCAATAACTATAAAGATATAGATAATGGATGGGAAATAGAAATTGCAATACCTTTCACTGCTTTTTCAGATACAACAAAACCACCTAAAAAAGGAGATATCTGGTATTTTGCAATTTGTAGATATGATTATTCATTTTATTTACCATATAGAGGAGTTGAATTAACAAGTTCAGCAAAGTTAAGAAGACCAAATTTCCACCTTTTTTATGACTATGACAAACTTATTTTTAAATAAGAAGAGAGATTAAAAATTTATTGTTTTATAACTTTTTTCGCTAATGAAAATAATTTTTCAACTGTTTTTATCGCATCAAGAGCGTCTTTCTTTTTATAATAGTTTTCAGGTATAAAATCCATTTCTCCATAAAAAGCAATTTCCCCTTGAGTTCTTAAATATTTACATTTTTCTTTAATTTTTATAAAGTCATCCCTTAAATTTTCAGGAATTTTTTCAATATTTTCAATTATAATATCTATTACATCATGCCATTTAGGAGGAGTTATTCCGAGGTAAATCAAAATTGCTTTTTGGAGAAGTTCTATTATCTCCTGCGCCTCTCTTATCACATCGGCATAATCTTTCAGGTCTAAATAATTCTGCAATAAACTTTTTCTTATCTCACTCCTTTTGATATAACTTTCAACAATTTTTTTATTAACCATTTTTTATAATTTCATAATAGGGCATAATTCCTTCTTTAAATTTTATCTTTTTCTTTTTAAACTGCTCAAGTTTTTTTATAAAATGAGAAAAAAAATCATCTTTATCATAAAATATTTCAAAATTTGTATTCCATAAATATGGGAGATTAAAATTTACTTGTTTTTTTTCTTTTATGATGGGAGAAAAATTAAGATAAATCTTTTTATTTTTCAACTTTTTGTAAGTAGGTAGATTTTCAAGCATTGAGAAAAAATCTGTATAAATTTTTAGTTTTGAATTCCTTATTTTTTCAAAGATTATTATCAAATCAATATCAGAAAAAGAAGTAGCAAGATTATTGGCATATGAACCAAACAAAACAATTGAAACAAAATTTTTTTATATTTCTTAATGTACTCTTCTTTTAACTCATTTATTAATTTTATCACCTCTTTTTTTAAATTCATTTTTTCTGCCTTTGTTAAAATAATATCACAAAATTAAAATAAAAAAAATATTTTTCCCTTGCAAATCCCTTATGTATCAACAATCCCGACATCCCACCTACGAGGTGGGCTAAAAGGTAATTTTTATTTAGAAATCAGGGACTTTATAACCGGAACTTTTTAATAATTCAAATAATAACTTCCTTTTCTCATCATGAGCAGGTAAAAATATTTCCTTGCAATTAATAATATTTTTCTCTTCATTAACAACTTTAAAGGCAAAAGCAAGACAACTATTCTCTCCACATTTCTTACAATTTGTTTTTGGAAGGAGTTTATATACATGCAATACTTCAAGTTTATCCCTCCTTTGAAATTCCGGTTTTATCTTATCTTTATTTTTTTTACAATATTCAATATTCTCCTTTATCCAGTTTATAACTTCCTTTGCATCATTTTCATCATTTATCTTCCCTGCTGAAATTTTGTTTGGATAAATTGTTATTATTCTTTCACCCTTTGTAATTGTCAGTGATTTCCCTTCATGGTTATATATTGCTTTTGGTAAAATTGAATTTAAATATGGTAAAATTTCACTGATATCTTCATCAATTAAAGCAACAAATCTTATTTTTTCAGGGTCAGCAATACATGGCAAAATTCTTTCAATGGTTATTTCCATCTTTCTCCCAAGCATAACTTGTTTTACAGTGTGATTTCTCTCTTTTCTTTATAATTTCATATATTTTTCTTAAAAACTTTAATGCCTCTTCTTTATTCTCATCAATAACAATCCTTTCAATCTCAATCATATCCTTTTCTTCAAATTCAATAACTTCTTTCCTTTTCATTTTTTTAAGATGCCATATTTTTTTAGTATTTCCTTTATCTCTTCGCTTTTTAAATAATTTGATTTATAAAAAACTTCTCCATCCTTATTTACAAAAATCAGACAGGGGTCTTTTAAATCTTTTAAATACTCTGCATATGATTTTATAACATCAAGATTATAATCATCAAAATCATTACCAATATACCATTTAATTTTTCTTTCCTCAACCCACTCTTTTAAATCTGTTGTTGAACAACTTGAAAGTGTTATACTTATTATTGTAAAATCACCTTCTGAACATTTTCTCCCTTTACATAATTCATTACAGAGTTTATTCAATTCTTTTATCTGTTTTTCTGTATCAGGAGCAGTTTTTCCACCACAATAAATCTTAAAAAAATTTAAAATAACTGTTTTACCTTTAAATTTGGAAAGTGAAAAATTTTCATTATAAGGGTCTCTTAAATTAAAATCAGGTGCTTTATTTGATTTTGAAAAACATAAAGAAACAAAAAGGAAGAAAATTATAATTTTTTTCATTTTTTACCTCCAAGTATTTTATTTATTTCAGGTCCATAAAGAATAAAAAGAAGCCCCAGAATTATTATTAAAATACCAAATCCTTTTGTTATATATTCTCCTTTTTTCGTAAATTTTCGGGTGAGATTTGCCCTCATTTTTCCTGATAACCCTGATAATAGAATAACTGGAACTCCATGTCCAAGACCAAAAAGAAAAAGCAAAAATCCGCCTTTCCAAATACTTATATCCTGACTCATAACAAGAATTGCAACTGGCATAACTAATGACATAGCACACGGAGCCCATCCAAGAGAAAAAAGGATACCAAATAAAAAAGAAGTTAAAATCTTTGAGTATTTATTTATTTGAATAACTGAAAAACCTATTTTCTGTATCACTCCAATGGAACTCTGACCTTTCTTTTTCTTAAGAATACCTGTATTTGAAATTCCAAAAAATATAAGAAGGAGTCCTGCAATTAAATAAAATAAATGCGAAAATCTTAAAAATTGACCTATTTTTGAAATGAAAAGACCGAAAATAAAAAATATAAGAGCCATACCAGTTGTGAAAGAAATCCCTATATAAATCCCTTCCTTTAAATTTTCTTCCTCTGTTATTATAAAAGATACAACTGCAATTAAAATAGCAAGAGAGCAGGGAGAAAAACTTGTAATAATCCCAGGAATAAAACTACCCCAATAACTCACATTTTCCATAAAAATAGTTTTTCACTTTTTACCCTCAAGCATTTCTTTTATATCCTTCATTTTTGGAAAACTTATTGCTTCTCCATTACATAAATTTGCACATGCAGAACACCCAACAACACAATTATATGGATTTTTTACAACTGGCTGATTTTTTTCTTCATCCCACTCATATACACCATTTTTGCAGAAGTTATAACACTCCTTACATCCAATACATTTTTCATAGTCAATTGTTGGAAACCATGGTATCTTTTCTCTTGGTATATTTTTGAACATTTTTCTCTCCTATTTTATGCTTTCTACTGCTTCTTTAACTTTTTTTCATTGCATCCTCTGTTGACATATTCCTTAAATCAAGTGAGATTACCTGTTTATCATAATCTCCTCCTGCTTCTGCAAATGCATCTTTAAACATCTTCCTCTGCATCTTGGGGTCACAGGCACCAATAATATATTTAACATCTGGCTTGATATAATCCTTAATAAATCTGTCGCCATCATCTACACATAATTGTGGATGAACTATAGCATACTCTACATCAAGTTCACCTCTAACATAATTAATTAAAGACCACAAATCCAAACTTTTAAACCCAGGACACTGTCCTGTGCAAATACACATAATAAATCTCGGCTTTCCCATATTACCCTCCTTTTTTTATTTTACAAGTATTTTTATTATTTTTACTTTTTATCCCTATTATGCATTTACCATTTTTTCTTAAACTTAATCTTTTTTTAAGACATTTAATATCTTCTTTAAAAAACCCTTCAGGAATTGATTTAATGGCACTGAACAATAAATTCAAAAATTTTTCTTCTTTTTTTACAATAGAATACATTATAAATTTACCCTCTCTTTTTTCTTCAACAAGTCCTGCATATTTAAGAATTTTTAAGTGTTTTGAAATATTTGTCTGATTTTCCTTTAAACAGTCCATAATTTCACATACGCAAAGAGGAAATTTACTTTTTAACAACAAATTTATTATCCTCAATCTTTTATCCTCTCCAAGTGCCTTAAAAATTTCAGTATATTTTTCTCTTTTCATTTTCTCATATGCCCATATTTTCATATATTATAATACATAGAATAAAATATGTCAATGCCAAAATTTTTTTTAATTAAACTTTCCCTCTCTCAAAATATCTTCTCAAAAAATATCCTGTATATGATTTTGGGTTTTTAGCAATTTCTTCAGGAGTTCCAGTCGCAACAACATATCCACCTTTATCTCCTCCTTCTGGTCCAAGGTCTATAATCCAGTCAGCACATTTAATAACCTCAAGATTATGTTCTATAACTATAACAGTTGAACCCTTATCAACAAGCCGCTTTAAAACATCAAGTAATTTTGCAATATCAGCCATATGAAGTCCAACTGTTGGTTCATCAAGTATATATAATGTTTTTTCATTTCCCTTTCTTGAAAGTTCTGCTGCAAGTTTAACTCTCTGTGCTTCTCCCCCTGATAATGTAGTTGCTGGTTGTCCAAGTGCCAAATAACCAAGTCCAACATCATAAAGTGTTTTTAATTTCTCTACAAGTTTTGGATGGACTTTAAAAAATTCAAGTGCATCCTCAATTTTCATTTCAAGAACTTCGGATATATCCTTACCTTTATATTTTATTTCAAGTGTTTCTCTATTATATCTTTTGCCTTTACAAACATCACATGGAATATAAACATCTGGTAAAAAGTGCATTTCAATCTTCATTATCCCTTCTCCCATACATGCTTCACATCTTCCTCCTTTAACATTAAAACTGAATCTTCCTGGTGTATAACCTCTTATTTTTGCTTCGGTTGTATTTGCAAATATCTCTCTGATATATGTGAAAGCACCTGTATATGTTGCTGGATTTGACCTTGGAGTTCTTCCTATTGGGGATTGGTCTATAACCACTACTTTATTTATATATTCAACACCCAAAATTGCCTCATGTTTTCCCGGCTCTTCTCTTGAATCATACAATATTTTTTTTAATCCTTTATATAAGACATCTTCAATTAAACTACTTTTTCCTGAACCAGAAACACCTGTAATACAAACGAAAAGGCCAAGTGGAATTTCAACATCTATATTTTTTAAATTGTTATGTGATGCCTTTAAAATTTTTAATTTCTTTTCTGTTGGTTTCCTTCTTTTTTCCGGGATTTCAATTTTCAATTTACCACTTAAATATTTACCTGTTATTGAATTTTCATTATTTATTATATCTTCAAGTGTTCCTTCTCCAACAACCTCTCCACCATGACTTCCTGCTCCCGGTCCTAAATCAACGATATAATCGGCATTTCTAATTGTTTCTTCATCATGTTCTATAACAACAACCGTATTTCCTATATCCCTTAAATGTTTTAGTGTATTTATGAGTTTTAAATTATCCCTCTGATGTAATCCTATTGTTGGCTCATCAAGAATATATAAAACTCCAACAAGTCCTGAACCAATTTGAGTTGCAAGTCGTATCCTTTCTGCTTCCCCTCCTGATAAAGTATGTGTCATTCTATCAAGTGTTAAATAATCAAGACCTACTTCCTGTAAGAAATTCAAACGGGATAAAATCTCTTTAAGAATCTGTTTTGCAATTAAACTTTCTTTTTCAGTGAGTTTTAAATTTTCAAAAAATTCCTTTGCCTTCACTACACTCATCCTGCATATATCCATAATTGATTTACCATTTATTTTTACAGCAAGTGCTTCTGGTTTTAATCTATCTCCCTTACATGATGGACATATTACCTCCCTTATATATTTCATTATTTCCTCTCTCCTGTATTCACTCTCTGTCTGATGAAAAAGTCGTTCAAGATTTGGTATTACACCTTCAAAACCATATTCTTCAGAGCCATAAAGAATTATATCAAGTTCTTTTTTAGATAAATCGCAAACTCTATCATCTATATCTCTTCCAAGAGAATCAAGTATATCATTTAATAAACCCCTGTAATACCAGAAAAGACCTCTGCCACCAACATCATGCCATGGTTTTATTGCACCTTCCCTGAATGTTTTTGTTTTATCAGGAATTACAAGTTCTGGGTCAACTTTCATTAAAAATCCAAGACCTTTACATTCAGGACATGCACCATAGGGACTATTAAATGAAAACATTCTTGGTGAAATTTCCTCAAAACTTATTCCACAGGTAGGACAACTATAATTTTCATTATAAATTATTTCTTTCCCATCCTTTTCAATAATAACTATCCCTTTCCCAATCTTTAAAGCCATCTCTATACTTTCAGCAATTCTTGTTTTTTCCTCTTCACCAACATTATATTCATCAATTAAAACCTCAATATTGTGGATTTTGTATCTATCAAGTTTTATTTCTTCATCAACATCATAATATTTTCTATCAACCCTTACCTTCAAAAATCCCATTTCCTTAATCTGTTCAAAAATTTTTCTATATTCTCCTTTCCTTCCTCTTATGACCGGCGCAAGAACTTTTATTTGAGAATTACCAAAAGATATGACTTTATCAATAATTTCTGAAGATGATTGTCTTGTAATAACCCTTCCACAAATATAACAATGGGGAATACCAATCCTTGCAAAAAGAACCCTTAAATAATCATAAATTTCAGTTGTAGTTGCAACAGTTGACCTTGGATTTGATGCTGCTTTCCTCTGCTCTATTGCAATTGCTGGTGGTAGTCCTGTAATCTGTTCAACATCAGGTTTTTTCATCTGCTCAAGAAATTGTCTTGCATAAGCGGATAAACTCTCTATATATCTTCTCTGTCCTTCTGCATAAAGTGTATCAAAAGCAAGAGAGGATTTACCTGAACCAGATATACCTGTAATTACAATAAGTTTATTCCTTGGAAGGTCAATATTAATATTTTTTAAATTATGTTCCCTTGCTCCCCTTATGCTTATATATTTTGGCTCCATAGTAAATAAATATTTTACCTTTTTTTATATTTTTAAATCAATAGATTCAAGTTGGCTTTTTGAAGAAAAATTAATTCAGAAAGTGATATTTTCAATTTTCTACAAGGAAGCAATTCTACTTTTAATTACAGGAGGGGAAAAACTATTTTTTCGTTTATAATTATAGCAGTTTGTTCTTCAATATTTTATAATTTCCTAAAAACCTTATTTTTTCATCTGGATTTCAAAATTTTATATTCAAAACTATCAAGGAGTGCCTTCCATGATGCTTCAATTATATTTTCTGAAACACCAACTGTTCCCCATGTATCTTTTTCATCTGTTGATTCAATGACTACCCTTGTAACTGCTGCTGTTGCCTTTTCTGGCTTTAAAATCCTTACCTTATAATCAGTTAATTTCATCTCTTTAATCTCTGGATAAAATTTCTCAAGTGCCTTCCTTAAAGCATTATCAAGAGCATTGACTGGACCATTTCCCTCACTTGCTGTATGTTCTATAAGTTTTCCCACTTTTACTTTAACAGTTGCTTCAGATATAACCTTCTTTCCTCTTTTTTCAACAATTACCCTGAATCCCTCAATTTCAAAAAGTTTTTTATATTTACCAAGTGCCTTTCTAACCATCAATTCAAATGAACCTTCTGCTGCCTCAAATTGATAACCCTCATTTTCAAGTTCTCCAACCATATTCAATAATTTTTTTAAAATCCTTGGTTTTTCTTCAAGTTTATATCCTTTAAATTTCTGTAAAATTGTGCTTTTTCCGGATAATTCAGAAATTAAAATTCTCCTTTCATTTCCAACCATTTTTGGGTCTATATGCTCATATGTCAGTGGATTTTTACTTACTGCATCAATATGAACCCCTCCTTTATGAGCAAAAGCACTTATCCCAACAAATGGTTGATTATTTAAAGGAACTATATTTGCGACTTCATAAACAAATCTTGATATTTCTGTTAAATGGATAAGTTTTTCATCAGGAATACATTTATATCCCATTTTTATTTGAAGTATAGGAATAATTGATGTTAAATCAGCATTACCACATCTTTCACCAAAACCATTTATTGTTCCATGAACATGAATTGCTCCTGCTTTAACCGCTGAAATTGTATTTGCAACTGCAAGAGAAGAATCATTATGTGTATGAATTCCAATTGGTGTTTTTATTTTTTCTTTAACTTTTTTTATTATATCCTCAATTTCAAATGGCAAACTCCCTCCATTTGTATCACATAAAACAATTCTTAAAGCACCTGAATTTTCTGCAACAATTACTGTCTTTAATGCATATTCAGGATTATTTTTATATCCATCAAAGAAATGTTCAGCATCAAAAAATACTTTTCTCTCATGTTTTGTAAGAAATTCAATAGTTTCCTCAATCAGTTTTAAATTTTCATCAAGGGAAATTTTTAATACATCCTTAACATGCAAATCCCAAGATTTCCCAAAAATTGTTATATATTCTGTCTCACTTTCAAGGAGTTTTTTTATAAATGGGTCTTTCTCAACAGTATAATTTTTCCTTCTTGTGCTTCCGAAAGCAACAATTTTACTATTTTTGAATTTTTTATTTTTTATTTTATTAAAAAAGGCAATATCTTTTGGATTTGAACCAGGCCAGCCACCTTCTATAAAATCAATACCAAACTCATCAAGTTTTTCTGCAATTTTAATTTTATCATTCAGTGTAAAGAATATATTTTCTCCCTGACTTCCATCCCTTAAAGTCGTATCATAAACTTCTATTTTTTTCATTTTATTCACCTCTGTTTTATTATATTAAAAAGGAAGGGAAAAATCAAAAATTTATCTGTTTCAGTTTTCCTTTTTCAAGCAAATATATTTTGTTGCAGATATCCTTCATAAAATTAATCTCATGAGAAACAATACATAAAGTAATATCTTTTTTTGAAATAAGAATCTCCTTTATTCTTTTTTCTGTATCTTCATCAAGTCCTGTTGTTGGTTCATCAAGAAGTAAAATCTCAGGTTCCATAGAAAAAATTGTTGCGATTGCCACAATTCTTTTCTCTCCATATGAAAGAGTGCCTGTAATCCTTTTTCTTAAATTTTCTATCCCGAGTTCTCTGATTGTCCTTTCAACAATTTCTTCAACTTTTTTTCTCTCAATTCTTAAATTTAATGGTCCAAAAGCAATATCTTCTTCAACTGTTGGAGAAAATAACTGGTCGTCCGAATCCTGAAATAAAAAACCAATCTTTTTCCTGACTTCATAAAAATCACTTTCTTTTTCCATATTTTTTCCGAATATAATAACATTCCCTTTTTGTGGTTTTAAAAGTCCAACAATTATATAAAGAAGTGTGGTTTTACCTGAACCATTTGCTCCTTTTATTCCAATTCTCTCTCCTTTATAAATCTCAAAATTTAAATCCTCAAAAATAACTCCTCTTTCAGGATAAGAAAAACTTATATTTTCAAGTTTTATAATCATCTCCATTTTAAATAAAAAAGAATTGAAAAATAAATTATAGCACAGATTGAAATAAATGTATCCCTTTTTGACCATTTAAAATGATGATATACCCAGAAAATTCCAGAAAAACATCTTAAAATCATTGCCTTATATACTCTTTTACTCCTTTCATATGACCTTAAAATTATCTGACCTAAAAAATTCCCTATCGTTTTATAAGTATGTATATCTGTTTTTGGCTTGAAGCATCTTAATTTCATTGCTCTTTCAATTCTATTTTTCTCATTTTCAATTACAGGAATATACCTTATTGTGAAGAAAAGCAGATTTACAAGTTTTTCAGGAATATAAAGATGGTGTAAAGCATGGACTATTCTTACTGGATGGGATGAGAAGATTAAAACATAATTTGTTATGAAAATTAAATTTGCCTTAATTGTGATTAATAATGTGTATTCAATTCCTTCATAAGTGATATTAAATTTGAATATTTTAAAAATGATTTTTCCCGGAATACTGAAAGGGAGAAAAAGCCAGCAAAGAAAAATGAAAAAATTTACAGCAATAAAACCCTTCAAAAATTTTTTAAAATCATTGATAAAAGATAAAAGAAAAACAGGTAATATAAGATAATAAAAAAAAAGAAAAAAATCCTTCTCAATTGCAATAAAAACTGAATAAAAGAAACATATAAGAAATCTTAATCTCGGGTCTATATCCTCTATTTTTTTATAAAGTTTCATTTCTTTGAAAAATAAAGATAGACACCAAATATTCCAAAAATATAACCAATGCCCCCTATAATATCCATAATCCGGGCTTTTTCCTTTTCTTTTTCTGTCTCTTTTATTAATGGAACAATTGCTTTTTCAACACTCTCCTCAACAATTTTTTTTATTTCTTCCTTATCAATTAAATCCATCTTCTTTTCAACTTCTTTTTTAGTGGTTTTTGTTTCTTCTTTTCTCAATGTCTTTTTCTCTTCAATCTCCATTTCCTTTTCCACTTTATGTCCCATATCACCTGTAAGAACTATTTTTATTTTTTTACATTCTGGAATTTCAAATGAATATAAACCTTCCTCATTTGTTTTCCCATCAATAATCTTTTCTCCTTTTTCATTATAAATTTCAATAAGTGAATTTTTTACTGGAACCCCATCTGAAAAATATCCTTCTAAAAAAATTTTATTTCCTTCTTTATATGTAAACAAATTAATCTTATGGGCAAAACTCAAAATTGTAAATAGAAAAAATAAAAAAATTATTTTTTTCATTTTATCCTCCTATTATCTCTGACTTTGTTTTTTTCAAGAATGTTAAAATAAATCCTGTTATTATTCCTTCAATAAAAGCGATTGGTAAATGGACTAATGTGATTGTTTTTGCAATATTTAAAAAATACTTGTTTGTAGAAATTAATGATAAGGAGACAAAAAGACAAGATAATAGAATTGAAAAAAAACCAGAAAGAAAACCTGTAAGAAACAAATTTTTTTTTAAAAGAGGTCTGAATAAATAATAGGAAATAACAGCCGGTATTGCCATATTACATGTATTTACTCCCAGGGTAGTTAAACCTCCAAATTGAAATAAGATTGCCTGTAAGAATAACGATACTAAAATTGCAGGGAAACTCTTCCATCCAAGAATAATTCCACAAAGACCATTTAAAACAAGATGGGCACTTGATGGACCAACTGGAACATGAATTAATGAAGCAACAAAAAAAGAAGAAGATAGAAGAGAAACCTTTACAAAATCCTCTCCTTTAATATCTCTTAATCCAATTATTGTCCCTGATGCTGCTAAAACTCCACCAGTTGCAAGAACAGAACCTGAAAGAATCCCTTCTGAAATATGCATTTTATTTCATATCATATACTTTAATCCATAAAACACCTGCAACTTCAACTTCTTTATCATTTATTTTCTTTTCATCTGTGCATAATGCTGAAAAACCATACCATCCACTTTTTGGGAAAGAATAATAAAATACACCATTTTCATCTGTTTTTACAACCTGAGTTATAAATGGAGAATATGGTGCTTTAATTTTACCTAACTCATTAAAATATTCAATCTCAACATCACAGAAAGGAACTTTTTTCCCATTAAATTTAACAATTCCATAAAAAATGTTTCCTGTGTAAAGTCCATATGGCCTTGTAAGTGGAACAATCTCAACTTTAAGTCCAACTTCTTTATCCCATCCCTCTTCCATTCCAAATCCATTAACTATAACTTTTGTATAATGAATTATATATTTGTCCTCTGCTGGTTCAAAATATGGTTTTGGAATACAGTAAAAAATGTAATCACCAGGCCTTTTTAAAATATAGTTTAAAGTCCATCCCTTATTTGCCTTTTCATCAGAATAAAATTTAAATTTTGTCTCCTTTAATTCATTCAATAAAGATATTTTTTCTCCTCTGAATAAAACACCAAAATCTTCTGGTTTTTCCATCTCCATTGTTTTTCCTTCAAATGGATGGGCAAATAAAATTTTTAAATTAATATTTGCCTTTTCCTTTTCTTCAACAATATCACTTGAAGGAATTATCATACCAAAATGAGCAAATGCAAAATTGAAAAATATTAAATTCAAAAAAATTAAAAATTTTTTCATTTTTCACCTCCATTTAAAATCTAAATGTTATTCCTGGTAAAATAGAAAAATCTGGTGAATCACTATTCAATCCAATTTTTATACCAAATGCAATATCAAAATTTTCTCCTGGTGAATAAATTAAACCAACTATACCAGAAAGAATTGGCGTATCATCACCTTTTTCTTCATTTGAATCACCCGATAAATCAGCAACAAATCTCAATTTCTCATTTGCAGGTATCTCACATCCGATTGATAAATGATAAAGATTTTCTCTTTCTGTGCTCTCATCCCTTGTATATCCTAAATTGAAATGAACCACCCCTTTTTTAAATTCCTTTGTTGTTATAAAAAGAATTCCATATGTTGCCTTCCCTGCTCCAAGTCCTTTATCATCATCACCTGTTGGAAAAGAAATCCCTGGTTTTAAAGCAAATGAAAGACCTTCCTTTTCATAAAATCTATATTTTAATTCAAGTGAAATATCAGAAATCCCTTTTTCATCTAAAGTTAAAATTCCATTTTCTTTCTCTTTCAAAAATAGATAAGGGACTGTTAAAATCAGATCTGCTTTATCTATAAAACCATAAGAAATAACTGTATCTATCTCTTTTGTCCATGATTTTTTCTCATTTTTATCATATTCATATTCTCCATTCAATTCAATTTGCCAGTTCCCTTTCCCCTGAGTTCCTGTATCATCTGTAATTAAAGGATGAGCAGAAAAAGAATATTTGAAAGTAAAAACAAAAATCAAAAAACCTAAACTTACAAATCTTTTAACCATATTCACCTCCTTTTAGTGTTATTTTTTTTATAATTGTAGCACAAAATTTTTTTCTGTCAAATCAACTTTTCTTTAGGTAGACAAGAAGGATTGATATTGCTGAAGGGGTTATTCCTGGAATTCTGCTTGCCTGTCCAAGGTTTAATGGTTTTATTTTTGATAATTTTTCTATTATTTCAAGAGATAGTCCTGGAATTTTTCTATAGTCAATATTTTCTGGTATTTTTATTTTTTCAAGATTTTTAAATTCTTCTATTTCCTTTAAATTCCTTTCAATATAGGGTGCATATTTAATTTCAACCTCTGCTGTAAAAATAACATCATCTTTAAAATCCTTTGCAATTTCAAAATCCTTTATTTTAACACCATGTCTTCTAACATATTCAAAAATTGTAATCTTTTTTCCATCAACAATAATATTTTTACTTTTAAGAATTTTTTTCAGTTTTTCAATATTTTCAATTTTTTCTTTCGTTCTTTCCCATTCTTCTTTACTTACAAGTCCAAGTTTATAACCAATTTCTCTCAATCTAATATCAGCATTGTCCTCCCTTATCATAAGACGATATTCAACTCTTGAAGTAAACATTCTATATGGCTCATTTGTTCCCTTTGTTGTTAAATCATCTATTAAAACACCTATATAACTTTTTATCCTTTCTAAAATTAATGGTTTTTCATTTTTTATTTTTAATGATGCATTTATTCCTGCAATTAAACCCTGAGATGCTGCTTCCTCATAACCTGTTGTTCCATTTATCTGACCTGCGAGAAATAAATTACCTATAATTTTTGTTTCAAGTGTTGGATAGATTTGCAAAGGATTTACTACATCATGCTCAATTCCATAACCATATCTTAAAATTTTTACATTTTCAAGTCCTTTAATTGTGTGTATAAAATCATCCTGAACATCAATTGGTAAACTTGTTGAAATGCCATTCGGATAATAAATATTTACATCTTTCCCTTCTGGTTCTAAAAATACATGATGCCTTGTATGATGAGGAAATTTAACAACTTTATCCTCTATTGATGGGCAATATCTAACACCAGTTCCTGTTATTTTTCCTGTAAATAAAGGAGACCTGTCAAGGTTTTTTCTTATAATTTCGTGAGTTCTTTCATTTGTATAGGTAATATAACAGGGTTTTTGCTCAATATTTAGTTTTTCTGTTGAAAATGAAAATGGTCTTGGTGGATTATCTCCGTATTGAGGGGTTAAAACTGAAAAATCAATTGTATCGCCATCAAGTCGTGCACATGTTCCTGTCTTAAATCTTAAAATTTCAAATCCAATTTCTTTTAATTTCTCGGCAAGTTTTATACTTACTTTTTTCTCCTCTATTCTTCCACCATAAAAACTTTCAAGTCCTATATGAATTAAACCATTTAAAAAAGTTCCTGTCGCAATTATAACACATTTTGACTCTATTATTTTTTCATTATTTATTTCAACTCCTTTAACAATCTTATTTTCAATTATCAAATCAGTTACTTCTGCTTCAATAACATCTACATTTTCAAGAATTATTTTTTTCATATACTCATTATATTGTTTTCTATCCACCTGTGCTCTACTTGACCAGACAGCAGGGCCTTTTGAACTATTCAATATTCTAAATTGTATTCCGGTTCTATCTGTTGCCTTTGCCATTTCACCACCAAGAGCATCAATCTCTTTAACAAGTTGCCCCTTTCCAACTCCACCTATTGCAGGATTACAGGACATATATCCAATTTTTTCTTTATCAAATGTAATTAACAAAACACTTATTCCCATTTTTCTACAGGCAAGGGCACTTTCAATTCCTGCATGGCCTCCACCTATAACAATCACATCATATTTTTCCATAATTTCACCATCGCCTTTATCCTCTCCCCTAATTTATTTTACCTTATTTTCCCTCTTCCCACCGTTGCCCTGGCGACCTGCTTTAGGCATGGTGGGAGAGGGTTAGGGTGAGGGGATATTTTTTCTTATCACCCTCATCTCTCATTCAGAGAGAAAAAATTTTTTAAGGAGAGAATATTTTGTGAATTTTTTTAAGATTTTCCCTTATTTTAATTTTTTGAGGACATTTTTCTTCACATTTTCCACAATCAATACAAGTATCTGCCTTTTTCCTTTCATCATTCGAAGAACTTCCTATACTTTTATATGCCTCCTTCATTTTTTCAGAACCAAGCAAAATAAAATTATTAAACAAATAAAAAATATGAGGAATTGGAATATTTTGAGTGCAGGGAAGACAGTAATTACATCCAGTGCATGGAATTTCACCTTCTTTTCTCCTCTCATTTATAATTTCCTCTATTAATTTTATTTCACTTTCAGTCAAATATTCCTTACTATTTGCAATCTTTACATTCTCCTCAACCATCTTTATTGAATTCATTCCAGATAGTGCAATAGAAACATTTTTATTTGAAAAAACAAATTTTAATGCTATTTCAACAGGTGATTTATATTTTTCTTTAAAAACATTCATTAAATATGGAAAATCAATAAGCCTTCCTCCTCCAACAGGTCCCATAACAGCAACACCAATTCCTCTCTTTGCAACTTCTTCAATAACATTTTCATTGCTTCTATCAAGTAAATTATACTGACATAAAACAGTTTCAAGAATTTCACAATTTTCAACAATTTTTAACATATTTTCCGGTTTATCATGAAATGAAAAAGAAATATGCTTTATAAGTTTTTCTTCTTTTGCCCTGATTGCCTCTTCAACTAAATTAAGTTTCAATACCTTCTCATTAAAATTCTGCCAGTTTAAAGAATGAAAATGGTAAAAATCAATATAATCAATATCAAGTTTTTTCAACTGTTCTTCAAGAATTCTTCTATAATCATCTCTTTTTTCTATATTCCAGACAGGTGATTTTGTTGAAATATAAATTTTTTCCCTGAATCCCTTAATTGCTTTTCCAAGAATTATCTCACTTTTACCATCACAATATCCATAAGCAGTATCAAAATAATTAATCCCGAGTTCATATGACTTTCTTATAATTTCTATTGATAAATCTTCATCAAATTCCTTTTTCCCATTAATCTCCTTTGTGGGTAAACGCATCGCACCAAATCCAAGTATAGAAACATAAACTCCTGCCTTTCCAAATTTTCTATAAATCATTTGACTTCTCCTTTTGATTTTTATATAATACTCAAAAATATGGTAAAAATCAATAATATTGAAGTTGAATGTGTTAAAGGGGATATAACTGAGCAAAAGGACATAGATGTTATTGTAAATGCTGCAAATAAATATCTTGCTCCCGGTGGTGGTGTTGCAGGTGCAATTCATAAAAAAGCAGGTCCTGAACTTTATGAGGAATGTAAAAAATATGCTCCAATTGAAACAGGAGAAGCAGTAATAACAGGCGGATATAATTTACCAAATCCATATGTAATCCATACAGTTGGGCCTGTTTATTCAGAAGAAAAAAATCCTTCTGAAAAATTGAAAATGTGTTTTATAAATTCATTAAAACTTGCTGATAGTAAAGGCCTTAAATCCATTGCTTTCCCTGCAATTTCAACAGGAATTTTTGGTTATCCATTAGAAGAGGCAGCAGAGGTATCAATAAAAGCAGTAATAGAAATAATCCCATCTTTGAAATCAATAAAACTTATAAGATTTGTTCTTTTTGATGAGAAAACTTATTCTATTTTTAAAGAAAAACTGGCATCATACACCTGAAACTCATTCTCTCTCAATCATTCTCCGAGCCCACCTACGAGGTGGGAAAAAGGGGGGGGTTATTTTTTATAAAAATTCTCTATAATTTTGACTGCTTCTTCAGGTTCATTTACAACTTTAAAAATTTTAAGGTCCTCTTTATCAATATATCCCCTTTTAAGAAGAATATCACTCATCCATTTTATAAAACCATCCCAGTATTCTTCATCCATCAAAACTACAGGGAATTTATGAATTCTTTTTGTTTGAATTAAAGTTATTGCTTCTGTAAATTCATCAAGTGTTCCAAATCCACCAGGAAAAATTATAAATCCTTTTGTATATTTAATAAACATAACTTTTCTTGTGAAAAAATATCTGAATGAGATTAAAGTTTTTATATAAGGATTTGGCTTCTGCTCCTCTGGTAATTCAATATTCAATCCAATTGACTCTGCACCTATCTCACTTGCTCCTTTATTTGCTGCCTCCATTATTCCAGGTCCACCACCTGTAATTATTGTATAACCTTTTTGAGCAAGTAATTTTGCTGTTTCTACTGCTTTCTTATACCATATATCATCTTCTTTTACCCTTGCAGAACCCCATATTGTTATTGCTTTTTCTATTTTTTCAAGTGTCTCAAATCCATCAACAAACTCTGCCATTATTCTGAAAATTCTCCATGCCTCTTCTGAATATTTATCTTTTCTCATCTTTTATCTCCTCAACTATTAAAAGAAGCCCTTTTATATCAACCACCTTTATTTTTTTATTTTTTTCTATATTTCCTGATTTACTTTTCGCTTTCCAGTATTCTCCATGAACAAAAACCATACCCTCTGGATTTAAATCTGTCAAAGTTTTCCCTTCCTCTCCAATAATTCCCTCTTTACCTGTCGTTATTTTCCTTCTTTTCGTTTTCCATGCAAACCAGATAATGAAATAAACAAAAGTTCCTGTTAATACACTTGCTGAAATTATTGAAGATAAAGGTATTCTATATTCTGATGTCTTTTTAAATAACATTAATGAACCAAGAATAAATGTAATAATTCCAGAAGTTATGAATATACCAAAAGTTGGAGTTATCGCTTCAATTACAAAAAATATGAAACTCAAAATTATCAAAATAAGACCAGCCATATTTATAGGTAATGTATGCAAACCAAAAAATGCAAGAATTAAAGAAATAGTTCCAACAACTCCGGGAATTCCAAAACCAGGATGAGAAAATTCAAGTATTATTCCCCAGATTCCAATAATAAGTAAAAGATAAACTATATTTGGGTCAGATATAAAATTAAGTATTTTGTCTTTAAATTCTTCCTTTATCTCATTAATTTGAGTATTTTTTGTATTTAGTTTAACTTGTTTCCCTTCAATAATTACAATTTTCCCATCAATTTTTTCACAGAGTTCATCTATATTTTTTGCTATTAAATCAATAACTTTTTCTTTCAATGCTTCTTCTTCTGTTGATGATAAACTTTCCCTTACTGCTCTTTCTGCCCATTTTTCATTTCTTTTTCTGTGTTTTGCAATTGTCTTTATAAAACTTACTGTATCGTTAACGATTTTTTCCTCAATCTTTCCTTCTGTTTCTCCGCCAGTCAATGTAACTGGATGGCAGGCACCAATATTTGTAGCAGGAGCCATTGCAAGAATATGAGATGATAAAGCAATAAAAGTTCCGGCAGAAGCACATTGAGCACCACTTGGATAAACATAACATATTACAGGAACCCTTGATGAAAGTATTTCCTGAACTATTTTCCTTGTTGAAGATAATAGCCCTCCAGGAGTATCAATTGTTATCAATACAAAATCAGCCTTCTTTTTCTCTGCAATAGAAAGTGTATTTTTAACCTGATAATAAGTAACAGGTCCAATTGCTCCATTAATTTTTAAAAGATAACCAGTCCCTGAAAAAGAAAAATTGAAAAAGAAAACTAAAATAAATATGATTTTTTTCATTTTATTAAAATATCTGGTCTTAAAATTTCTTCTCCTTCAATTTCAACTTTTATCATTGGCCAGTTTTTATCCTCTGTTATAATCAGTTGTCCATTTTCTTTTGTTATTATAGTATCTTCTGATTTTGTTCCTGTTATTGATGGATTCCATGCAAATGCCTGATTTTCATCAATTAATTCATATATATTTTTAGTTGCCCTGAAATACCTTGTTAAATATCCAGTTGGTCCACCCTGATGATGTTTCTTCCATTCCTCTGGATAACCTTCATCTTCATAAATTTTTATTCCCTTTTCAAAAACATCAGAAATTTTTGTTCCTTTTTTTGTATTTTTTATAAATGAAGCATCAACTTTACATACAGAAATATGCTTTTTCTTCAATTCATCTGATAAATTCCCGAAATGAACAAGTCGTGTAAGTGAAACAATCAACCCGTATTTTCTTGCACATAAAACAACCATTACATATCTTTCAATCTTTTTTTCTGTTGGAACCGGATGTCTATATTTTTCAATCCTTTCATCAGATGCAATAAGCAAAACAACTGGAACTATATTTCTACTCCATAATCTTTCACTTAATCTTCCGGCAATTTCTATCTCTTTTTCACCAGATTTTATCTCCTTACATACCTCTGTCATTATTTCAGATGTTTCTTTGCCGAGTTCCCTATATCTTTCAATCTCTTCAGGTAATAAAGGAAAATGGAGTTCTTCTATATTAAACTGGATAAATGAAGGAAAATACTCTATATCAGAACCAACAAGTTTACATCCGAGTTTTCTTATTCTATCTACAAATTTTTCCTCATACCAGTTTTCAATAACAGGTTCAAATCCAGAATTTTTTAATTCTTCTTCAGAAATTCTTGGATATTCAATATTATTTGTGAGATAATAAATTTTATTTTCAGTTATCAATAACTTACAAACACCTATTTCTGTATGAAGTCCAACATAATTTATTTTCCCACCAGTAAACCATGCAAAATTACTCACTTTATTTATCAAAAATCCATCAAGTTCTTTCTCTTTAAAAAATCTTTTTAATCTTTCCCATTTTATTTCTATTTCTTTTTCCATATTTAAATTATCTAACAAATTTGACTTTTATTCAAGTTTATTTTAAATTCAAAGTATGAGTGGGAAAGAAAGAGTTTTAAATGCTTTCAATCATAAAGAGAGTGATTTTGTTCCTGTCTCTGACCAGTTGATTGTTTCAAAGGTTGCATCGGAAATTCTTGAAAGATATGCTTATACAGGTGGTGGAAAGTTTTCAAAGGATACGATTGAATTATTATATAGAGGTGAAAGGGATTTTCTTGTTGAAAGATATGTTGAAGATACGGTTGAAATTCATGAAAAACTTGGACTTGATTTTATAAGAGTTGGAACTGTGCCTTCAAAAAATTATTCAAAAGATGATTTGCCAAGAAAAATTGGAGAAAATACATATCTATATGAAAATAGAGAAACAAAAAACTGGTCAATATATAAATTTTCACCTTCTTCAGGACAATTTTTTTGTGTATTTTTCTTCTTTTGATAAAGATGGATTTGATGCTTTTGAAAGAGAAATTAAATATATAGAGAAAAAAATGAATGAGGAAATTAAATTTGAAGATAAAAGTATATTTGAAGGATGGGATAGAATTGTGGAAAAAGTTGGGGAAAAAATGGCAATTGCTTTTTCTGTTGGCATATCAATCCCCATTCATCCTGTTTATCTTGAATCTATTATTTTGAAACCAGAATGGATTGAAATTTACCTTGATTACCAGACAAATATACTATTGAATTTATAAAGGAAGCAAAAAAACATGGCGCTGATTTTATTCTTGGGGGAGGAGACCTTGCTGATAAAAATGGTCCGGTTTATAGCCCATCAGTTTTCAAAAAATTTCTTATGCCAAGATATAAAAATATACTTGATTTTTGCCATTCCCTTGGTTTATTTTATGTTTACAGAAGTGATGGAAATACAAGGCCTTTATGGGATATATGGTTTAATGAGATTGGATTTGATGGTTATGGAGAAATTGATAAGTCAGCAGGTATTGAATTAAAGGAATTGAAGGAAAAATATGGAGAAAAAATTACACTTATTGGAAATGTTGATTGTGCAAAAACACTTGTATATGGAAGCAAGGAAGATATTTATAAAAAGGTTGAAAAATGTATAAATGATGCTAAAAATAGAGGTGGATTTATTTTAAGTTCTTCAAATTCAATTTATTATAATATTCCTGCAAAAAATTTTATATATATGATTGAAGCAGCAAGAAAATTTGGTAAATATTAAATCTTAATCTTTGAATATTTTTCAGCATAATCACCGATTAAAGGAAGTTTAAAATATTCTCCCTGAAATGACTTAACAAGAAGAATTATCCATATAATAGCCCCACCAATATATATGATACTTAAAAGAAGATAACCAATTATGCGACCCAGAACAGGAATAAAGGTAATAACAGTTATAAAAATTTTTAAAATTGTCAAAATTCCACTGAAAATTATACTTTGCATTGCATTAAATCTTACATATTCACTTTTCTTTTCTGTAAGGAAAATTATAAGTCCAGAAGCCCAGCCAAAAAAATATGCTATAAAACTCAACAATTTTTCTCTATCTTCCATATATCCTCCTTTCTATTTTTATTAAATCTATTTTTTTCCATGAACCTTTTAAAAATCTTATAAAAAATATAATCCCATTTATTATAACATAAAAAGTTGCAATAACCCAAGCAATAAAAACATTAGCAGAAAAGAAAAATATAAGTACATAAAGAGGAATAAGAAAAAGGAAGATTGAGGTTGATAGAAAGGTATTCATTATAAATTTTGTATCTCCTGCACCCCTTAATGCTGAAATAAAAATAATATTCATTGTATCAAATAGAGAATAAAAAGCAACAAATCTCAAAAGAATTATTGTTAATTTTCTGACCTCTTCAAAGTTTTCTATGTAGATTTTGGGCTTAAAAAATTTAATGTAAAAATCAGGAATTAAAACATAACTTAAAGCAATCAAAAACATATAAATGAAAGTAATAAAAAATCCAATAAATGCAATCCTTTCTCCTTCATCTTTTTTATTCTCTCCTATATAGTTTCCAATAAGAATTGATACACCAGTTCCAATACCAAGCATAGGCATAAAAGCAACCGTATTTACATTAAATGCTATGTTTGTTGATGATAAAGGAGTAATTCCAAGTTTACCAATTATAAGTAAAAAAATTGTCCATACTGATATATCAAGAAAATAATAAACTCCATTAGGTACCCCAAATTTCAATAATTCTATAAATAATTCTTTATCAAATTTAAAATCTTTTACATTGTAAATTTCTTCCCTTTTGTTCAAAAATAAGAAAAGATAAATAAAAAAAGACAAAAATCCTGAAATTATAGTTGCTATTCCTGCTCCTTTAATTCCCATTTCAGGAAAAATAAATTTCCCAAAGATTAAAAGATAATCAAGAATTAAATGGGAAAATGCCTGCAATGAACTTACGAATAAAACTATTTTAGTTCTGCCCTGACCTGAAAAAAATGAGGACAAAGATACTGAGGCAATGGATGGAAAGGCACCTATACATAAAATTTGAAAATAAATAATTTCATAATTTATTATATCTTTTTGGTGACCAAAAAATTTAAAAAAATATGGAGCAACTGGAATAAGTAGAAGATGAAAAATACCTCCAATAATTCCAAGATATATACCCTGCCATACAATTTTACCTATTTTTTCATAATTTTTTGAACCATAATATTGAGCGACAAATGTATTTACAATGCCTGCAATTCCTGTGAAAATACTCATTGTTGTTAAATTTAAAAAACTTGATGGCATAACAGAAGCAAGGGCTTTAACTGAATACCAGGAAATAAACATCCTATCAACAAAATGCTGAATTGTCCATATACTTGAACTTATAATCAATGGAAGAGAAACAGATAAAAGTTCTTTCAAATGATTTTTCATAATTATTTCTTAATTCCTTTCTACTTTTATGAAGAGAAAAAGTTTGGTAAGTCAAAGATAATTTCTTATAAATTAATAACACATTTTATAACTCCATCTCTATATTCAGAAACAAGATTTAATGCATCCTCTATCTTTTCAAATTGATACCTGTGAGTTACAATCTCTTTAAAAGGAAGTTTAGAATTTTTAATTAAGTTTAAAGCAATCTCTGTGCAAAAAGCACTTCTTCTTACATTTATAAGTTCAAGTTCCTTTCTTCTCATTATATGTGCTTCAAACTCAACTATATCTTCAGAAGGAATACCAACAAGAACACTTTTCCCTCCAATTCTACTTGTATGAATAACTTGTCTGAATGTTTCTTTTTTCCCTGCTGATTCAAAAGAAATATCAACTCCCCTATTATCTGTAATTTTTTTCACAATTTCTGTAATATCTTCTTTATTTGCATTTACAGTAAAATCAGCACCTATTTTTTTTGCAAATTCAATTCTTTCATCTATTAAATCAGATACAAAAATTCTATTTGCACCGCTTTCCCTTGCAGAAAAAAGAATAGATAATCCAATTGGTCCTGCTCCAAGAATAGCAATATCGTCTCCAATTTTTAATCCACTTAACTTCACTGCATAAATTCCTATCGCAAGTGGCTCTGACAAAACCCCCTCTTCATATCCAAGACCTTCAGGTATTTTTATTAAATTTTCTTCAGGCATTACAATATATTCCCTTAAAGCACCATCAACAGGAGGGGTCCCAAGAAATCTAACAAAAGGACATATATTAGGTCTTCCTCTTATACAGAATTCACACTTCCCACAACTTATACCTGGCTCAATTGCTACCTTATCCCCTTTTCTAAATTTTTTTACATTCTTTCCAAATTCTACCACCTCTCCACTTGCTTCATGTCCTAAAATAATCCTATCCTTTACAATCTGGTCTCCAATTTTCCCTTCAAGAAAATAATGAACATCTGAACCGCAAATACCTACACATTTAATTCTTACAAGCACATCATTATCATTTCTAATTTCTGGTTCTTTTTCTTCTTCTATTACAATTTTCTTTTTTCCAACAAGATATGCTACTTTCATTTTCCACCTTATAAAATATATTTTTTAATAACTGAAGCAAGATTATAACCCATTTCCTCAAAACCCTGGGATGATGGATGAATTCTATCTGTCATAAGCCCTCTTAAATCTTTTAAAATTTTAAAACCTGATATGTGAATTACATTCTCCTTATTTATCTCCTTTACTTTATTTTTCACTATATCTCTGAATTTTTTCTGTTTTTCTTCATTATCAAAATCCATATAAAAAGGAAATATATCAATAAAAAACAAATATTTTTCTGGCTTTTTGCTTACTATTTTTTCAACAAAATAATCAACTCTCTTTTCAAACTCTTCTATCTCACACCAAGTCACCATATTTACACCAAGTTCAAAAGTAGCAAAATACCAGTCATCTCTTTCTGCAATATAATCTGCAATTTCTTTCTCAAGATGTGCTCCACCTCCAAATCCAAGATTTAAAGCATCCATACCAAGAATATAGGCAGTTTTTGCTACATATGTATAAGTTGGAACAATTGAAAAATCGCCATGAGTAATTGAAGAACCATATGCAAGAAATTTTTTATCAGGAATCTGATTTTTTGAAGGTGGTTCAAATTCTCCTTCAATATCAATAATCCTTAAATCAACTAAATGTGGAAGAACAATTCTTATAACTGATGGGTCAAATTTTAAATTTTTTTCCTTCTTTAATTCTCTTAATTTTTCAATATTCTGTGGATACTGTATTTCAATAACTACTGGATTTTCATTTACAAAATACCACCAATGAAAAAAATCTCCAAAATAAACTTCACATATCCCTGTTCTCCATATTACTTCCATATCTGCTTTCATAATTATTTTTGCCTTTTCACTTTTAAGATTAAATCTCAATTCACATCCTGCAGGCATAAAAGCACAATTTTTAGCACTGTCATTCAATTTAATCCTTAAATTTTCTGGAATCCTTGAAATCTGCAAACCATCTTCCTTCTCAAAAATCTCTTCTACATTCCAGAACTCAATATTTTTATAAATCATTTTTCTCCTTTTTAAATTTTTGAAATCTGTATATCAAGATTTAAATTGAGTTTCATAGGTATTGTTTCTGTCTTTCGGTTTTTTACATCAGGAGAGGATGGTATTTCAAATTTTATATATAATTCAATTGAAAAGTTTCCATTAAAATTATTAATAAGACCTTCTTCTTCATTAAAATTAAAAATTCCATTTGATATATTTTTCCCATTAAAAATTATTTTTGTATCTTTTTCTTTTTTAATTTCCTTTATAACCTGGCTACCAACTAATTTTATAAAATTCTTCTTCTCATACAAATAAATAAATTTTATATCACACATTGGAATACCTGGAATAGTAAAACCAGGAATTTTTTGTTCCCAGGTTTTGCCATAAGTAATATTATCTGGGAATGAGGGAAGAATTTTTAATATCTGCTGTAAACTCAAAATACCTCCTGTAGTATCTTCAACCTGAATTATCTCACCATTTTTCTTCATTTTAACCATACAACTTGAAATAAAGGAAGATATTCCTGTTTCAGAATTTGTTAAATCTTCAAATACATTTTCTTCAACTTTAACCATTGTTTTTATAGGTGTAATTTTAAGATTATAAAACTCATTTTCTGTGCTTACAGGTTCAATCTTTAAAACACCTTTTGAATAAAATTTAGATTTTTTTTCTTGTGTCCCCGGGTAAGAAAATGAAATATTACCTTGAATCTGAAAAGAATAATTCACAAAACTTTTTTCATTATATTTATAAATAATTTGTGAAAAACATAAAAAAGACAAACAAAAGAAAACAAAAAATATTTTATTTTTCATTTTTCCTCCCCCTTAATAATTTTGAACAAATTCTTTTATTCTCTCAACTGCTCTTTTTAAATTCTCAATACTTGTAGCATAGGATATTCTTATATATTTGTCAACTCCAAAGTCCTCTCCTGGAACAGTTGCAATAAGTTTTTCTTCAAGTAATTTTTCTGATAGTTCTTTTGAATCCATATTCTTAAAATTTAAAAACATATAAAATGCACCTTCCGGGAAAGGATATTTCATTTCTTCTGGCAAATTTTCAACAAGAAAATCTCTTCTTTTTTTAAATTCTTCAACCATATTTTTATACAATCTTTCTCCTTCTTTTATTGCATAAAAACTTGCTTTCTGAGATATTGTAGATGGTGCAGAGGTAGTTTGTCCCTGTATTTTCGCAATTGAATCAGCAATTTCTCTTTTACAGGCAATATAACCTATCCTCCATCCAGTCATGGCAAAAGTTTTTGAAACACCATTCACAATTATTGTTAAATTCTTAATCTCATCAGAAAATTGAGCAATACTTATATGTTCTTTTCCATAAATTATTTTTTCATAAACCTCATCAGAAATACATAAAATTTTATTTGAAATGACTATATCAGCAATCTCTTCAAGTTCCCTTTTATCATATACAATACCTGTTGGATTTGATGGGCTATTCAAAATTATTGCTTTTGTTTTTTTTGTAATTTTTGATTTTAAATCATCAATATCTATCTTAAATTTCTCATCATAATTACAGAAAACAGAAATCCCTCCACATATATTTACCATTGCTGGATAACTAACCCAATAAGGAATAGGTATTATAACTTCATCTCCCGGATTAAGTATTGATAGAAATATATTGAAAAGTGAATGTTTTGCACCATTTGAAACAACTATTTCTTCTATCTCATATTTTAACCCATTTTCCCTTTCAAGTTTTTCACATATCGCCTCTCTTAATTCCTTTAATCCCTTTTCCTCTGTATATTTTGTATAACCATCCTTCATTGCTTTTATTGCATATTCCTTTATATCATCTGGTGTATCAAAATCAGGTTCTCCAACAGTTAAATTTATAACATCTAAACCTTTTGCCTTCATTTCCTTTGCTTTTCTATTTAAAATTAATGTTGCTGAACCCTTTATTGATTTTGCTCTTTCTGATAAAAATTTTTCCATTTTCCCTCCTACTTAATAAATTCCAAAGGAGAAATATAATCACCAAATTTTTCTCTTGCTTTTTCTAATCTTTTTTTCTGTTCTTCAAGCACTTCAAAAACTTTATCTGGCATTTCTTCCTGACTCTTAAGGAATTTTATAACTCTTTCAATTTTTGCGATATTTTCAGGAACTCTTATTGTAAACTGTTTTATATAGTCATCCTCTGAATAATCCTTTTTCAAAACATTGTTAAATAGTTCTCTCAAATCCTTATAAAATGGTATCATTCCTGTTGGTGTTTCAATTGCCTTCACATCATTATGAACCCTCAATTCTATCCATTTTATCCATACATGCTTATCCTTCCTTGAATTAAGAAAATCACCTGTTTTTAAATCTCTTAAAAAGTAATTAACACCAAAAACAAAAGGAACCTTTTTTAAACCCCTTCCAAATTCAATATAATTTTCAATATATTTCCCAAGGGTTATAGAAACAAAATCCTGAATACTCATTATATTTATCTCATATTTCCCTTCTTCTCCAACAATTGCAAAAGTAGTTTCTGTTTCAAGTGCAACACCATATGCAATTATTCCATGAACCCAGTCATATCCTTGTTGAACAGGAACATAACCTCTATAATCCCTTCCTCCAAAAATTATTGCTCCAAGTTCAACACCTTCTGGATTTTCAAGTTCTTCATCACAATTAGGTAACACCTTTAATGATATTGTATATCTTGCATTTTTATGTGATGGTAAAATTTCCTCTCCCTTTTCATCCTTTTTCCCTTTATACCATTTTCCTGAATAATTTATCCCCTCTTTTGGTAATTCACATCCCATATCAAGCCACCATACTTTTCCATCCTTAACGAGCACATTTGAAAAGATTATTTCATTTGGAGATGTTATTGTTTTATATATTAATGGGTCATCAACTGGATTTACTCCCTGAATTATACCAAAAATTCCACATTCTACATTTACTGCTTTACAAACACCATTTATATTTCTTACATAGGCAAGGTCATCAGAAAGAATCCTTTCTCCTTCAAGCATCGCTGTTGAAGTTTTACCACATGCACTTGGAAAAGCACCTGCAATATATGTTTTCCTTCCATTTGGTCCATAAACTCCTATAATCATAAAATGTTCAGCAAGCCATCCTTCTCTATGTGCCTTTCTTATAGCAAGTCTTAAAGCAAGTTTTTTAAATCCTACAGAATTCCCGGCATATTGAGTATTTACACTATAAACTGTATTTTCTGTATAATCAATATAAATCCTCTTTTTATCATAATTTTTACTTGTCATATTCTCATCAAGTTCTCCTGCTGAATGAAGAGTGAAAAATATGTCTGAATTATCATCAATTTTAATTATTTCTTCATAACCATGTCTATAAAGTAAATCAACAGAGTGGGCAACATACCAACTATCAGTGCATTCAATACATGGAATTGTAAAAACTGAATTCGCTGGACCAAGAACAAGAAATCTTATAATCATTGTTTTACCTTTCATAGAATCTTTAAGCAGTCCCTTTATTTCATTTAGCCCCTCATCTCTATCCATCTGATTTAAAGAACTACTCAATTTATCCCCTTTAGGAACAAGAAATCTTGTAACCTCTCTATCCCTTCCCTGGTCATAATATCCATCAAAATGAAATGTATGTCCTGGAGTTAATAATGCTGCACTTTCCTCTCTGCTTACAATTGCCATATTTTTTATATGTGCAATCTCATCAGGAGTATCACTGCATACAAAAACATCATCTGGATTACATAACAAAATACTCTCTGCTATAAATTTCAAAATTTTTAAACTTTTTATATTTTTCAATTTTTCAAACTCCTCGCTTTTCAATCTTTTTTCAAGAATCTGGATATAATAATCCCTCATTTTTGCCTCCCGATTTAGTTTTTAAATTTTTAAAGTTTGGATTTTATTTTAACATATTTTAAATTTGATGTAAAATAAAAACCATGAAAAAAATTATTGCTGTCTGTGGAAGTAATGCAGGAGATAAAAACCTAAATGAAAAAATATTGAATATTGCAGAGAAAGTTGGATATTTAATTGCAAAAAAAGGTGGAATTTTAATCTGTGGTGGGCTTGGTGGAGTTATGGAATATGCAAGTAAAGGAGCAAAAGAGGCAGGTGGAATAACAGTAGGAATATTACCATTTGATAAAACAAAAGCAAATAAATATATTGATGTTCCAATAGCAACGAATCTTGGATTTTATAGAAACTATATAATTGTAAATTCAGCAGATGCTATTATAGGAATATGTGGAAGATGGGGAACATTAAATGAAATTTCTATTTCAATTGCACTTGGGAAACCAACAATTTTAATTTCTACTTCTGGTGGAATTTGTGAATTATTGAGTAGAAAAGATATTCTTGAACAATTTGAAGAAAAACCTTATATAGCAGAAACACCAGAAGAAGCAGTTGAACTTGCCTTTAAATTATCTAAATAGAAGCGGAGGGTGAGGGACTCGAATCCCCATGTCTCGCTTCGCTCTTTAAGGGGGACTTTGTCCCCCTTAATCTTCCCCCTAATGCGTGGGGAACGCTTCTTTCCCTACACCCCTTTCGGCCATGGGGTTTTTCTTCATGGAAGCGGAGGGTGAGGGACTCGAACCCCCATGTCCTTAACGGACGGCGGATTTCAAGTCCGCTGCCTTACCTATTAGGCTAACCCTCCAACTTCAGGAATTTTTTACTTACTTTTTCTTTTTTATATTATACCATAAAATCAAATTTTATTTAAAATTTTTTCTGTTATTGTTTCATTATCAAGAATTTTTTGTTTTTCAATCCATTTATCTAAATCAATTTTATCAAATCTTAATCTTTTTCCAATTTTAACAAAAGGAATTTGTCTCCTATAAACCATACAATATAAAGCATTTATACTTATTCCCAGATACTCACTTGCCTCTTTTACTGTTAGCAATCTTTTCTCTCCCATTTTCTATTTTGCTACTATACAAAAATAAAAAAGGGGCCGGTTCAAAAGCCAGCCCCTGTTTTTCAGGTAACCCTCAAATTCTAATTTTATTTTACTGAAATATTTTTATATGTGTCAAGAGTTGTATAGTCAGTAAAAAGCATGAATTAAAAAGAAAAAAACTCCCTTTTTAAACCTTATCCGTATGAAACCTTAACATCAAATTTTTTATTCATTCTATTAACCCTATATTTTTGTTGTTTAAAAAATAACCATATAAATTGTTCCTGAATTTCTTGATTTTCAAAAATTATAATTTCAATATTTGGTTATCTTATAAAACTATAAATTATCAACAAACTGCCTAAAAACAAAAAAATTATTCCAACAAGAGATTTAGTTAGAGGAAGCGATTTCTTTAAAATACTTGATAAAAACTGACTTTTCATACCGAAAAACACAAACAAAAAGATAAAAATTAAAGGCATGATAAAAAAGAGATTATAGATTAAGAGATATAGATTAAAATTTCTTGAAAATTTAGAAATAAGCAAAATAGAAGGCAGATATAATTGTCCTGTGCATATACTTTCTTGAATAGATATAATTGCTCCTATAAAAAATGAAGTTGGTAAATGATAATTTTTCATAAAAAAACTTGCTATAATCTGATTAATTCTTTTTTTAACTTTCTCTGGCAACTTGATTTTATACTCTCGGGCATCTTTTTTACACTCAATTATATTTAAAAAACCAGCAAGAACACAAAAAAACCCTGAAATTAAAAATATAAATTTTACAAGCACATTTATAGCAGAAATAAGATTCACAATTCCCTTTAAAAAAACTCCTATAAAAAAATAAGTGAGAAAAACACCAAGTATATAAAAAATACCAGTATAAATTATTCTTTCTTTTGATTTACCAGTTGCAATAAGAAAAGAGACAAAAAACACTATTACTCCGAAAGCACAGGGATTAATTCCATCCAAAAGGCCAGCCAGGATAATAGCAGGCAAAGTTATTTCTTTAATTTTATTAGAAACAATTTCATTTTTCCCTTTCAATAATATAGGCAATTTTTCTTTTATCTCTTTTTCACCAACAACTACATTATTCTTATAAAAAACAACAGGTAATTCAGAAGGAAGAGAAACTTCAAGTCCAATTTTTTTAAGATTTTCAGAATAAATTTTGTAATTTTCAACTTTTCCAAGATCAAAAAACTCAACTTTTTCATTATATAATTTACAGATATAAGGGAAGAACTCTTTTTTTAATTTCTGGCAATGAGGGCAATTTGGAGATTCAAAAACAATAATTGTAAAAAGGAAACAAAATTTTAAATTTTTTCTCATTTGTTTTCTTTGAAGAATTTTATTATAATTTTTGCATGAGGGTCAAGTTTTTAATTATTCTTTTAATTCTTTTAAATTTTTCAATTTTTGGGGATATTTTTGATACAGAAGATGGTTTTATAGTTAAAATAGATGGGAAAATAGTTGAAATCTGCAAAGGTGAAAGGATTGAGCAAATAGAAAAAAGAACAAGAGAGATTGTAAAAAGGAGCACAGGAGAAAACAGACAAATAAAGGATTATAAAATTTCTTATTTAGGCAATACATTTTATATTTTTACATACAGAATTTTCATGAATTCTCAATTTTTATTTCCTATTTCGGTTGACCCCTTTGAATTAGTAATAGTTGATGGAAAAATACAAAAAACATATTCAAAACCTTCACAGAAAACAGGAGATTTAATACAGGACAAAAAAATAGAAAATATTAAAAAAATGAAATTTTATCTGAATAGTTTATCCACATCAATAGGAATGATATTAACATACTGGTCAAATATAGGGAAAAAAAATCTAAGATTGGAAAAAGAAGAAGATGAAGCATATATAAGGGAAATAAACAAAATATGTGCAAGTTGTCTTGAAATTCCAGCAATTGAAATTTTCTGTGCAAGTAGAGGATATAATGCAAAAACAAAAACAATTACAACAGAAAATGAAAATTATCTAAAATTTATAGAAGGAGAAATAAAAAACAATAGACCAGTATTAACAAAAATTACATCTTGGGGCCTTGTTCATTATGGAGTATTATATGGAATAAAAAATGAAGAAAAAGAAAACTATGGATTGATTTATTTACCTGTAAAAAATGGACCAACTTATGAAATAGAGATAAACTTTAATCAATTGACCAGTCAAATAACTTTTACATTAATTGATATAAAATAGCCAAATCCCTAATTTTTTCAACCTTTTCAAATTCCTCTTGACAAATTTAGAAATTATGTTCTAAAATAAAATTGAGGAAAATGAAAGGCAAATTTTTAATCATAATTTTTCTAATAAGTATAAGTGTAGGGTTGTCTCTAAATGAACCAATTACTCCAACCGGAAAATATAATCAACTTTCTCCTGATACAATTGAATTTAATGAGATAATGGACTTATGGAATTCCCATCAATATAACAAAGCAAAATTAAAATTTGAAAAATTTATAGAAAAATATCCTTTAAGTGTATGGAAAGCAGAGGCAAAATTTCATCTTGGATGTCTTTCATATTATGAAAAGGAATATAATAAAGCAGAAGAAATATTCAAACAACTAAAACAGGAATATAAAAATACCAATATTGAGAATAAAGTTAACATACGACTGGGAAATCTTTACTATAAGCAAAACAGAATAGATGAATCAATAGAAAAGTTAAAAGAAGTTCTTTCAAATAATCCAACACCATCACAGTATAAATATTCCTTCGCGTGGTTAAGATATTTAAAAACTCAACAAATAGCACAAAAAAGAGCAAATTTATGTGGTATAAGAGCACTTGCCTATTGTCTTAAAATACTTGGTAAAGAAAAAGAAGCAAATAATCTATTAACTATTAAAAAATCAGACCAGCCATATTCAATTTCAGAGATAATAAAAATGGCAAAAGATTATGGTATAGAGGCCTATGGTGCAAGATTGGATTACAAAAAATTAAGTATGATAAAAAAGCCAGTGATAATTTACCTTAAAAATAAAAACCATTTTATAGTATTAAAAGAATTAAATGGTAAGAAAGCAAAAATAGTTGACCCATTTAATGGGGAAAAAGAAGAAGAGATAGAAAATATAAGAAAATTATGGGATGGAGAAGCAATAATATTTACAAAAATAGAGAAAAAATATCTTTTAACAGAAAAGGAAATGAATGAATATAAAGGAGGTTGTTGTGGAAAAGCATTACCACCGCCCTGTCTTGGAAATGATTGTGAAACGTGCCCAGCAGAACTTCCACCAGTTCCACCACCCGGAGGAAGTAATGGATGTGCAACAGGTAATTGTGGGGGGACCAGTGGAGGGAACAATGGAAGTATTAGAGCAAATCCTAAAATATCAGTAAGTCCAAGAAGTTTAAATCTTATAGTTGAAGAAACTCCAATTGGATATAATTCACAAATAGGTCCTTCTCTCTATATAAAACTTACATATAACACAGATGATTCAGATACTGGATTTTTTGGTAATGGATGGAGTTCAATTTTGGATATAAGATTATACGAGCAACCAGACCAGAGTATAATAATAAAAAGGTCTTCAGGTAATCAAACAATTTATGTATACTCGGATGGAGATTATATAAGTCCAGCAGGCATTTATCATACACTTATAAAAAATTCTGATGGAACATTTACATTAAAAGAAAAGTCAGGCACAAAATACTATTTTGGGACAAATCAGAGGATAAAAAAGATAGAGGATAGAAATGGAAATTTTATAATATTTAATTATGATTCCTATGATAGACCTATTGAAATAATTGATTCAGTTGGAAGAAAAACAACAATAACATATAATTCAAATAATCTTGTATCTCAAATAGAAGACCCTATTGGAAGGAGTGCTTATTTTTCTTATGATGAAGCAGGCAATTTAATCTCAATCACAGATATAGGAGGTTATTCCTGCTCATTTACATATGACTCAAACAACAATATAAACTCAATAACAACACCATTAGGAACAACCAATATAATATATCAAAATCCATACTTGCAGATGTATAGAATAAAAATAATAACTCCAAATGGTAAAACAACTGACTATTTCTGGGATGGAAGTGGATTTACTTCAGGAGCAAATATAATAACTACACCAGCAGGGAAACAGACATGGTATTTTGTAAACTGGGAAGGATTGGTAGATACAATACTTGAAGCAATAACTCCAGTTGAAATTCCAGACCAGCAACCCTCCTGGATTTCTATTCCAGAAGGTTATTACACTTATTTAACATATGATGAAAATAAAAATTTAATACAGAAAACCGACCCACTTGGAAATACATACACCTACACATATGATACAAATGGGAATCTAATAAGTTCAACAGACCCATATGGTAAAACCACAACATATTCTTACGATTCAAATAACAACTTAACTTCAATAACAGACCCTCTTGGAAGAACAACATATTTCACATATGATGAAAAAGGAAATCTCATATCAAAACAGGACCCACTTGGAAACACATACACTTACACATATAATTCAAATGGAAAAATAACTTCAATGACAGATCCAAAAGGAAACTCAACAAATTTTGAATATGATTCTTATGGAAATTTAACAAAAATAATAGACCCACTTGGAAACCAGACAACCTTTACATATGACATAATTGGAAGAAAAATATCACAGACAGATGCAAAAGGAAGGACAACAAATTACACATATGATAATATGGATAGAATAACCCAGATAAAATTTCCTGACAATTCAACAATTTCATATACTTATAATTGCTGCGGAATATCAACAATAACTGACCAGAATGGGAAAACTACTTACTATACATACGATAATATGATGAACCTTATAAAAATAAAGGATGCAAATGGAAACGAGACAATTTATACATATGATGAGGATTGTAGATTAAAATCAATAAATGACCCAAAAGGCAACATTACAACATTTACTTATGATTATCTTGGCAATTTAATTAAAAAGACATATCCAGATGGAAGTTATGAAACATACCAGTATGACGGTAATAAAAACCTGATAAAGAAGATAAAACCCGATGGGAAAACAATAAATTATAAATATGACAAATTGAATAGATTAATAGAGGTAAAAGTAGAATGAAAGATAAAATATTTAAAATTTTTGTTTTTTTATTCCTTTTTATAATAAGTAAACTATTTTCACAACAGATAACACTTTCAATAGAAAAACCAGAGCAGGATAGTATCTTATGGGCAAAAGAAGAAATAAAATTTTCATTCAATTCTGATATACCACTCACAAGAATTCTACTTACAATAAACAATGAAAATTATGAATACTATTTATCTCCTGGTCAGACAGAGGGATATATAGGGAAATTCTGGATAGTTCCTTTTAATATACCTCAGGATACAAACATAACAATAAACATATATGCAGAGGGATGGATGGGTTGGGATATATATTCTAATTCAATAAGTTCAAATTTCCTTATTCATCATCCTGTATTAAACTTAAATGCAAATCCTCAAACTTTTAACCATCTTACAGGAACAAATCTATCATATGAATTTTCTCCATTAGGTGAGCAATCAGAAATAAATTTAACAGCAGATATAATAGATTCAAATAATTTAGTGGTTAAAACATTTGAAGAAAATGTTTCTCATAATGCTGGAACTTATTCATTTTTCTGGGATGCTAAAAATAATCAAGGAGAAATACTACCTGATGGGAATTATAAATTTAGGGTTAAAGCACAGAAAGGAGAAAAGATAAGAGAATATACAAAAGAAATAAGAATAGATGCAACAGGTCCACAAATCACATATATATACCCGGCAAATGGAAGCATAATTGAATATCCAGAAGTAATAATAAGAGTTGAATTTAATGACCCATCAGGAATAAATCTATCTGAATGCAAACTATATCTTGATGGACAGGATATAACTTCAAATTGTTGGTGGACAGAAAATAGAGTTGAATACTGGACATGGGTAAGTGAAGAAGAACATATTGCAAGAATAATTTTAAAAGATACAATCGGTAATACAACTGATTATACATGGAATTTCAGAATGAATGATATACCTCAGATTTACTATTTTATACCTGAAAATGGAGCAAGAGATTTACCTTCACCTATAACAATTTACTGCTGGTATGAAGATAGAGGTTCAGGAATAAATCCTTCAAACTGCCAGTTCATACTTGATGGAGTAGATAAGACAGGTTCGTCAAATTTCACCCCATGGGATTTCTCATATACAGGGAAAATTACAAAAGGAGACCATACAGCAACTTTAATAATAATGGATTATGCAGGAAACCAGAATCAATTAACTTGGCAATTCCATATAGAAGAAATACCACCTGAAATAACAAATGCCTATCCTGAAAATGGCTCAGTTTACTATGATAATATCCCTGAAATAACTGCTCATTTTTATGATTCAATAAGTGGAATAGATACAACAACTGGAGTAAAACTTATATTTGATGGAATAGATGTCACAGGCAACTCAACAATAACATCTGATACAATAAGATATATACCTTCCACATTATCATCTGGACAGCACACTTACAAAATAATAGTCAAAGATAATGCAGAAAATCAAACAGAAATAACAAATACATTCACATATACTCTTTTAAATACAATAAGATACACATATGATGATGCAGGAAATATAATAAGAATAGATGATGCAACAGGAACAACTTACCTTTATTATGACAATGCTAATAGATTAATTAAAAAACAGGATACAAAAGGAACAGAAATAAACTATACATATGACCAGAATGGAAACAGAACATCAATAACATATAAAATAGGAACACATCAAAAAACAATTAACTACATATACAACCAGAAAAACCAGTTAATACAGATACAGGCAGATAATGGCACAACAACATTTACATATGACCAGACAGGAAATTTAATAGAAAAACAGTTGGCAAATGGGATAAAAGAGGTGTATAATTATGATAGTATGGATAGGTTAGTGGAGATTAATTATTCAGGGACAGGAAAAACTATATCTTACACTTATGACCTTGCTGGGAATTTAATAACTACAACTGACTGGACTGGAACAACTACCTACTCTTACGACAATATATATCAACTAACCTCAATAACCTATCCAGATAACCAAACAATAAATTACACATACGACCAGGCAG
>Ga0080004_1155234_pt1 | contig 103570 bp, 106 predicted proteins | sample WasSprMetagenome_FD_69207 | JGI IMG/M metagenome (GOLD analysis project Ga0080004, IMG submission 69207) | Sulfidic aquatic microbial communities from Washburn Spring, Yellowstone National Park, USA - WS (SPADES assembly) (version 2) | ecosystem: Environmental > Aquatic > Thermal springs > Hot...
TAGTTCAACTGAACGGGTTTGAACTCAAAAATGCTCTGGCTTTATCTGGCGGCGAAGCCCAAAGAGTGGCAATAGCCCAAGCCTTAGTAACAGAGCCTGACCTGCTACTCCTCGACGAACCTACAGCAAACCTTGATCCAAAGAACGTCTCCATAGTTGAAGAGATAATCTCCCATGTTAACAGGGAAAGGCAAACAACGATAATTATGACAACCCATAACATGTTTCAGGCGGAAAACCTAGCCCATAGACTAGCGTTTCTCAATTATGGGAAAATTGAGTCAGTAGGCACGTTTCAAGACGTTTTCGGAAAACCATCAAAACCTGTTAAAAGCTTCGCCAAGCTAGAAAACGTTTTCCATGGCGTTTCAAAAATTACGGCTGAAGGCACATCTATTGTGGATATTGGAGACGGCTTACAGGTTGAAGCCGCATTTAAGAAAGCTGGAAACGTAAGGTTACATGTGCCTCCCGAAGACATAATTTTATCAACTCAACCACTAATCTCAAGCGCAAGAAACACCTTTGAAGGCAGGATAACGCAAATATCCGACGTGGGGCATGTATTAAAACTGAAGGTAAAGATCGCAGAAAACAAAAGCTTCACAGTCCAAATAACCAAACGATCATTCAACGAAATGCAGCTCAACATAGGCTCAAAAGTCTACATAACGTTCAAAGCATCATCAGTTCAAACAATCTGAAAACCCTTAAATCCATCATCAAACAAGAACTTTCCATCCACTATCCCAACCAAAAAACTCCTTTATTTTTAGTAAGCCTGCTCTCCGTTAGTAATGTCTAAACATAGGGTAAAAGTGTTTCAGAATCCACGCATATGTGTGGTAACCTTGGCAGAAACATTACCCTTAAACAGCCCTATCAGCGAAAAACTCCCACTTTTATTTTTCTAAGCCTGGAAAAAGCCAAATTTAGCTTTTTGACGCGTGATCAGCCGGAAAGCGTCAGAAAGGCAGTTATTTCTTCAATTTCTTTTCTTAGCGCTTCTATGTCGACATCTCTTATGCTGAATGCTCCTTTTCTATGTTTGATGTCTTTTTGGAAGGCTGTTCGTCATAATGTCTAGTTCAATGTTTATGGTTTTTCCATTATTTGGTAGCTTTTTTCTTGCTGTTCTGGATTGTTTGGATGGTCTTTCCATGAAAGTTACCGCCATGCATCCCAATCCACGGTCATAGTTATTGTTTCGTCGTCCTCTAGGCTTTGCTGGCATGGTGAGGTTAATGAGAGCGGTATGTTCAGAACTGCCAAGAGCTGCTTGGCTATTTCAGCCTTTACCCTTTGGAGTTCTTGTTGTGCACGCTGTGCGCGGCTATTTAGTGCGCCTTCCAGCCCTAGCCCCCTCTGTCCATTTTATGTTTTGGTTGAACACTTGTATCGCTGTTTTTCCGAAGAGGGTTTGCCAGTAGAGTTTCTCGCAGAACTCAAGCTCCCGAGCCTCTGCATACTCTTTCACAGCCCTTCCCCCGAGCTTTGGGAAAACCACTCTGCTCAACTGCTCCATGCACTCCAGCCGAAAGATCTCTTCAAAGCCTTCTCAGAACTTGACGCATCAAGAGGTGAAGCCTTGACATGCCCTCACTCCGATATACCGTTGTCCTCAGTTTCACCAAAAATGGTGACAAATTGTCTTACAAAACAGTAACTTTTCCCGATGTAGGAAGTACAACCTCTGATGTTGGAGAGATATCCTAACTGCTACGGTTAGTTGGTTATCGTTGACGGGAATTACTCCACTACTCATAAACTGGTTTAAGAGTAAAAGCTATTGTTAAAATGATTAGCGAATATTATTACAGATTGGCTTTAACACCAAATATAGCTAATGTCGGCCCATCGGAGGTTTACCTCAGCTAGAAATGTTTTGGCACTCTACATCATCAGCTTTTTCAACTTATGTTTTATTGGGTGGTTTTGGATAGCGTATTTGTTTAGTGGTGACTTCGGCTCCTCTGGCCTGTAGGTCTTTTTTCATCCTTTCAAGCTCAGCCCCTATGTTTAGGTTGTTAATTAACACAACCCCTTCTAGGAGCGCCGCTATCACCAATGAGTTTGTGTAAGCTAGTGTGTTGAGCTCGGTCCTAGAGACGATATAGGCTGATACCTTTGGTGGAAATTTCTGCTTGTCAGCCTCGGACATGTATTCCGGGTCCGCTATCACTAAAATGTCGATGTCGCTTATGGCTGTTTGCTCGCCTCGAGCAACAGAACCGAAAAGAATAGCTGTCACCTTCTCACCTTTGAGGCACTCTACCGCTTCATCGACGTATTTCTTCATTAACAGCTTTGACCACCTCCGCCGCTATACGGACGGCCCTTTCAGCCTCCTCGGCCACGTACTTTGAGAGCCTTGCGTTTGGGTATCGTATCTGCAGATAGTGTTCTTGAAGCCACCTCAACTCGTTAACATCGGGTAAACGGGCTGTCGAGTACTCCATAACCTTCTCAGCTATCTCGACCAGTGAATGTGTGAGGGGCTGGATTCCCGCCAGATTTATCAAAAGCCCCTTCAAAGCCATCTCGGCGGCCTGCTGGACGTGGAAACAAGCTGCGGCATACATACCCCTCTCAGCTAAAACCTCAGCCGCCCTAAGGTTTTCTTCAGCCTTCTCAACCCACTTTCTCACAAACTCTCTGCTGGTCAAGAGGCGAGCCTCTAAGAATAGGCAGTCAATGTCGCTAATATAGGCTCCCTATGGTGGATTTGAACTCGCGTTCTGGCCAGGCCGTACTTCCCATTCTACGCCTTTTTCTCGGGGGCTATGATCTTCACCTCCGCCCCCTCCTCCATCAACCTGTAGAGCGGATAAAAGAGCTCCAGATCCTCGAACTCAGGGCCCGCGACGATTGCAACCCTAACTCCAGAGAGACGAGCCATCAATAGTTAATGACTCTCGGTCTGCTAATAAGCGTGTTGGGGAACGTCGCTCGGGCCAGCCCACACCCCTTAAGGCCCTAAAAGCCTTGGTAAAGCAGCCCGCTCTGGGGCTGAAGTACTAACTAGCCAAAAACCACCAAAACTTAGGAACCACCGAAGACATCTTTCTCATTCCTAACATAACTCGTGGACCGAGCTCCTAAGCAGGGTCTAAACAAACCTACTGTAGCCAGCCCTCTAGATTCTACATAAACCTTCGAATGTCCATGTCTATCTGTCTATAAATCCCCCGTGCTGCTCGGATAAGGATTTAAATGCTTCTCTGCTCTATTTCTCAACCAAGACGAGTTAAGGTGTCTCTTGGCTATATAAACCCCTTATCCGGACACTACCATGACTCTAGAAGACTTTTATATCTGCCTCATAAGAAAGGGATTTATGCTGTCGCCACCGTCGATTTAATATATCAGAATTTGAAATATTTCTGCGAAAGATACGATGAGTGAGACTTATTCCAAGCTCTTACTTAGATTTGGGCTTAGGAAGTTTAGGGCATCTGACGCCTTGGATATTATTAGAGCAAAGAATCCCTACTTGATTTTACACAGGCTATGTAGGGCTGGTTATTTGGTGAGAGTTTCCAGAGGAGTTTTTAGGGCCTCTCATCCTACTGTGCTTGTCTTGGAGATGGCTGGCTTTAGATGGAGGGATAAGATTGTCCAGAAGGATTATCTGGATTTTCTAGAACTCCTTGTCGCGAGGATCGCAGAGGGCTTCTGGGATAAGCTCATCTCTTTGGTGATTTTCGGGTCCGTGGCGGCTGGTAGGGCGGGGGCTGAGAGCGATGTGGATCTACTGGTAGTGGCCGACGGGCTGCCGGAGAGCTACTCGGATAGGCTGAGGCTCTGGAGGGAGATTGTGGCAGGACTTGAGTCCGAGAGGCTGAGGCTATGGAGGGAGAAGAGACTTTACCCGTTGATAGATCCCGTACTTTTAACCACGAGCGAGGCCAAGAGGATTCAGCCATTCTATCTCGATTTACTGGATAATGCCGTGTTCATCTATGACAAAGATGAATTCATGCGCCGGGTACTCGAGGAGCTTAGAGCTAGGTTAAAGGCCCTGGGTGCGATCAAGGTGAAGCTTCCCAATGGGTCATGGTATTGGATCATCAAGCCTAGCGCCGGTTTTGGAGAGGTGATCGAGGTTTGAGAATGGATAGCTTAGCCCGTGACTATCTTAGAAGGGCTGAGGCTAGGCTCTTCTCCGCGCGATATGCCCTGAATCAGGACTACTACCCCGAGGTGGTCCGGTATTCTCAGGAGTGCGTGGAGCTCTCTTTAAAGGCGTGTCTGAGACTCGTTGGCGTCGAATATCCGAAAGTTCACGATGTCGGCGACATTTTGAGGGCGGAGTCCATGAGATTTCCAAGCTGGTTCAGAGAGGAGATTGATAGGCTTGCGGAAGTCTCTAGAGATCTTGCGGAGAAGCGCGCTCCTAGCATGTATGGTGTGGAGGTGGCTGGAAAATCTCCTGAGGACCTCTTCAATAAGGATGATGCGGTGAAAGCCTTAGAGGACGCGGAGGTCGTCCACATGTTAGCGAAAAGACTTCTAGAACACCAAAACACCCAACCATGAGAGGGCCGGTAGATCAGTGGCAGATCGCCCGCTTGGCGTGCGGGAGGCCGCGGGTTCGAATCTGCCCTGTCCAATAAAATTGTATATGCTCAGTTTTACATCGACTTTAAAAATTATTAAGCTAAGAATCTCGCGTAATTCTAGGAGGTGTGTCTAGTGGTCAAGGTTCTCTCAATAGGCGATGAAAAATATTATGTTTGTGAAGCGTGTGGTCATAAATATGAAGAGAGATACTGGGCTGAAAAGTGTGAGGATTTCTGCACAAAGCATAATGCGTGCTCACTAGAAATAATACGTCATGCTAAGATTGAAATTTAGTTTATTGCCAACCCGAGGTAATGCTTATCTGTATTGAAGTGGAAGATTCTTGAAACTCGAGGAAGGGAAAAGACGAGTCTAGTCCAAGGAATTATGGCTGGATTCTTTTTCGGCACCTCGGCAATTTTTATTAGATTTATAGCTGGACTCGACGCATTCACAATAGGTTTCTACAGACTTTTAATAGCCTTATGCCTATTATTTATTATTAAGCTTATTTTAAAACAAAAAATGACATGTTTTACGCAAAGTTCTTCATTTTGGAGATTAAGCATTTTAGGACTGCTTTTAGGACTACACTTCGCTACATTCATATCTTCGGTTAAGATTACAACTGTCATTAATGCAACTGTGCTAGTCAACACTACGCCCGCCATAACCTTGATTATCTATTGGAGATGGAGTAAGGAGAGGCCGCCAATAACTAAATTAATCGGCCTATTACTCTGCATGAGCGGTATATTTCTAATATCGATGGCAGAAATTAGTTTTTCATTATCCAGCATAATTGGAGATTTGATGGCATTAACGGCTGCAGCTCTATGGGCTGTTTACCTGATAATAGGTAAGCCAGTCAGAGAAAGGGTCGATATACTATCAACAATGACACCCATCTATTTTGTAGGATGTCTAGTCTTGATGATACTCTCATTAGCGACGGGTGGTTTCAAATTCCCAGCATCGAATCAGTGGGCTCCTCTAGTTGGCTTAGCAATCTTCCCGACGGCGATTGGACATACGCTACATTTTTCATCTATGAAAGCTCTTAGACCCTATCAGACATCTGTGCTGGCCCTCCTTGAACCAGTTGTGGCCACAATACTAGCTTATTTTATCTTTAATGAGATCCCTGCGCTTCCGTTTTTTATAGGAGCAGTAATCGTACTGCTGGGCATCTTTTTAATAGTTAAGCAATAATTTTCATTTCTATATTGGTTTTCGCTCATCATGCATTGATACCCAGAGAGGTACTTTGCAGTCACTCGCTCTATAACTACTTGAATATGGCTTAATGTCTATGATCGGCGTCTCGTTAAATAGGTCTAATCCCCATACGTGGAGTATATTGTTGCTTCTTTTGATTAGCCTAACTAGCGTCAATCCTATTGGGTTTGGACGTGTAGGCGAGTCTGTTGCAAATACTCCCACAATGGGTAACTCTTCAAGCTTCAATCCTAGTCTTAAAAGTCTTCTTGGCCTGACCTTCAATACATCTCTATCAGTCTGTTTATGTAGATAAGAAATTAGCAGAATGTGTGAATACTCCTCTATTCCATCAAGTCCTTCGACGAATTTGGGTAAAACCTCAACGGTGCCCTCGACTTCGCCGGAGTGTTCTTTGACATAATCATCGGGATAATTTACTCTTACGTAGCCTATCACTTCTAAAGATATCATAGAAGAGAGATTTGGTAAGGTCCTAATAAATTATTGAGGCAATAAGGAGATAAAGATTATTTATAGCTAGGCCTAGAATATTTTTTAGCCACAGTTGCACATTACAAGAAAAGAAACGTTAGATAGGGTTGCAAACTACATAGCTGAGCAGGGATACAAGATTCTAGAGAAGGATTTTTCAGAAAACGCAATCAGATTCACCAATGAAGGACTAGAAGCAATTGTCCGTATCGTCGATCAAGATGCTAACGGCGGTGATTTACTATCAATAGTAATCCAATCAGCGTTTGATGCTGCGATGGGGAGGGTCGCTTACGTGGCATTGCCTATACATTTGTTATCGCGGATCGGTGACCATGCTTTTAGGCTTCATAAAATAGGGCTCATAGTCTATAGTGATCAGAAGATAACCGAACTTGTAAGCGGCAGAGCAGTCTCAGTGGGAGAAACTCAATCCCACATCGATGAGCTTGAAAAAATAGAGGCCGTGATTAGCTCTTTAGCATCACGATTGGAACGTGTTGAGGAATCAATTAATACTTTAAGCGTTATAGACGAACTGAATAGAAGACTAGAAAATCTCGAGCGCCTAGTTTATGAAAAGATAAGCGATGAAACTAGCGTATTACCAAAAAACATAAATCCAGATGTAGTCAAAATGGAAACTTATCCTGAAAGAGAAGGTATAAAAGTAAAAAAGCGGAAAACTGGCGATTTGCCCTCATTTCTTGCAGAAAATCCATGGGTTGACTTACTTTCTGAGAGGACTTAACTTATTAATTGCGGAGTCTCGAATCTCTAGTTGGATTGTTTGAGGAGGATTATAAACGTAGGTTCGTATTTGGAAGCGATTATGGTACTAGCGACTACAAGTATGGCCCTATTACGCTAGGCGAGAGACCGGCAATCATCGAGAACCGTGGATATTTTCCCGAGAAATCAATGGTCTCTAAAATTCTCGGCGTTGAAAAAGACGTGGTGGTAGGTAAAGAAGTAGCGTACTTCCTTGAGAGTGGCGCAGAACTCTCATCAAGACTGATTTATCCGATGAAGGATGGTGTAATAGCGAAGAGTGATCAGAACGCGTGGAGAGTGATTAAGGAATTAACGCGATTTGCCCTTGAAGAGTTTAGACCTAGTGGGATTGGCTTTAAGGGATTTTATCTCGTCGCATCATTATCGGCAGTGGCTCCTCGCTATATGTATGAAAACTTGATAAACATTTACGATGTCATCGCTAGAGAGAGTGGATTTATATACGCTTCAACGATAATTCCTCAACCCTTGGCAGTTGCGATAGCTCATAAGGAACTTTCATGCGTCGTCGTCGAGAGCGGGCATGGAAATACACAGGTAGCCCCAATTTCAAGGGCGCCCATCAGGGATGCAGTTGTAGCGCTCAATAGGGGTGGGAGTGAGGCAAATGCGATTACGGCGGAGATACTGAAAGACGCTGGGTATGGTGATCTTGCAAAAGAGGAGAGCTTGGTTAGAAGGGTCAAAGAAAACATAGGACTTTTGCCGCTAAACCTCGACGAGGCTATTAAATACGCTAGGCATAACCCGGAACTAGTCCGAGCCGTCTACCAAGTTCCAGGAACGAGAATCAAAATTGATCTGGCTGAATACTCATGGACACGCTTCCTTATAGGCGAATATGTCTTTGATCCCAATCATGAAATTTTTCAGAGCTACTTTAAGAGAGGCATGCTCAAGCCCTCAGACACTAGGGTTGGCGACATCACTTTTTACGGCACTTTAGACATCGCTGAGACGATTATAAGGGCGGTAGAGAGATGCCCAGTAGAACTACAGCCCCATCTATACAGCCACATAATCCTCTCCGGCGGAAACTTTATGTGGCGATCTATGCCGACAATGAGAGGAATCGCAGTAGACTCCCAGATAAAGCTCCAAAACATGCTGAGAAATAAGGGCCTAGAGAATGTCAATGTAAAATTATCTACGGAGCCTCAATACGCAGTATGGAGAGGATGCATAGTCTACGGCTATGCCGTACCGACCAGCTATCGCTGGGAATGGGAAAAAATGGAAGGATGGATCTACCACGAGAAGTAAAAATCTCTCTTGACGCTACGATTTTTAATATTACTGCTATGGCTCGTATGACATTTTTGTCCTAAAAGGATTTGAAGAACAGGAAATTGCGCCGGGTTTATTCAAGAGCATTTTATCGTGTCGATTAGAACTATCCAATCCATGAATAAAATGTGAAATAAAATTGTCTATTTATTTGAGATTTTGGATTATCTGCTTTGCCGTGCGCATGAATATTCCTATATCGACTGAATACGCAATGTATTGAATTCCTAGGCTCATCCATTTCTTGGCTTTTTCTGGGTTTTCCACGAATGTGCCTATGGCTACGCCTCTTTCCCTGCAGGTCTTGACGCCCTTCATTATGGTTTCAGTTACTCTTGGGTCATCGACCATTCCGGGTATACCTAGTGATTGTGAGAGGTCATATGGTCCGAGGAAGACCACGTCGACTGGAGCGGCTTCTAGGATGGCTGGCAGATTATTGATACTTTTATGGCTCTCAATATGTATAATGGTCATGACCTCCCTGTTTGAAGTGTCCATATGTGTTTTTGGATCGATGGCTGCGTATTGAGCCGCCTTAGTGTAGGGAGATACGCCCCTCAATCCCTTCGGAAAATACATTGCTGCCTCGATTATGCGTCTGGCCGTTTCTGCATCGTCTACGTGTGGAACTTGTACTCCTGCCGCGCCGCATTCTAGGGCTCTGAGAATGTAGGTTTCCTCGCTTGACGGTGTCCTGACGATGGGGGTTGTTCCAGACGCCTCTGCGGCTCTGATCATGTTTTCAACGGTCTCAAAATTAAATGGGCCATGCTCCATGTCTATTATTACGAAATCGAATCCGGCGTATCCAAATATCTCAACGACTGCGGGGCTGTTTATGCAGATGAAGGTTCCTATAACATTCTCTCCGTTCTGAAGCTTAGCCTTCAACAGGTTTCTCTCCATGTCAACTCGCTTAAACTTTGCTATTGGCTTAATAAATAGCCTGCTCAGGTTGACGCATTGCTTACTGCTCTATTAGATATGAGTGGCTCTTTCTTCTTTACATCCATCATTGAGAGCAACTTATGTGGCTCCAGATCAATTATCTTTGCACAGTGCTGGCAATGAGCCCTGAAGACCCAATGTTGCTTACGCGCCTCCTCAATCACCTCCACTGATGGGAGCGAAACTATGTTTATCTCGCCGCACCATGGGCATATCAGTTTTGCAGTCTCTTCCGACTGCATGACTGGATTCTCTTCAAGAAGTCCCGATACTATGTATAGTTTTAAAGTGGTCGGCATTATGCCACGTGCCTTAAGCAGCCTCTTTATCCTCTCTAACTCGAGTTCCTTATGCCTGAGTCTTTCACGCAGATCCATGAGCTTTTTTTCAAGCCTGTCGTAGATCCATTTTGGTATCACTAGCTCCCTAACAGCAGGCATCATTACTCGGACAAGCAATTCCCTAACCTTAATAGCTGCATGATCATTACTTTTTTGATCTGCATCCTTTCTTCTTAACCGTGACGCATTTTTTATAGCCTCAGCTAACATTTCAAGATCAGCGGAGCTACAGGTAGATGGTGAAGAAATTGTTTTGATAAGGGCTTCACCGATAGCTGCTAGTTTTTGGATTTTTTCCTTTTTTTCCTCGTCAATGTTCTTTTCCATAATGTTGATTAGTAGTTCTTCAAGTAACTTATTCGGGCTATTTCCCCTTTGGCTAAATACTCCCTTTCTTTCGAGTGTCCTTAAAATTTCTGCGACTTCGTAAGGGGTCAACTTTAGTCTCTCTATTTCTCTGAGCAATTCACCTATGTATGAGTATGGAATGAAGGACTCGGACTGTTGTTCATCGTTATGAGTCAGGCGTAAACACCAATGCCAGTTCATAATACTTAGAAAAATCTCTATCTTGATTCTTTTACCAACGATGTTATCTTAGGGTTATCTATGTGGTGTCTGAGTATTACACAAGTGATATGTTATTCCTATACATAATGCTGTTTCGTTTCTGCAGCTCATTGGCTGATTTTTCAAGAGTATAAGCAAAGATATAATACCATCTTTATTAGTAACTATATCAAGGGGTAGGAATATGGTTTTAACTCTGCAGATAGGCATAGGAGAGATTATTGGAATATTCTTCCTTGCGATTATCTTGTTAATTATTCTCGCTTCTGCTATTCGGATAGTGAAGGAATACGAGAGAATCGTTATCTTTAGGCTTGGGAGACTATTGGGCTCAAAGGGTCCTGGAGTTGTGCTCATAATACCGATATTTGACTCTCCTAGAATAATAGATATGAGAATTGTTACTTTCGATGTTCCCAAACAGCGGATAATAACGAAGGATAACGTCACTGTCGATGTGGACGCAGTAGTTTACATGAGGGTGCAGGACCCGCTGGCTGCTGTCATGAGGGTAAGAGATTATTTAACAGCTTCGAGTCTGCTCGCTCAGACAACTTTGAGGGACGTCATAGGGCAGGTCGAGTTTGACGACCTGTTGGCAAAGAGAGACGAACTAAATAAACGTCTACAGTCTATACTTGACGAGGCGACTGAGCCGTGGGGCATAAAAGTAACTGCAGTTGCGATTAGGGACGTGGTTATACCTGAAAGTATGCAGAGGGCGATTGCAAAGCAAGCAGAGGCAGAAAGGGAGAGGAGAAGCAGAATAATCATGGCTGAAGGTGAGTTGCAGGCGGCTCAGAAGATGGCTGAGGCCGCTGCTGCCTACGCTGCGTCACCACAGGCAATGCGTCTAAGGGAACTACAGACATGGACAGAAATAGCGAGGGAGAAGAACCTCATTATAGTGACTGAGGGTGGGTCTCTAGGCACGGTTCTCGGAACAACTATAGGCGTGGCTAAGAAGAGGAAAGTTGAAGAGTAAGGTCTCAGTAACGGTTGAAACATTATTCCTCGTTCTGCTCCTATCGATTCCTAGCTTAGGCCTGGTCGCAGCGCTCAGCGATGCTAATAAGGTTCTCCTCCTAGAGATTGAGGGAAACATAGGGCCCTCGGTAGCTGAGTACGTCCAGACATACCTAGAAGACACAAGGCGCTTCGAAGCAGTAATAATAACTATCGATACTTATGGCGGGCTTGGCGACTCGATGTTTCAGATAATCGATGCTATTACGAATAGCGAAGCTCCCGTCATTGTGTATGTTTATCCAGAGGGTGGACAGGCATTGTCTGCAGGCACCTACATACTCATGGCTTCCAGCCTTGCGGCTATGGCTCCATACACAATTATAGGATCCGCACAACCAGTAGTAAACGGCGTTCCCAGCAATGATACTAAGCTGATAAACTTCTTGGTCGAGAAGATGCATACACTTGCTAGGATGCATGGTAGAAACGAGACGCAGGCGGCCAGGTTTGTGACGCATAACGATAACTTAGGACCAGAAGAGGCGCTGAAGAGAGGCGTGATTGAAATAATCGCCAAAGACATTCCAGAACTATTACAAAAGGCCGACGGAATGACAGTAAAGACACTGAGAGGAGAGAAGACCCTACACCTATCAAACGTGGAGATAATAAGGGTAGATCCAGGTCTCAGGTATCACTTGTTAAGCTTTTTGAGCGATCCATTGGTATCAGGTCTTTTACTATCTCTGGGCATCCTAATACTAATAGTGGGCTTATCTACACCCGGATTTGGAGCCGAGCTAGTCGGTGGAATAATGATTATCCTTGGCCTGATTGGGCAGGGCTTTAATCTAAATTGGGCCGGGCTTGCCCTCATCATTCTTGGATCGGTGCTTGTCTTGTACGAGTTTCATTCTGGCGGGGTTGCTATTGCATTGTTGAGTGGGGTTGTACTAATGGGTCTAGGCATGATACTGATCGTTAGAGCTCCACCGGGAGTCATATATGTAGCGCAGGAGTGGCTGGACCAATTGATGAGCATTATCATAATAGTGGCGATCGGAAGTGGAGCGATATTCAGTTTCATACTCCTGAAGGGACTTAAAACAATCAGGAGAAAGACCTACGGTCTAATCCCCATCGCTGAGACTGGAAGAGCCGTAGAAGACATAGCGGCAGGGCATGAGGGATACGCGATTATTGCGGGTGAGTACCGCAAAGTGATTGCGCGAGAAGATATAAAACAAAACCAACGAGTAAGAGTTGTTGGACAAAAAAATAATTATTTGATCGTTGAGCCTTACCGGGAGCAGTCCTAACGAGTTGAAATTATTCTTCTTGTTGTCTCGATCTGAATTGAGGTCTGCCTCTTCTTTCTCCACTTCTTCTTGGACCACTGAATCTCCTGAATCCGCCCTGCTGGAAGCTTTCCTTTTCGGATAGGTTATTCTCAGTGTTTACTTCTCCTATAGGCTCATCTGAGACCTCTATTTTTCCGTATCTGCCTAAATTGAGCTGCATCTTTCCCCTGAATACCTTCACAAACGCGTTTGATATCTTGACTGTGTCTCCTGTATTTACCTTTGGGATGTTCTCGTCCCATAGGACCATGGATATTGCTCCTGTCTCGTCAGCTATCAGTAGGTCTGATAGTTGATGCTGCGTCTGGTCGTATTGGCTCCCAACTGACCTCGGCTCAGACTTAGTTACAACCTTCGCAACTAAGTTTATGCCCCTCGAGTGAGGGGTCAGGTTTCCTATTTTATCTAATCTTTCCAAACACTCTTCAACCACTTTATGTGTAAGTTAAATGAGGCATGCTGGCTAATAAAGCTATTTTTAACCAACACTCTCTTTACCTTCTAGGTACTGTCTCATAATCTCGCTTATTCTTTCATATCCGACATCAAATAAGTACGTTCCCAGCCTCGGCCCACTTTGTTTATTGAATAAAATCATGTACATCTTCCTAAACATATCAGGCGGATTAACTCCGTTCTTTCTGCAAGAGTTAAATATGCCTGCCTGTACTTCGTCTGGAGACTTAGACGCTTTGAGCACTACTAGGACATCGCTAATTACTTTTCGCTCACTCTCAGAAAGCTCAACTGTTGATTTTCTTCTTTCTCTTGCGCCAAAGTCGCTCACAAAGTTTACTGCAAACATAACCCTTTTCTGCACCTCGTCGTCAATCTTGTATCCATATTTTTGGAGCTTTGATAATACGTATTCTATCTTGGAGTCGGGTGGAGAGTACTGTACGAGCTCTATCAACAGTCTGTACGGTATATGGGTGCTGGGATTCTTTGGCGGTCTCAAGTTATGGCAATACTCGTATAGTCCCTTAAGCTTCGCCTCCTCTTTTCTGTCACTTATCTTAACCTTGCCGAAATATACGTCCTCAAGATAGTCTAGCTCATCCATGAGTCTAGGAATGGTCAGTGGAGAGATGTGCCGAGTACCTACTGACCGCTTAAGTATCAACAGAATCAAGCTCTGAGGATTGGCATATTTGAACCACATCTGGGGAGTGAAGACATTGCCCGTAGACTTGGAGATTTTTCTCCCAAGAGAGTCTAGGAACATCTCGTACTTAACGTGTAGGGGTGGATCAAAGTTGAGGACATGCTTTGATACCCAGTCATTTACCTTTACCGAGTCTGCTATGTCTTTTCCATAAGCCTCAAACCTGATATCGAGTAGCTTCCATCGAGCAGCGAACTCGACCTTCCATGGGAGTTTTCCGTCTGCCTTGGTGATGTCTGCCTCGCCCTCATATCCGCAGCCACTGAAGAACTTTCCCCTCATCTCGACGCCCACGCATCTGTAAGCCACCTTACGCCTAGATTCATCGTAGCTATAGGCCTCCGAGGTGTATATCCTCCCACAGTTCTTACAGATGGGGAAGTATGGAAGTGTTTTTAGGAACTTTTCTTGTCCGGTGATCTCTTTAATCTTGGTGCCTATAACCGAGGCGTTTTTTAGGATTTCATGTATTGTCTCTGCTAGCTCTCCAGACGAGTAGAGTCTTCTTCCAGACTTGAATGTATATTCTATTCCAGCCTGGTCTAGTGCCTCTCTCAGCATGCTGCTCATCCTGTCAGCGTAGGATTCGTAGGTCCCGAGTGGGTCGGGAATGCTGCTTACAGGCTTCAGTAAATAGTCATTGAGCCACTCAGGCATCCCTGCCGGTACTTTTCTAAGCCCGTCCATGTCGTCGCTGAACGCGATTAGTTCTGAGTTGTATCCCATGTCTCTGAGGGCGAGGGTTATGGCGTGTGCCCTCACGGCGTCTGCCATGCTGCCTATGTGGGGTATCCCACTTGCTCCGAGCCCGCTCTCTGTCTTGATGATTTCTAGACTTCTATTGAGGGCTTTTTCCCGCTCAATTAGCCTTGCAGCTACTTTATCTATCCAAGTCCCGCGTCCAATAATGGGCTTCTCCTGCAAGATCCTACTAGTTTTTACAGAACCATGCGTAGGCTTTATAGATATCCGCTACCTATTACATGACGAATCTTGGCCTTGGATCGAGCGGAGAGATGCCCCTACCTAAAAATCTGATAGCGTCCAAATAAGGCGTTATGTTTAAAGGCCGGTTGGTGTGTCTTGTTTGTATGGATGTTGTGGACACTATCAAGAGTTTAATCCCCAAAAGTATTAGTGGTGAAGGGATTAAAAGAGTGGGGGAGGGGTAGGCTAGGCCATCCGCGGAGCATTTAGGAAGCCCTAAAAGGGAGAGGCCGGACGTTATCCGCTTAATCACAGCACCCAACATCGGGGTGCGCGTTATCTATAAAGTCATGCCAGCCTCCGGGCTTTATCCCTGCGCCGGCATGGCCAGCCTCCCCAGGGCCTCCATCCTATAAATCGTCCAGATTTTCAATAGCACCTCCTTCTCCATCCTCGCTGTAAGCTGAAATGGTGAGGTGTTGTTTGCCGAGGCCGTCAGCCTCTGCAACGCCTTCCTAAGACACCCACTATAGATCTTCTTTCTACCACGAATCGGCTTGAATAGGCCTACCAGATTCTTCGTCTTCCTCCATCCCTTGGATGGTTCGAGGTATACTATCAGCTCTGCCAGGGCCTCCATAGCATCAATTCTTCCACCTATGCCGAGCTCATAGACTAGTCTATTGTATGCCGGATACCTCACTCCGGCCTCCACAACTATCTGTCTCGCCATCTCCTCCATCTGCTCCTCAATAATAGTGATGGCTGGTCTCAGAATATTTCTCTCAGCCTCCGATAATGCCTTGTACTTATTGATTAGCTGTTGATGCGTCTTCATCAGAGACCTATAAGCGATTATCATTCTACGCATGACTAGGAATTCCTCGGTAACTCTTCTGAACCACCTATCCTCTATCTTCATCAGTGCCTTGATGTCACCCCTAGCAGTCTTTGGGAGCTTCAGCTCCATGCCTATCTTCTTAATCAGCGTAAGCCTCCTAAGATAATAGACCTCTACACCTCTCCTCAGAAGATGTATAACGCCGTCCGTATGGATTAACGGTATAGTATCGACGAATACCTGGTCTCCGGGCCCAGCAGGGATCTCGCTGAAGCCGTCCACATGCCTAAAAGTTACTCCGTCAGTAGAGTACGTTATCCTACAGCCCTCCCCATTTTTCCTAGTCCTATGAACATCGGCATAGTACCTCACCATTCAGCCCACCCCATCAAGATAAGTATCCACCTCTAGCTCGTTGGTGAGGCGGTTGGGGTCGGCGCGTAACTTCGAGCCAGAATACATCAAACTCATACACCGTCGCCTCCATATCCCCTCCCCCTCTGCTGTCTCGAGGCCCGCAACCCTCGCTCCGACCAGTGGCCGTCTCCCTCCTATGTGGGCCGGGAGCGGCTCCTCCCTCAGCCCCTCCGCCACGTCCCCGGAAGCAGGGATCGGGGCGTCCCGCTTCCCTCCTTCCACCATGCATCTCACCCATTTGGGAAAGCCCCTCACTAGACGAGACACGACTAGCTACGCCCCATCCACCACCCATTATTCATAATCATGGCTAGATAAGCTACATAAGCGTTGGAGACTTGGCTGAAAGTGGTGAGATTGTAGGGTGCGCTAACATGCTTGGCAGTCTTCTCAGCTGGGAGGGATACGAGCTGGACGATCCATTCGTGAGGATCAGCCTGAACTATACCCTCAGGAGGATGATCGAGAGGATTGAGGGAGAGGGAAATAAGAAGATAATGGTTGGAGCATCATGGAACAGGCATTACTGGGCAATACACTACAGGACAGATATGGAGATGGACGGAGACATACTGTATTTTGTTGAAGGCTCTAGGGAACTGCTACCAGGATACGTGAAGACATCTAAGGGAATAATACTGCCAAGAGAAATATACTACGCACTATCAAGCATGGATGGAATAGTCAAAGAGATTGGAATCGTGAAGAAGGAGAAGTCAAAGACTAAGCACCTACTAGGGCTAAAACACATCAACATTCCCATACAGTTAGACTTGTGGGGCAACGAAGTAATATTCAGGGGAAAGGGACAAACAACAATATACGGATACCCAAGGCCAGAAGCATAAAGTCTTCCCTAAAATCCTAAGCAATACTCTTTAGCCTTCCACAATAGCCTCAAGAATAGAGACAGACGCCCCTAGACAATATTATTTAAAGCCTTATTTGGACACTATCTATATATAGGGCAAAATAATAAATTAATGGTAGTGCTGAGTTGCGTTACTGCCCCGAGTGTGGTGGAGTAATGGTTTACGACCGGAATTCCAAGCTCTACACTTGCAGCTCATGTGGAGTGTCCATGAATATGCAGCAGTTGCTCGAGTATCAAGAAAGACTGAGGGCGGAGAAAGAAAAACTGGAAAGAGAGAAGAAGAAAAAAGAAGAATACCTAGAATGGTGGCTATCAAGCAAGAAATAGAAATTTTTTATGACTCGAGTCCTAAATAAGACTTATATATAGGGCAAAATAGTAAAAAGATGCGTGGTGAGGAATTGGGGGATTTAGTTTGGCTACTCATATAGCCACGTCATAGAACTACTTCTAAGCGCCGAGATCAACAATTGTCTCGCCCCCGCCAAGTTTTCAGGTGATGACAGACATGGTTAAGGAGATTATCCGAAAGTTAGTCGACGGCATAGACCTGAACGAGGAAGAGACCGCCGACGCACTTAGAAGAATAATGATGGGCGAGGCGACGAATGCGCAGATTGGCGCATTCTTGACCGCGCTCAGAATGAAGGGCGAGACCGTGGAAGAGATGATCGGAATGACACGCGTCATGAGGAGTATGTGTGTTAAGGTAGAGGTTGGTTCTACTCGAGGCTTGATTGACATTGTTGGAACCGGTGGGGACAAGTTTAAGACCTTTAACATAAGCACCGTAGCCGCCTTGATCGTCGCGGGTGCTGGTGGAAAGGTCGCTAAGCATGGTAATAGGGCAATTACGGGAAGATGCGGCAGCGCCGACCTACTCGAGGCGCTTGGAGTCAACATTAATGCAGGTCCTGAGAGGGTTAAGGAATGCATAAGCTCTGCAAACATCGGCTTCATGTTTGCTCCCAATTATCATCCAGCAATGAGGAGAGTTATGGAGCCGAGGAGAGAGATCGGGATACGCACCATCTTTAATGTGTTGGGGCCGATAACTAATCCGGCTGGCGTCGTCTCACAGGTAGTCGGAGTATCTGACGAAGATCTGATAGTTAAGGTTGCTAGGGCCCTGCCGAGGCTAGGCTGCAGGCACGCGATGGTTGTTCATGGGCACGAGGGCATGGATGAGATTTCAGTTTCAGGAGAGACAAAAATTGCATGGATTAAAGAGGGAGAGATATCACTCCTTGAGCTGCATCCCTCAAGAATCGGGATAAAACCAGTAAAACCCGATTTAATCATCTCTGAGAGCGTCGAAAAAAGCGTCGAGACTGCTGTTAAAGTATTGAGTAATTGCTACCCGGACGACGACCCCAGAAAGTTGGTTGCAATAGTAAATGCAGCTGCTGGATTACTAGTAGCTGGACTCGCCGAAAGGTTTGATGAAGCAGTAGAACTCGCAAAAGAAGCACTAGAGAGCGGTAGAGCCCTGAAGCGATTAGAGGAGCTTGTTAAGGTATCGGGTGGTGATCATGAAAAGTATGAGAGAGTCGTCGAGAGATACGCGGGATATGCTTAGGGAACTGAGCATCGAGGCCGCCAGACTAGTCGACGCTGGCTACTACAATGTCGATCCATGCAGGAAGCGCGCTCCCAATAGCCTCAGGCTCAGCATACTGAATCGAAGCAATAATGCAATAATAGCGGAGATAAAGCGAGCATCGCCGACGGCTGGATGGCTGAGGAGAGAGATAGAAGTAGGATCAATCGTTGCATCAATCGAGAGGGGCGGAGCTGCAGGATTATCCGTCATAACAATGCCGAGATATTTTTACGGCGACCTCGAATTTCTAAGTCAGGCAAGTTCATCTTCTTGTCTGCCAATACTCATGAAGGACTTCATAGTATCGAAGAGACAGATAGACGCTGGGTGGAGGCTAGGCGCAGATGCGGTCTTGCTAATCATGAAAATTTTCAGGAATGGGTATTCTGAAGTAAGTCTAGAGGGGGCAGTCAGACATGCACACGCGCTGGGCATGGAGGTCTTACTGGAAGTCCATGGACGCGAAGAGCTGCTGGAGGCGCTTGACATAGATGTCGAGATGATCGGCGTAAATTCTAGGGACCTAGTCAGCATGAAGACAAGCGTTGACAACCTTCTCCGAACTATTGACGGCGTAGACGTAGGCGAGAAAGTCTTAATTGCCGAAAGTGGCATTGAACATCCGAGACAGATACTTGAGTTGAGAAAGAAGGGATTCGAGGCGTTCCTGATAGGCACGGCGATAATGAGGTCAGAGAATGTGGAAGAAGCGGTAAAGAGCTTCGTGAGTGCGGCATGATGGTCAGAGTTAAGATATGTGGAATAACGAGGCTGAGCGACTTAGAGGCAGCAGTAAAACATGGCGCAGATGCGTTGGGATTCATATTTGGTTTCGAAAAATCTCCGAGAAACCTCTCGCTAGAACAGGCTAAAGAATTGATGAGACGAGTCCCCCCATTTGTTACCAAAGTACTAGTCACTAGGTTCAGCGGAATATACGATCTAAAGAATTTGCGTGATGAGCTAAATCCCGACGCCGTTCAGCTCTATGAGTGCAGTGACCCACTATTTGTCAAGAAAATGCTTCCCGACATATCTTTAATCCTCCCCATAAATCCTGAACTCACAGATAGAGTTATAAATTGTGATGGAATCGACGCGTTGCTTCTAGACTCTGGTAGTCGAGAATTGCCGGGTGGTACTGGGAGGATTCATGATTGGAATCTGAGCAGATCAATTAGAGATGGTGTAAAAGTGCCTGTCATTCTTTCCGGAGGCCTAACGCCTGACAATGTTGTAGAGGCAATTAACAAAGTTAGGCCATACGCAGTCGATGTGTCGAGTGGCGTAGAACTCTCGCCGGGAATTAAGAATCACGAAAAAATCAGTCGATTTATTCAGAGAGCTAAGTCGGTGAGGATTGATGAGTGACGAGAGTTATAATTTACCAGATTCTGCTGGAAAATTCGGGATCTTTGGGGGGAAGTATGTACCTGAGACCCTCATGGCTGCCCTAGATGAGCTTGAGAGAGCCTACGATGAGCTGAGGAGCGATCCTTCATTCTGGAGGGAGTTTGAGTTCTATCTCAGGGACTATGCCGGCAGGCCTACACCCCTCTACTTCGCTGAACGGTTGTCAAATTCAATCGGGGGAGCGAAGATTTACCTAAAGCGAGAAGACTTGCTACACACTGGCGCTCACAAGATCAACAATGCCCTGGGTCAGGCGTTAATCGCTAGGAGAATGGGCAAGTCAAGACTGATCGCTGAGACTGGTGCAGGACAGCATGGCGTAGCAGTTGCTACTGTCGCGGCAAAGTTCGGTTTCAAATGCACGATATACATGGGAAGGGAGGACGTTGAGCGGCAGAAGATGAATGTGTATAGGATGCAGCTCTTGGGCGCCGAGGTCGTGCCTGTTGACAGCGGCTCGAGGACGCTTAAAGACGCAATAAACGAAGCGATGAGGGACTGGGTAACAAATCTTGAAGACACACACTACTTGATAGGGTCCGTGGTAGGCCCTCACCCATATCCAATGATCGTTAGGGACCTCCAGTCGGTGATAGGACAAGAAATTAAGAAGCAATCCTTAGAGAAGGTGGGAAGGTTGCCAGATGTCTTAGTAGCGTGCGTTGGAGGTGGGAGCAACGCTATCGGCACATTCTATCCATTCATCAACGACAGGAACGTAAGATTGATAGGTGTCGAGGCGGGTGGGCTTGGACTCGAGTCCGGAAAACACGCCGCAAGCCTAACGGCGGGGAGCCTAGGCGTGTTTCATGGAATGCATACCTACTTGTTACAGACTGAGGAAGGATTGATAATGACTACTCATAGCATATCAGCCGGCCTAGACTATCCAGGCGTAGGTCCGGAGCATGCATACTTAAAGGAGATAGGACGGGTGAACTACGTAGCGGTCCGAGATGAGGAGGCTCTAGACGCATTCAAGAAACTTTCAAGAATTGAGGGAATAATTCCTGCCCTTGAGCCTGCTCATGCGTTGGCATACGCAATAAAGCTAGCATGTACCATGGACACGGATGAATTCATCGTAGTGACGCTCTCCGGGAGAGGCGACAAAGATCTCGAAATAGTGAGGAAAAATGCGGGTGAATTTTATGAATGAACTCGTCTATGCATTTCAGAAATGCAGATCTGAGATGAGGACCGCGATAATTCCCTTCATCACTGCGGGTGACCCTAGCCCAGCATGGACAACCAGGATTGTGGAGACTTTGGCAGAAGAAGGAGCGAGCGTGATTGAGCTGGGTGTACCCTTCTCTGACCCTATTGCCGACGGAGTGACGATTCAAGCCTCATCCGAGAGAGCGCTAAGATCAGGCGTCAAATTGAAGGAAACTCTCAAGATTGCGAGAGAATGTAGAGAGGAGTGTGGCTTACCGATAGTGCTACTCTCCTATCTCAATCCACTTTATAGGATGGGGCTAAGTAATTTCTTTGAGCAGGCCTCAAGCGCTGGCATCAGCGGCGTAATAGTCCCAGACCTGCCAATAGAGGAGGCGGGCGAATTCATCGAAATGGCGAAGAGACACGGGGTCTCGACAATTTTCTTAGCATCACCAACCACTAGTGATGAAAGACTCGAAAGAATAGTTAAGAGCTCCACCGGCTTCGTCTATCTCGTCTCAGTGAAGGGAGTAACAGGAGCTAGGGAAAGGATAAGCGAAGATGCATTTATTCTGATTCGGCGAGCTAGGAGAATCGCCGGTAGACCTCCAATCGCCGTTGGTTTTGGAGTGTCGAGCCCTGCTCACGTAGAGATGCTGGCAAAAGCTGGCTCAGAGGGAGTTATCATCGGGAGCGCATTGATAAAAGTAATAGAGCAGAACCTGACAGATATCAATAAATGCTTAGATATGCTGAAAAACTTCATTAGACCTATCATTGAGGTGAGCAGGATCGATAACTATACATTGTGGGAATAAATGAGGGGAAGGAGTAGATGGAGGAAGATAAGACATTCCTGAATCTCAGGCCTGTCCTAGTCAAGATTGATTGTCTGAAGGAGCATGAAGACTGTGACCCTAATTATCTTGAGGAGCTACTACAAAAAATCATTGAGGACGGAGAGCTTAAACGTCCAATCATCGCGGATTCGAGAACAATGGTCATTCTAGATGGACATCACAGGTATGTCTGCATTAAAAAACTCGGTAAAAGATACATACCTGTATACCTCATAGATTACAGCATACCCGAAATAGAGGTCTATTCTTGGAACAACGACGAAGTAGTGACGAAAGAAAAGGTGATAGAGGCAGGACTAAGTGGTAGAAAAATGCCTCCCAAATCGACTAGGCACATGGTGAGAATCGGGAATGAGCTTCACCACATCACATACATTGAGAAAGAACATCCATATCCCCTATCTAGCATCCCATAAATAAACAAAGTCTACATGGGCTGCGAAATAGTTGTTTGCTGAGGCAGAGTCTCGGGAATTGAGAAAAACGCGATTGTCTGAAGTATCAGAGCTACTAACAATATGACGAAGCCGACTAGAACTATCAGAAGGGCTGCACCTATCAGGTAGAGTAAAGCTGCGGTTCCGAATAGCTTTACATTAAGTCTGCTAGATATGCCCGTGAAACTTTTACGAAGAAAAATCGCTGAGATGATGTAAAAGACCCAGATAACCACTAATCCTATAATTACTCCGATAAGCAGGCCTACTATGCTTTCAGGACTGGCCTGTCTAGGACCAAACCACTCCGAGAAGTCTGACGGCATTCCAACAGCTCTGCCAAATACCGTGAAGAAGCTGATGATCCCTACGACCAAGCCAACTACTATACCTATGATTCCTAGTATTACTGAGATAAGCATGTTGTTGAAGATTGACCTATCGCCCACGACGTCCGAGACGTACTTAACTGCTATAAGCACGAGGATGAAGCCAACAATGCCCAACAATCCGCCTACAGTCGGGACAAATGAAAGCAGCATCAATAATGAACCTATTCCACCCAATATCTTAGCCTGAGACAGCTCCGACATGGAGTTACAAAGAAAGGACTAGATATATTAGTTTTTCTTCATTATAGTAGTTAATGGAGAGAGATCAAAGGCATTAGACTTTTTCTACTCTTATTTAGCCTACTCTCAGCGGCCTTCAGTATCTCTTTTAACATTCTCCTGTAGCTCCATCCGAGAGCCCGGCAGGCCTTTCTCAGGTGCCCGTCCCATACCCACCCCGGGTTTGGATTGACTTCTAACAATCTTGGTAGCCCATCTGACCCAATCCTCCAATCAAACCTGGCATAATCCCTACATTCTAGTCTAATAAATGCCTTAACACTCCAGGATGTTAGTTGTTTAACTATATGTGGTGCTAGACATGCGGGACGGGAATTCACACATCCATACACGCTATTCGGATTCCATTTTGCGTCGTATGTACAAACCCTCGGCAGGTTGGGAGGAAGCTTTGAGTAATCCTCCTCGAGTATTGGTAAAACAATATAGTGACTTGGCGGATTGCCAATTATTGAGACAGTAAGATCAGCTCCTTCCATAAATTCTTCGACTAAGATAGGCCCATGGTATCCCCATTTCGATCTCAATTTTTCAATAACCATACTTAGACCGCTTGGACTGTATATCACGTTCTCAGGACCAATACCCCAACTATTATCTCCGAAGTTAGGCTTGACTATCACTGGATACCTAAGCCTCACATTTCGATCCATATCATAGTCAGTTATCAATACATAATTAGGCGTAGGGATTCCGAGTGACGATACAATTGATTTGACCGCCGCCTTGTCATAACATAATGTTAGACACCTAAAACTAGCACCTGTGTAGGGAATGTTTAGCATCTCGAGGAACGCCGCTATATGTGGTTCCTTAAATGGATCATTGAAAAAACCATCGTCGCATAGATTAAACACCAAGTCTATTTTATCTCGATTTTCTAGTAAGTATCTAATCATAGACGGGTGATTGTCAAATAAGAAGAAGTTGTATCCGTCGATTCCGTAGAGCGCTGACTTTAATTCATTCACTGCATACTCGTCATCCTCATCAAACCTCCCGCCGGGTTTAACATTATTAATGTGATTTGGATCTCCCAATAATACGACTACGTTCTTGCATCCAGATCGTTGGTTATTGTTTTTTGCTGCTAATGCGCGGACAATGATTCTAGACGACATTAAGCCAGAATCCCTGCTGGGATTAGAGACTTTTAGATTTGTAACTAGAGACACATTAACGAAGCCTTGTTCTTCCAGTAATGACTTAAGTTTGTTGTAAGTGTATATCCTTATCGCATAGATGTTGTCTGCAATGAGTCCCTTACGCGTATCTAGGACTATTTCACGCGTTATGACTCTGTCACCGTCACTTGAAAGTTCTCTTTCTCTAGCTACTAGGGTATTTTGATCGGCCCATTCCCAGCTTCTCTTCTCCAACATGCTCCGGACTTTTTCGCCGTCTGAGATATCTATTAGGAATCTGCCGTAAGGTCTTAGAACGCGCCAAATTTCCCGTATAACTTTCACATCATCCCTCGGGTCTGCGAAGTAGCCGAAGCTATTCCCCATCATGATCACGGCATCAAAACATGAGTCTGGATAAGGTAAAGACCTGGCATCTCCAATCTTGAATGCCACGTTAAGCCTAAGCGAGTCTGCTCGTTTCTTCGCCACTTCTATTAATACATTTGAATAGTCGAGACCTTCCACGTGTTTGAATCCTCTCTTGGCGAGCTCCAAGACGTGTCTACCATGCCCACAGCAGACATCCAACAGCCTTTCATCCCTATCTAGGTCTAATGAGTTGATCACAAGATCAACTTCAAGCCGCGTTAACTTTTCATTCGATACGACATCAGCATCTGTCTTCAGGTAAGTTAGGTTAAAAATCTTCTTCCACCAGTCTGGGTCTAAAGACCCCTCTAGTTTTTTGAAGTCATTGGGGGTACGTCGCAAATCGGATACAATATCCCCAGAGGTATCCCCCAATTATTTCGCCCTAACCGAAATCTCGTAACCTTTCTTATATATAAACGTGATTGGTGCTTTCTCAAATATAAATACTAATTCTCGACCATTCCCAGCTAATTAATTCGATAATCCGTCCTAGAAGAGTGCGTATTACGGAGTGTAGTTAAATGAAAATGTTTAACCGATTCAATAAGGATCTACTAGCAGCGCTCCTTCACAAATCTGTGATGAGAAGAGGAACCTATTTTTCTAACCAATTTGGTGTTTTGCGTATAACTTTTAAATAGGCAATTACTGACAGTGTAACTAGATTGGACTTAGGATCTCTTGGCATCCGTCTAGGAGGTAAGATAGAATGTACTTGCGGCCAGGTTCATGAGATTTATACTAAAAAAGTTTTAATAGATAATGATGGAATTGACAGGATAGCAACCATCATTGATGAGCTTAAACTTTCTGGAAATGCACTCGTCGTTCACGATAAGATAACAAAGGAGATAGCTGGTAACAAGTTGATGCAGCAACTTAGACAGAGTGGACATACCGTAGATGAGTACGTAATGCTCAGACCCACTGCTGAGGAAGTAAATAATATTCATAGAGTCTTGAGAAATTTTGGATACGCAGTTGCTGTGGGGGGTGGCAGTGTGATTGACACGTGTAAACTAGCCACCTACAAGTCCGGTATCCCTTTTCTATCAGTTCCTACTGCCCTGTCACACGACGGAGTGGTCTCGGCTACCGCCTCAATAACCTCGGAGGACGGCTCCAAGATGACGATTACGGCCCATCCACCGATAGCAGTAATTTTTGACCTGAAGATCCTGAATAGCCAACCAAGAAGGATGCTGGCTTCTGGGTGTGGCGATATGCTTGCCAGGGCAACGTCACTGAAAGACTGGGAACTCGCATCAAAGGAAAAGGGAGAACACTATTGCCCATCTATTGCAAAACTTGTCCTAAAGTCATTTGACGAAGCAGTTAAGTTTATCCAGGCCGGAGGAAAAGACATAGCTAGTTTTTCATGGGCTATTTTTGAGTCAGGGATCGCGATGGCTATGGCTGGATCATCTAGGCCGAATTCTGGCTCCGAACACATAATATCTCACTATATCGATATGCATAGTAAGAATCCGGCCATGCATGGCGAGCAGGTAGGCATAGCGACAATACTAATGAGCCTATACCACTCAAAACACAACCCGGATTGGTGGACAGAAGAAAAATACCAATGGTATGCCATCAGACAAATGCTAAAACAGATGAATGCACCCACAACTCTAGAAGAACTTGGAGTAGAGGTAGATGTTTTGATCAGTGCTTTAAATGAGGGATATAAGATAAGACCTGAGAGATACACAATACTTCATAAAAGACCTGTCCCTAGAGACGAGGCAGTAAGACTTCTGAAGAGTACTGGCCTGATTTCGGACTAATGTCCCTCATGATCATGACTGACTCCGATGTATGCAAGTGAACATTCATTTTTCATCAACTCTCTCAACAATGCCGTGGCATAAGAACCTCTCGGGAGTGACAACATAACGTCAACGGAGTCAGAGTATATCTGCTCTAACTTTACCTGATACTGCTGTATTGCAATGCACCTACTGCTTCCAGCGGTTCCGGCCTCAGGAATTTTTTTGACGCGGAAATCCCATAACTCGACTGACTCTTCATCTAAGACCGATTTGATTGCATCTCCCCTAGGACCGCGAGGCAGTTTTGATGAGTATCCCGGTTGAGGTATGGCAATTGCGATCTCTCCATTTTTTATTCGCTTCTCAACCTCTTCAATATTCCAATTATTCACCTCGTTGACCTTGTCAGTAGGGTATCCATACATGTCGAGCCTGACGGCTAGGTCTCCAATATGAGGCTCATAGAGGTTGGGATTTTCCTTAAGCGTGATTGATAGGGCTCTATTGAAGATGTATGAGGAATATGCCTCGACTATGAGTCTCCTAAGTCTAAGTGGAATTCTTCTGAAGGCACCCACGAAATCGTCTGGCCTTTCCAACACGTGTCTAGCCAATGCTCTTTCATATCTCAGTTGGCGGGGAAACCTATCTACAACGTACTTATAGTCGCAGGTCTCCATGAAGTACTCTCTCAGCTCTCTTATGCCCGGCTTCTCTAGCCTAGTCGTGGCGCCTATGAAATACCTCAGCGCTGACTCAAAATCGTTCTTAACGATTAAAGAGCCGACGAGGTGAGTTATTGGACGCACAATTCCAAATCTCTGGTATCCGAAAAAATTTGGCACACCTCTCACTCTCAACTCTTCAAAACATTCGTTGATTACCTCTTCTGAGATATCTTTTAACTCCCTGATCTTCACCCAGAAATTATTTCTGATTAATGATTTTGAGGACAGAGCTTCAATGCTTCCCACCGGCCTTACCCAAGCGTCGTACAGTACAATTTCTCCGCTTATCTTTGGGGTGTAAGGCATGGAGATGAACTGCCAAGTCAGAGCTCTTCTATCCTTTATCCCACACGCAGAAATCTGCGAAGGAAGAATTCCAAACATTGATGACAACTGGGATATTGCTTTTATCGTCTCTCTATCCCGCTTCTTCATGACTAAGAGTAGGTTTTTCATGCCGATTATAGGCATGGATTTTTCGCCGAGCCAGAGTTTCTGGGCGTCAAGGCCTCCCTCAATTATTTCCCATACCTGAAAATCTTCTGGGACTTTCTTAATGATGCCCCTGATTCCTGGCGTTCTTGAAGCGTATCCGTTTATTCCTATGAAGCTCTCTATGTCTCTACATCCAAGGCTTCTCAGCGCTTCAAGAGTCAGCTTTCCCATTTTTACCCAATCTATCGATGCATAGCTTGTATATGGACTCGACTATCATCGACGCCGCGCCTAAGTATTCTTCATAAGTCCTCGGAATGGCCTTTTCTGGACTTATACCAGCCTTCTCAACTATTTTTCTAAGCTCGCCTAAATATTCATCTGGACTCGCCACTTCTATTCTCCTTAATTCATCAATTATGTTTTTACCGAATAGACGGGCCCTTATTTGGACAGCCTCGCTCAGTATCTCCGGATACTTCTCAACGTCCCTCATCATTAATTCTCTGTTAAAATCAACTCTTTTAAGGAAATTGTGCAGATTCTTTATTCCCAACACTAGGTATGATATCGATGCTCCATAATTTCTCTTGAGGGTGGAGTCTGAGAGGTCTCTTTGAAGCCTCGAGACCAACAGGCGAGTAGATAAAAAGTTTAGTAAGTTGGAGGATAGTTCTAAGTTTCCTTCAGCGTTTTCGATCTCTATCGGATTTATTTTCTGAGGCATCGTCGATGACCCTACGCCTATTCTTCTAACCAACACGTATCCCATCATTGTTAGTAACCATAGATCTCTGCATAAATCGACGAGGCATCCCGCTAGTATCGACAATGCCTGGAGGTATCTCGAGATGTCGTCGTGAGGTAGTATCTGCTTAGTCGCTATCCATGGCTCCAATCCAAGCCTCCTGATAAACTCCTCAAGCTGCCCAACAGCGCCTTTTCCAAATATCTCCATTAAGGCGGCGTATGTACCCACAGCGCCTGATATCTTTCCGGGAAAGCCATAATTACTCAGAAGCTCGTAGATCCTGAGGACTCTATAAACATAGACAATTAACTCCTTGCCAAGCGTCGTCGGCAAGGCGGGTTGTCCGTGAGTTCTCGCAAGCATTATTGTAGATTTCTCGGCTTTAGCAATCTCAGCCAGCTCAAACAAGAATTCCTTGAGGAGCGGTAGTAGAATTTCTCGATTGAAGTCATTAAGCATTAATGAATAAGCAATGTTAGACACATCCTCAGATGTGAGTCCAATATGAACTAGATGCGACAGACTGCCTAAGCCGAGCTCGTTTAACTTTTCTTTTATGTATCTAACAAGGGCCTCTACGTCGTGCCTAGTTTCTTTCTCAATCTGTTTTACGCGTCTTGCCTCGTCTATCGAGAATTTTAAAATCAGATCATTTATCTTTTCTAAAAGTTGGGCATCGATCTGGTATTTCAAGAACGATGCGACGAAATTGAAGTATTCAAGCTCTACTTTTAGCCTGTACTTCATTAGCCCGAATTCTGAGAAATACTTCCTGAGCTCGTTCAGATTCTCGCTGTATCTGCCATCAATAGGCGAGATTGCTAGAAGCTCATCAATCATTTTTCGATCACGTCTTCTATTCGTGGCCCAATACTAATCAACTTAACAGGCGTGTCTAACGTCTCCTCGATGAGCTCCACGTAACTCTTGGCCTCTCTCGGTAACGCATCGTATCCCTCGCTTACTATTCTATCGATTTCTTCGTGGGTGAGAGCTCTCCACCCTGCGAGCTCCTTGTAAATTGGTTTAACTCTACCTAGCTTGGGGACTGTCTCGGGAAATTCTTCGATCTTTACTCCGTTGATTTCATATCCGACGCATACCTTTAGAGTGTTGAGTCCGGATATTGTGTCGAGGCGCGTGATGATTAGTCCGTCAACTCCGTTAAGCTCTGCGGCATACTTTAGTTGGAATAGGTCTAGCCATCCTATTCTTCTAGGACGACCAGTGGTGGCGCCGTACTCCTTCCCCCTAGTCCTCACCTCATCCGCCAATGCGCCTGAAATCTCTGTGGGCAACGGCCCCTCACCTACACGCGTAGTATAAGCCTTAGCGACGCCGACTACGCTCGTTATTTCTTTTAGGCTTATTCCAGCGCCGTGCGCTGCTGCTGACGCCAGAGTCGTGCTAGAGGTTACGTATGGATAGGTCCCGTGGTCAAGGTCTAGCATCGTGCCCTGGGCACCCTCGAAGATCACTGTTCCTCCCCTCGATAATTCGTTCTTAATCGCTCTAGAAACGCTGCCAACATATCTTCTAATCTTGTCCAATGCTGATCTCAGTTTTGCTTCCTCTTCATGCAAATTCATTCCTTTAAATTTTAACTCAAATAATTTTGGGAGCGTTTTTAGAATTTCTGCAATATGTCTGTCCTCCATTATATCGGCTATCCTCAGACCCATTCTCGCGTATCTGTACATGGCGGCTGGGCCTATTCCTCTCCGAGTAGTGCCTATTCTGCCTCCTCCCCTGATCTCCTCCAAGTAGCCGTCAAGCTCCTTATGCAGACTTAGAACTACGTGGGCTCTTGGACTAACTATTAGCTCAAACTCGCCAACTACTTCCTGAACACTGTCTATCTCCTCGATGAGTGTGGCGAGGTCTACGTAGACTCCCGGACCTATGGCTGCTCTCTTGCAGGAGACCACGCCTGCTGGCAGCAAGTGTAACCTCAGCTCTTTGTCGCCTATGGTGACTGTGTGTCCTGCGTTTGCGCCGCCGTTAAACCTGACCGCGAGGCCGGCCCTGCGACATAAGTATGCCGATATCTTTCCTTTGCCCTCGTCTCCCCACTGAAGACCTACAAGTACTGTTCCTCCCATTTCTTAAGCGACTCTATCAACATCGTGTGGATAACCTTCCCTTACCGCAGCTTCTGTTATTCTTATGAATATGGCGTTCTTTCTAAGCTCTTCTAGATTTCTGGCTCCGAGGTAGCTCATGCCTGACCTTAGCCCACTTATTAGCTGCTTAATGACGTCGTATACAGATCCCTTATAGTCAACGTAGGCCTCGATTCCCTCAGCGATGTATGAGAATTCAGAAGCATCATCGAACTGTACATCTCCTTTTTCCTTTAATTCTCTGCTCAGCATAGCGTAGAATGAAGCCATACCTCTATAGATTTTGTATTTTCTCCCGTTACGAGTTACTATTGCTCCTGGGCTTTCGTCTGTCCCGGCGAAGAGCATGCCTATCATTGTGGTAGAGGCACCCGCCGCTAGCGCCTTTACTAAGTCTGCCGAGCTCCTTATGCCGCCGTCAGCCATCACTGGCACACCCAACCTTTCTGACACTTCGTTACAAGACATTATTGCCGATAGTTGAGGCACACCTACCCCTGCGACAATTCTAGTTGTGCAGACTGCTCCCGGGCCTATCCCAACCTTAACACAATCAGCCTCAGCGGCGAGGTCTTCAAAACCCTCAGGAGTAGCCACATTACCCGCAATTATTTGGATCTCATCTCCTAGCTCTCTTCTAAGCTCTTTCAAACACTTTATCATGCTTCTTGTATGTCCATGGGCTACGTCAACAACGATCACGTCTGTCTCCGCCTCTTGAAGGGCCTTGGCTCTCTCGATGTAGTCTCCTCTGACGCCTATTGCTGCAGCGACCATCATTCGGCCCTTCGAGTCTCTTGACGAGTATGGATACAGACCGCGTGACTTTATGTCCTTTGCAGTTATTAACCCAACAACTTTGTCGTCCTTATCAACTACAGGGATCTTTTCGACCTTGTAGCTCCTGATGAGACTTACTGCCTCTTCTATGGTGACTCCTGGCCTAGCGGTGACTAATCGCGACCTAGGCGTCATCACTTCATCGACTAGGGCGTCATCGGGCTCGAAGGCAATGTCCCTACTGGTAACGATCCCCTTCAGGCGTCGATCCTTGTCAACTACAAGGAGCCCTGAAACGCCCAGCCTCTTCATCTCTATCCTAGCAACGCCTACCTTCGTGCCTTGTAAAATTGTGTATGGATCTTCTATCATGATGCTTTCAGCCCTCTTAACCCTCTGGACCTCTGCTACTTGTTGTTCGATCGACATGAATCTGTGGATTACTCCTATTCCACCCTCTCTAGCCATGGCTATTGCCATGTTGCTCTCAGTAACGGTGTCCATAGCCGCGGACACGAGGGGTATATTCAACTTGATCTTCCTAGTAAGCATTGTCTCTACGCTTGTTTCTCTTCTAGACACTATCTCGGAATATCTCGGGATCAGGAGAACGTCGTCAAAGGTTATACCTAAGCTTTCTAGAAATCTAGCCACTCCATTCCCTTTATAGATTAGAATTTTCTCTAAGTTTTAAAGATTAAGGAATTAAATCTGAGGTATCCATATAGTGTTGTTTGTCTTTTCCCATGAATATTGCTTCGTTGCCCCATAAGTCCAGTTGTATGGGGATATCGCTGTGTTTAGGCCTTTTTTTATCTCTTTAAGTCTGGTGGTGGGACCTTGAGGAGATATTAGCGAGTCTGCTAGAGTGAATCGTGGGGAATGGCCCTAGCAGTAGGGGAAAACCCAGAAATTTATACACTGGGGGCTTAAAGATATTAATCACCGGAGAATATTCCCCGGCGGGCTCCATGTTTTTAATCCCAGTGTCTGGGTTCCTAAACCTGCTGCCGAAGCATAGAGGCTAACCAACCCCTCCCCCACTCTTTTCCATTTCCACCTAATCTCTCTATCTTATTCTTACACTAACGGTTCGGGGCATCGTTTTAATAGTCGCTCTGATTGACTTTTGTAAGATGAAGCATTGAACAGGGTCGGCATAGCCGTCTATGCGAGTCACTCAGCTATCCAGATCTTAATCGGTGCTAAGGAAGAGGGGCTACCGATCACTCTTTTTGGACCACCTGAAGCATTAAAGCTGTATAGGAGGTTTCCAGGCCTGATAAGTAATGCAGTCGAGTACAGAGGCGAAGACAGTCTCAACCTGCTCAAAGAACAGGGAAACATATTAGTCCCAAGTGGAAGCATCGTCGAATACGTCGGATACGAGGCAATTAAAAGATCTGGAATCCCGTACTTCGGACTAAAAGAACTAATTAAGTGGGAATCAGACTGGAGTTTAAAGTTAAGGCTTCTCAGGGAGGCAGACATACCCATCCCAAAAATCTTTAAAGAACCACAGGACGTAGACTCGACAGTTATTGTAAAGCTTCCAGGAGCAAAGGGTGGTAAGGGATTCTTCATCTCGAAGAGTCCAGAAGAGATAGAGAGTAGGATAGCGAGGCTAATAGCTGATGGGAAAATCAAGTCACTCGATGACGTCTGCATCCAAGAATATGTCGTGGGTGCGACGATGTATGCTCACTACTTCCAGAGCCCAATCTTTGATAGACTTGAAATTACTGGATTCGACATTCGCTACGAGACAAATGTAGATGGGTTGAAAAGACTGCCCCCATCGTTTACCGAGGAGATATCACCATCCTTTACGGTGTGTGGCAATATACCTGTTTATCCGCGTGAAAAACTGTTAGAGACATTCATTGAGTATGGAGAAAGATTCGTTGAAGCGACTAAGCGACTTATTCCCCCTGGAATAGTAGGCCCATTCTGCCTAGAATGTATCGTGAACGAGGATTTAGAACCTATAGTCTTCGAGTTCTCTGGAAGAATCGTGGCAGGCACCAATATCTACCTTCTAGGCAGTCCCTACCTCAAGCTTTATTGGGGAAAAGAAATGAGTGTTGGCAGACGCATAGCTAAGGAAATAAAAATCGCAGAGGAGACCAATAGACTCAACGAGATCGTCACGTAGCCAAAAAGGCTTTGTCTATTTAGCCATCTACTTATTGCATAGTTGGTTACAACAACTTCAGGGAGCCCGTTACTAAGTCAACCATCTCGCTTGGTGCCGGCCCTATGCCGAGCGTAGTTATCGTCCCAGGCTCAAGCTCAGTCAATCCAGCGTCTGATATCAATGAGCATGGTAGTCCAAGTTTTTCCGCACGTTCTCTTAGAGACAATAGCTCATCCACATTTTCCACTTTGACCACAACTTTTTTCTGGCTTTCAGCCAGCCAGTTTTCGGCCCACTCCTTTCTCTTATTGTAAGCATCGAGGAATGATGATACAGCTGCGTGAGCGACCTGTACTGCTAACTTGCCCCTACTCATCTTTAGGTCAGATCTAACGACGATTACCTGCTTATACCTAAAGGTCATCATTCTCATACGCACCATTGATTACACTGTGTTGGCGATATACGTAATTTAATTTTAGTCCCCTCTGCAGGCTTATTGTTTATCGATCTGACAATTACTCTTCCCTCGTATTGGCTCATCGCTGCTCTCACCTCTCCAAGCCTATCATCGGTCGTTATTGCGGCAAATGCCGGACCAGTGCCAGACACGCTGCAAGAGAGTGCCCCCGCCCTTAATGCGTCTATGATTATTGCTGTTGGTAATGATAGGGCAGATGCGTGTAGCAGCCCATTGAGCGTCATGGCCTTAAAATAATTTCCCTCAATTGCTAATCTATACGCTTCTTCGACAAGATCCCTGACTGGGCTTAAGGATTCGGTTCTGAACTCTTTGGTGAGTTGTCTCTTAGATGGTACCAATATCACGGCCCTTAGGTCAGACGGTGCCCTCACGTGCCTAATAACAATGTCTCTCCGATTATCAGTGACTACTATACCGCCTAGCGCACAGCTCGAAGCATCATCAATTGCGCCCGTGATCGAAGTACCTGATCTACGTGAAGCCTCGGCAACCATTTTTAGAAACTCGTCAGTCTCGACGCTCATGTTGAGTGCGTCTAAAACTGCGAGTGTAATTGCGACTGCAGCCGAGCTTGAGCTCTTCAGCCCTACTGCTATGGGAATATTAGACCTCGTCCTTATCCTGCAACCAAGCGGCCCCAAATTAAACCTCTCTGATATCACCTCGACTATTGCTTTTGCTAAGGAGTCATCACCTATCTCCTCCTTGTTGACTAGGCTTGTCTCACCATCACCAGTAGGTTCAACCTCAGCCTCAGTCTCGAAGTCCACGCCGATCGCAGCACCTCTCCATATCGAGATAGCGTTAATTATTGTGACGGCGCCGTATGCCCTGGCCCAACCTTTCTCCTCCATCAATCCCCGCCTAATTGGTCTAGAGTAATCTTTAAATTAGACCTTTTCTACGCTAAACGCAAGAGCAGGGGGATAGGCGTGGGGAGCGTAAACCTAATCTTGATTGGTTTCGCGACCTACGCCTATTTCTATGCCTGGACTAATTAGATTTCTCCCTCCCTTCCCCCTGCTCTTGAGGTGTTTTGTAATGTCTAGAAATATTTTGGATTTTGGAGTGAGGTGTACGCTATGCGCAGGTTGAAAGCAGCAGTTCTAGGCGGTACAGGAATGGTCGGACAGCTCTACGTCGATTTGCTTGCGAAGAATCCATGGTTCAAAGTTACGGCCGTCACTGGCAGATCTAACGTTGGTAAGACGCTCGCGGAGGCCTACATGGGGAGAGGGAATATACCTGAAGAGTACAAAGACCTGGAGGTCCTGCCCTCAGAGCCATCGAAGATAGACGCAGACATTGTTTTTAGCTGCCTACCTTCGAGCGCTGCAAGAGAAGTTGAGCCCAGATTCGCAAAGGCTGGATTTCCAGTAATCAGCGACGCTTCTGCGCATAGAACGTGGCCAGACGTACCCCTCATAGTGCCGGAGATCAATCCAGAACACTTAGAACTCATCGATCTTCAGAAGAAGAACAGGAACTGGGACGGCTTCATCGTTACGACCCCCAACTGCACGACGGTAGGCTTCGTGATGCCTCTAAAAGCCTTAATGGAAAAGTACGGCCTAAGATACGCAAACTTGGTCTCAATGCAGGCCGTCTCTGGTGCTGGTTACAGCGGCGTGCCCTCGATGGCAATTCTTGGAAACATCATTCCCTACATAGACGGCGAGGAGAGCAAAGTAGTTGAGGAGCCTAGAAAAATTTTAGGAAGACTAAAGGATGGATCGATCGAGCCTGCCGAAATTATTATCGATGCGACATGCACCCGCACGCCTACGATATATGGTCACCTCGAGGTCATTCAGGTCGAGCTGTCTGAAGACGCCGATATAGAAGACGTGAAAGAAACACTAAACGCGTTTACGGGGCTGCCTCAGATGCTCGAGCTTCCTTCAGCTCCTAAAAGACCCATTCATGTCTTTGAGGAGCCAGATAGGCCGCAGCCGAGGCTTGACGCTGACTTCGGAGATGTTAAGGGGATGGTCGTGACGGTGGGTAGGCTGAGAAGGGCAAATAGGCCGCGGCAATATTCCTTCGTCTCTCTAAGCCATAATTTGATCAGGGGTGCTGCGGGAACCGCGATACTGGCAGCAGAACTTTTAATTGCTACTAGGAGGCTGAGTTCTTGATGGTGGCGGGTAAGCAGGTTCGGCTAGGCAGAATTACAGAGAAGGGTAAGATGCTATGCATACCGATGGACCACGGCATAACCGCTGGTCCAATGAAGGGTTTAGACAAGATTTATGACACTATAGATAAAATAGAAAGAGGAGGAGCTACCGCTTTCCTCGTCCAGAAGGGAATAATCAAACATATGAAGAGAGTGCCAAAGATTGGCTTTATTGTGCATTATTCTGCAAGTACGTCGCTGGGTCCAGACCCGAACTGGAAAGTCAGGGTAGGGTCAGCATTGTCAGCAATTAGGCTGGGAGCAGACGGACTATCAGTCCACATAAACATCGGGAGTAAAATGGAGCCCTACATGCTGAGGAAGCTAGGACTCCTCGCAGACGAGTGCGACGCCCTCGGCCTACCCATGATAGCAATGATGTATCCTAGGGGCGAGGGAATAAAGGACCCCAACGATCCGAACATACTGGCCCACGTAGCGAGAGTAGGCGCTGAGTTGGGCGCGGACATCGTCAAGGTGCCGTTTACCGGAGACGAGAACACTTTCAGAAAAGTGGTTGATGCTTGTCCAGCCCCAGTAGTCATGGCCGGGGGCCCAAAGATGGACAACGACGAAGCTGTACTAACAATGGCCAGGGCCGCGATGAATGCAGGAGCTATGGGAGTAACCATCGGGAGAAACGTCTTCATGCATGAACATCCAGACATAATAGTAAGAGCGCTAAGAGCCATAGTCATAGAAGACATGAGCGTTAAGGAGGCGCTAAGCATAGTTGAATCAAGATCGAAGTGAGGCAAAGGAGGTTATAATCGAGGTAAAGACGCCGAAGGAGGCAGTAGAAGCCGCCTCAAGGGGGGCAACCGCTCTCTTTTGCCCAAGCAACGTTATTCCGCCAGAGCTTGAGGGCAAGATTAAGGTATACAACGAAGAATCAGGCATAACCGTGATTTCACTCAAGTCGCCTTCCGATATAGAGTTGATTTACAGGACTGCTAAGACAGGAGCACCAGCAATTCTAATTGAGACATCCGACCTAAGAATCATTCCACTAGAGAACATCTTGGCGAAGCTACAAGGACTAGATACTAAAATTTTTGTCAGAGTGGACAGGGTCGAAGACGTTGAGACATTTTTCGGAGTACTAGAGAAGGGGGTTGATGGCGTTGTTTATAGGGCGTCTAACATGGAAGAAGTTTCGCTCCTCAGGGACTATCTAAACTATGTCAGGCACGTGGACCTAGTTGCAGCGAGAGTTAAAGACGTCGTAAATGTAGGTATTGGTGAAAGAGCCTGCATAGATACGACGTCAATGCTGAGAGTCGGTGAGGGACTACTTGCGGGCAGCATGTCTAGGATGCTATTTTTGGTGCATAGCGAAGTCATTGGCTCAAGTTTTACCGAGCCCCGACCATTCAGAATAAATGCAGGAGCAATACATCTCTACACGTTGGGGCCTCTGGGAAATACTTACTATCTATCTGAGCTAAAGGCCGGGAAGAGAGTACTAATAGTCTCGAAGGACGGCTCATCTAGAGTCGCAACGGTCGGCAGAGTAAAGATTGAGAGAAGACCACTGATAATGATTTATGCAGAGTTTGACACTACTGATGGCTCAGTAATACTTCAGAACGCCGAGACAATACGACTAGTTAGCCGGAATGGAGAGCCGGTAGAGGTTACGAGGATAAGCCCAGGCGAAGAGATTTTGGTCCACTTATCTGGAAGGTCTGGCAGACACATGGGGATGAACATAGAGGAAAGCATAAATGAAGTTTAGGCCGGAGGAAAAAATTTGCGTATCCCTTGCAGGTGAGACGAGCAGGGAGGTCATTGACTACTTACCTGTCTTGAGGAATGCGGGAGCCAAGTTAATAGAGCTAAGACTGGATTATCTCAAGGATAAGAATTATTCAGCAGTGCTAAAAGCTGCGTCCAAACATGAATTTACAATAATATCGACAGTCAGGAACAGGACCGATGGAGGCGTATTCTCAGGCAGCGAAAGTGAGCGAAGAAGAATCCTGTTAGAAAGCGCCTCCACTGCGACGTATGTTGATATAGAGTACGATACCTATGTTTCGGACAAAATGATTATTGATGAGCTGAGGAGCGCCGGCGCAAAAATACTAATCTCAAAACACTTCCAACAAGGATCTCCAAGAATAGATGTACTAGAGAGAGTTTTGGAGGAAATGAGACTTGTGGGAGACCTCTTCAAGATAGTTACTACTCCTCAAAGCTTGTTCGAAGCGACTAATTTATTATCGCTTTACAGATACAGCTGGGCTGAGGGAAGACTCATAGCATTCTGTATGGGTGAAGAATGGACCATCACTCGAGTCCTGAGCGTTTTAATGGGTGCTCCATTCACGTATGCTCATGGTGGGAACTCGGCCGTTGCGTCGGGCCAACTCTCATTCATAGAAATGAAGAACGAGCTGGAAAAACTTTCTTGGATGATTGAGAAATGGCTTTCCTAGCGGTAATCGGCCACCCAGTCGCTCATTCACTGTCTCCACTGATGCATAATTCAGCTTTGTGGTTGTATAATTTACCTCACAAGTATTTAGCAATCGATATACCACCAGCGAGTCTTGAAAAGGCTGTGAACATTTTATGGAATTTAGAATTCATGGGCTTTAACATAACTATACCGCACAAAGAAAGGGTGGCAGAGATATCGGTGGAGCTTTCAGAAGAAGCATCAATAACTGGAGCAGTGAACACTACGCTGAGAAGAAGCGATGGCTGGAAAGGCTTTAACACCGATGTTCAAGGATTTATATCGAGTCTTTCCAGATTAGGGATAAAAACAATAGACACCTGCCTGTTATTAGGGGCAGGCGGCTCTTCGAGGGCCTTGATATACGCTCTGGACAAGATTGGTACTAGGAAGATAATAATCGCCAACAGGACGAGGGAGAGAGCTGTAAGGCTTGCTGAATCAATGAAACACAAGATTAGCTGCGAGTTAGAGATAGTAAATCTGAATGAGGCTAATAGCTATGCGTCGAAGTCTGAACTTTTGGTAAATGCTACTCCAGTTGGGTTGGTTGAAGACAAGTTATTGATAGATCCTGAAGCTTTGGACAGTAGTCAAATCATTTATGACCTTGTATATTCGTATAAGCCCACACCTCTAATATGCGCAGCGAGGAGTAAGGGCTGCAGGACCATAGACGGAGTTGTGCACTTAGTTGAGCAGGGAGCAGCATCATTCAAGATATGGACCGGAGTGAGTCCCGACACCTCATTCATGGAAAGAGTAGTTAGGAATGAGTTGTGGAAAAGGTGGAAGAGGAGTGGCGCTAGTCAGGATAAGATGTAGACAGGCAGAGGGAAAAATTCAGGCACCTCCAAATAAGAGCTATACGCACAGAGGCATAATCATCGCGTCCCTAGCAGAGGGAATGTCGACAATCTATAATCCCCTACTCTCCATGGATACTGCCGCCTCGATTGAGGGCGTAAAACTTATGGGCGCAAAAGCAGTACTGAAAGACAAAAAAATAATTATTGAGGGGGTCGAGCAGCCGGAGACTCCGGCAGACGTCATAGACGCTAAGAATTCTGGAACGACCTTGAGAATCTTGACAGCAGTCGCAGGACTAGTTAAGAGTGGTTATACAGTACTGACGGGTGATGAAAGTCTCAGGAAGAGGCCCATGCAGCCATTGCTGGATGCACTCCAACAACTCGGCGTAGAGGCATGGTCGGCAAGACTCAATGGATGCGCGCCAGTGATAGTGAAGGGGGGTGGATACAAATTTAGGGAATGCACCATCAGCGGAGAGATAAGCAGCCAATACATTTCCGGCCTAATGATCGCGGGGGCAAAAACGAGCGGAGGAGTCCTGATAAATATAACGGGCAGGATTGTTTCCCTTCCATACATATATGCAACGATGAAGACGCAGGAAGTTTTTGGGGCGAAATCCATCATCTCAAATAATCAAATAATCACTGAAGGAAGTGGATACAAATCGGCTGAGTTTAAAGTGCCAGGAGACTATGGACTCGCCGCATTCATACTAGCAATACCCTTCATAGCCGGAGGAGAAGTGACTGTGAGGGGACTGAGCCCCGACCTCCCCCAATCCGATATTTCCATAGTCAACATAATAAAAGAAATGGGCGGAGACATTGAGCAGCGTGGTGACGAGGTTACTGCAAGGCACTCTACTTTGGACGGATTAACTGTCTCGCTTAGGGATGCTCCAGACCTATTGCCAGTGATTTCTGTGCTAGCTGCTGTGTCTGATGGTGAGACTGTCATAACTGATGTGAGACATGCCAGGTTTAAGGAGAGCGACAGAATCTCTGTCATAGCCTCTGAATTGAAGAAGGCAGGCATACATGTGGAAGAGATGCCAGACGGAATGAGAATAAGGCCCGGAGTGATAAAACCCGCCGTACTGGACCCACACGCCGATCATAGACTCTTCATGGCGTTTTCACTGCTATCGATATATTCAGGTGGAAGAATCTTGGTTAAGGATCCAGAATGCGTCGCCATCTCTTATCCCCAATTCTTAAAGGACCTGGCGTCTACAGGCTGCGAGGTGGAAGTCGTCAATGACGGGTAATGTGTTAGGAGAGAGGTTCGTCGTCGTCAGCTTCGGAGAGAGTCACGGCAAATGTGTCGGCGTAGTGATTGACGGATGCCCTGCTGGTCTCCCAATATCTGAGGAAGAAGTCCAGTCATTTGTCAATCTAAGACGACCCGGACAATCAATAGTCACTACTCAGAGAAGGGAGGAAGACAGAGTTGAGGTGCTTAGCGGCATACTCGACGGCTATACTACTGGAGCGCCGATTGCCATGTTAATCTGGAATAAGGACGTAGATTCGGAGGCCTACAGAATTTTTAGAAAGATTCCTAGGCCGAGCCATGCCGATTATTTCTCATTCGTAAAATATGGTGGGTTCAATGATTGGAGAGGCGGGGGAAGATTCTCGGGAAGAATAACGGCAGGATACGTCATGGCAGGAGCCATAGCTTTAAAGTTGATTAGGCATGTTTTGGGAATAGAAGTAGTAGCCTACACGAAGAGCATAGGAGACATAAATACTCGCGAGCTATCTATCGAAGAGATAAAGCAAAATAGATATTCGAACGAGGTAAGATGCCCCGATCCTGAGGCGGCTGAAAAAATGAAGGAATTAATAACTAGAATGAGGAGAGAGGGAGACAGTGTTGGCGGAATAATAGAGTGTATCGCCCTAAACGTCCCGATCGGTCTCGGAGAACCCGTGTTTGATTCACTTGACTCAGACATTGCTAAGGCGATCTTCTCCATTCCAGCTGTAAAAGGGATAGAATTCGGCAAAGGCTTCGCAGCGAGTAGAATGACTGGATCGCAGCACAACGATCCATTCACGTTGATCGATGGAAAGATACTTCCGAGAACCAACAACGCGGGGGGAATTGTTGGAGGCTTGTCGACTGGAAGGGAGATTGTTTTTCGCGTGGTGTTTAAGCCCCCAGCATCGATCGTGAAGCCCCAGAGAACATTGAATATCAAAACACTAATGGAAGAAGAACTCGTGGTTAGTGGCAGGCATGATCCATCAGTGGTTCCAAGAGCAGTGCCCGTCGTCGAGGCGATGACTGGAATAGTACTGGCCGACCACGCGATAAGAGCAGGACTGATAGGCCCAGTCATTAAAAAAGGCGAATAAAAATGTCCTCAGAAGACATCAAAAACATACGAGAGGAGATCAGGGACATCACAGGGAAAATTCTCGAACTCATATCTTATAGATTAAAGAAATCTGAGGAGATTGGAAAAATAAAGATAAGAGAGGGGCTACCCACAATCGACCACGATGCTGAAAGAGAGCTAAGAGAATATGTAAGAGAAAAATCATCACAGTTAGGACTCGATGATGCATTTACGCAACGATTAATGACGCTAATATTCAAAGAGTCAGTAAAGCTTCAAGAGAAAAGAACAGCGACAAACAAAGAGTCGCAGATAACTCACATGGACATTTTCAGGAGAGCCAAGGAATTGGAAGCCAAGGGTAAAAAAATAATTCATCTTGAAGTAGGTGAGCCAGATTTTGGAGCCCCTCTCCCAGTTGCTGAAAGACTAAGCGAAGCAGCGAGGGCTGGATATGCATTTTATGGAGAGGCAAAAGGGCGAGTCGAGCTTAGGAAAGCAATAGCCGAGCATCTTGAAAGAAGGTTCGGAGTACCTTTGAAAGATAATGAAGTCCTAGTGACTCCCGGGGGTCGTTTTGCCGTCTATCTCGCAGCTGCCGCGACTCTATCTCCTGGAGATGAGACACTCGTCATTGATCCATCCTGGCCGGTGTACAAACAAGTAATAGAGTTTTTGCAATGCAGACCTATAGTCGTAAAGACATCCATCGATGCTGGATGGATTCCGAGTGTTGAAGAACTTGAAAAAGCAGCGAGTCGCGCGACCAAGCTATTATTCATTAATTATCCGAATAATCCAACGGGAGTAACAATCGATAGAAGAAAGCTTGAAGAAATAGTAGAATTTACTAGGAGTAAAAAGCTCTACCTTGTTAGTGACGAGGTCTATATGGACTATTCATTCACTGACTTTACGTCGGCAATAGAGCTAGGATACGAAAATACAATTATGCTCATGTCTTTTTCCAAGAGTTATGGAATGACTGGTTATAGAATTGGCTACTTGGTTGCAAGAAGAGAAATAATCGAAAGAGCTGCCAAAATACAGTCACTACTCATGACTTGTGTACCTGAGTTCATACAGATGGCCGCAATTGAGGCACTGAAAAATTCGGAAACACCGAAAAAATACTGCGAAGAAATGAAAAAAAGAATCGAGATGGTGTGTCAAAGACTTGATAGGGTTGGAGCAGAATATGTTAAGCCAAGCGGTGGAATGTATGTTTTCCCCAGATTTAAAACAATGAAAGAAGATTCTTCAAAGTTTGCTTTAAAACTGCTCGAGAAATACGGGGTCGCCGTAGCTCCAGGCCCAGCTTTCGGAGACTATCCTCAATTCATAAGAATATCGACAGGCACTGAAACCAGCCAAATAATTGAGGGAGTCGATAAGCTTATAAAAGCAATAGTGGACTAGCAAAACAAAGTCTTTTTTATAACATATAACTATACTAAAATCGATAAAGTTGGCTCAGGCTCCTAAAGAGGGAAGAGAGGATAAGACAATATACGACGCGATGAAAGAGTCATTGGCGAATAGGATGGCTGCCGAGATCACGTTATCAAGCAACAGCGGAATAACCATGAAGAAGTGGCGTGTTTTATTTGGCCTGAAGCAGAGTGAAGTAGCTAGAAAAATGTCAATATCTCCCTCTGTTTTGAGCGATTATGAGAAGGGAAAACGCAGATCTCCCGGAATTGGCTTTGTTAGGCGATTTATCAAAAGCCTAATCGAGCTAGATGAGGAGCGTGGGGGACTTAATATTCATAAATATTCAGGATACGCAACAACTATTCATAAAGCAATAATCGATATTGGAGAATACAGAGTGCCTCGGAAATTGATAGATCTACTCTCAGCTATTGACGGTGTATTTCTATGGGGTAGCGTGAAGTCGGACTGCATCATTTACGGGTATACAGTTATTGACAGTCTGACAGCTATTCGATACATGGATTCACATGAGTTCACCTATATCTTTGGTGCAAATTCAATGAGACTTCTAGTTTTTACAGGAGTAACTACTGGCAGGTCGCCCATGGTTGCTGCTAAGGTCTTTCCTTTAAAGCCTGCAGCCATAGCTTTACACGGGCCCCGGAGCGAAAAAGAAGTTGATCGACTCGCAGTCGAGCTGGCAGAGTCGATCGGGGTACCATTAATACTTACTAAGTGTCCTGAAGTAGAAAAAATAGTAAACAACCTAAAAAAGGCAGGCGAGTAGCATTGAGGTTACATGTAGGATGTTGCGGATTCCCAATTCCTCAGAAAAAATACGTAGCAGAATTTGATGTTGTTGAGTTGCAGTCTACATTTTATAGGATCCCACGACTATCAACAGCAAAGAAGTGGAGAGAATCTGCTCCTAAAGATTTTATATTCACGGTAAAGGCATTTCAAGGAATAACACACCCTATGAATAGTCCTACGTGGAAGAGATCAAACATCAAGCCCACAGAAGGACACGGCGAATTTAAGCCAACAGAGGAAGTCCATGAAAGCTGGAAAATCACTAAGCAGATCTGTGAGATATTAACCGCCCCCATAGCTATTCTACAGACACCGCCGACCTTCAAGGATACCGAGACAAACCTCAAGAATGTAGAGGCATTTTTCGACACCATAGACAGAGGAAAATTGCTGATTGGGCTGGAGCCTAGGGGATGGCAAAAAGAAAGCATAATTAAGATTTGTAAGAAGTTTGAACTGATACATGTCACGGATCCCTTTCATAGTCTCCCCTACTACACGCTCAACGGTAGGATATCATATCTTAGGCTTCATGGGAGCCCGCCAGGAAAACGCATGTATTCATACAAATACACCGAAAACGACTTGCAGAAGCTAAAAGAGATGATAAACGAAATAAAAGCAGAAGAAGTTTATGTCTTGTTCAATAACATATACATGTATGATGATTCTAAAAGGTTTCTCAGACTATTTAGTTGACTTGACTGGGTCAGATGTGGCCCAAAGCATGTCAAAATATGCCCTCGCGAGGCTTGTAAGTCCAAGATGGGCTGAATAAATCCCTAGCGTGGGCCTTTTTTCACGAGCAGCCATCAATATTAAGACGACTTCCGAGGAATCGCTGATTACTCCTCCTCCAAAGCTGATATCTCTGGTTCTAACCTCTATCTCCTCGCATAGTTTCTTTATGGATTGGTGATCGATATCCTCGCCTACCAGGACCTGAATTGTTCCTCCTTTCTCCTTAATCAGGGAAGCAATGGGGAGGAGGATGATCTGAAGGTCTTTAGGTATGTATGGCAAAGCTATTGATAAGTGATGAGTAGCTCTCCCAATGACGTCTCTTATGTGTTTCCATAAATTTTCCTCTCCCCTGATTATCCATAACTCTGGCTTCTCTTTTTCATTTCTACGCTCGTATATCGAGTTTAATTCCTGTACGATTAAGTTTACATGCTCTGCGAGTTCCTGCTCTATCTTATTTTTAGTGTTCTCAGCGGCTATCTTAGGTGATTGTGGCTTATACCTAGTGGGCCTGCCTCTTTCAATTAGTACCCATCCCTTATCGGCCAGCGAGTTAAGGGTATCGTAGATCTTTGAAACAGGTATGTCGCTTTTTTCACTAATTTCACTCGCTATCGACTCTCCCATGTCTAACAGTGCCAAGTAAGCCCTCATCTCATAATCCGTGAGGCCGAGCCTGCGAAAAGCCCTCACCAGTTTATCACTAATTATTAACGACATTCCCTGCATTTCAATAAATAACAATTATTTATAAAGCCTAGGTCAAATGGTGGAGGCGTATGTAGCAATAATAAATAGACAGAGTTCATTTAAGTATTTGATGAAGTGCGTCGGCGTTATTGGGACAGGCACAATGGGGCATGGAATCGCTCAAATTGCAGCTATGTCAGGATACAGAGTAATTCTTTACGGTAGGAGACAGGCATCAATTGAAAATGCAATGGACAAAATTAGACTGAGCCTCCAAAAATTCATGAAGAAAGGAATCATTAGGTATGAGGAAGTAGAAAAGACACTCGACAGAATCAAAACCACCACATCCTTAAACGAGGAAATGTCATCAGTGTCAATCGTCATAGAGGCTGTAACTGAAGACTTGGCAATCAAGAAGGATCTCTACACTTTAGTTGAGAAAAAAATTTCAGATGACACAATAATTTCAACGACTACTAGCACGATACCTATTTCAGAACTCCAAGAAGGACTGAATAATCCATCAAGAGTAATAGGCACGCATTTTTTCAATCCTCCCCAAATCATGAAGTTAGTCGAGATAATGGGGGGTAAATACACTTCGAATGAGACCTTAATCTTCTGCGTTGATTTCGTAAGAACCCTAGGCAAAGTACCCCTCATCTTGAGAAGAGAAATTCCAGGCTACGTCGCGAACAGAATATTGCTGAGCATGTTTCTCACCGCTTTAGACATCGTAGAATCGGGAGAAGCAGCTCCAATAGAGATTGACTCGATACTCAAGTATAGGCATGGGTTTCCTATGGGTCTCTTCGAACTGGCAGACTTCGTTGGTCTAGACGTAGTACTTAACTCATTAAAAATTCTGTGCAGATTTGATGGGACTTTTAGCTTCTCAGAAACGATAGAAAAGATGGTAAATGAAGGAAGAGTAGGAATGAAGGCTCGCCGTGGATTTTATGAGTATTCTGAGAACGGTAAAAGAGAAGTTTACCTTCCTGCTAATGGTGAAAAAGAAAATCTCATAGCAAAGATAATGCTCGCCGGAATAAGAGAGGCTGAGGAATTAGTAAACATGGGTGTGGTGGATAAAGATTCCATAGACATAGCTGTAAAACTGGGACTGAACCTTAGTAAAGGAATTTTCGAATCTACAGAAGAGAGCCGAATAGCTGGGATGAAGGAATTAATTCTCACCTGATTACATAGACAAATCATAAATCCCACTGTTTAATTATATGGAGGCGAGACGTGTGAGTAAAGAAAGTGCACCTGATAATGTAAAAGATTATGCGGAGATTAGAATTGAGATTGAACCGCCTATTGCTTGGATCATTCTGAACAGGCCTCATAGACTCAACGCTATCACTCCGAAGATGATTTCCGAGATTGAAGATGCGTTAAAAGAATTGCACGTAAGAGAGGACGTAAAGGTCATAATATTTGCTGGGAGCGGAGATAAGGCATTCTCAGCCGGCGCAGACGTTAACCTGTTAAAAGAATCTGACACTACTTATTCTGGATACACGTTAACCATTGGACTTTCGAGACTAGCCGCAATGATTGAGGAATATCCTAAACCTACAATAGCGGCAATAAAGGGATATGCATTAGGAGGAGGCTTCGAATTAGCACTTGCATGCGACTATAGACTCGCAACAGAAAACGCAAGGATAGGTCTGCCAGAGATTAATTTAGGACTATTGCCAGCAGGTGGAGGGATGCAAAGACTATTAAAAATGGTCGGTGTAGCCCGCACTAAAGAATTAGCAATGCTCGGAGAACAAATAGACAGCAACGAAGCGAAGAGAATCGGACTCCTCACAAAAGTATTTCCATCAGAAGGATTTGATGAAGAAGTTAAGAAGTTCGCGTTGAGGGTAGCAGAAATTCCTCAGCATGCCCTAAAAGCAGTTAAGTTAGCGATACGTGCAGAAAGTGAATCATCATTCAGCTCTGGTAGTTTGTTAGAATCTTTTCTCTTTGACCTACTTATTACGACCAAAGATTCGAAGGAAAGAATCGAGGCATTTCTGAGTCATAGAAAACAACAGTCTAAAGTCGAATAACTTGATAAAAAACATCCTCATCTTCCCGATAGCAGTGCATTGCTTACTGTCGTCTAGCTCGTCATAATCATCATTCATATTGAAGAGACCAGTTTAAGGATGCCACATTTACTATTTCTTCGAGTAAGGAGTTATTTGAAGCCGCAATTACAGCGTATCTGTCTTTGATCATTGTTTCTGTCAACTCGATTCTATGCCTATCCATGAGCCAACAGCCTCCTGCTTTTTCAAGAATAAACAATGCAGGGATCAAATCAAATAGTCTGAGCTCGGGGGATAAGCATACAAATGCATCTATTTTACCGACCACGATCTGACAGATCTCGAGAAGTGATGAGCCGAGGTTCCTAACATACCTAACCTTCTGGCATAATTTTAAAAACCTTGTAGCGGCCTCACCTCCCCTTTTTAGAGGCCTAAAATCCAAAGAAAGCACAGCACTATCCAGCTTCTTGGGTATACTAGGCGATGTAGCGCTAGCGGCGCCATCTTCTACGTAAACTCCTTTCCTGTCGGCGAGAAAAAGCTGCCCGCCCGGAATATCTATCACTCCTGCCGCAGCTATGTCCTCGTATCTTGGCCCCTCAAATATGGCTATGCCGGAGGAGAAGAATCTCAACCCTCTCTTCATGTTTGTGCTTCCGTCGATCGGGTCAATCAAAACTATATACTTGCTATTTTGAATGTCTCCAATTATGCCTCTTTCCTCCGTCACAATCGACAAATCGTCCATTTGTGTGGTAATTATCTCTATTATTTTTTCCTCGCATGCAACATCGCCTATCGTTGATACGTCTCCGAAAGCTCCTACACCTCTCTCGATGCTTACCTCTCCTTTCTTAGCAAGTGTTAGATAGGTCTCTCTAGCACTACTGAGTGCACTTGCTATGATTTTCTTGAAATCAGGCATAAACACGCACACCTATGACTTCCTTCTTGAAAGGGCTCTTTTTATATATGAAGATAGTAACGGATACCTTCTATTTAGCTCAGCCTCTACTATCGATGCCACCTCCTCACTAATACTAAACCTCGGCCTAGTATTCTTAAGATAATTCAAAATGATGGAGCTGGAAGGTGAGTAAAAAGCAACTCTTGGCTGCTTCTTACCCTGTTCAATGGATAAGGCTATAGCTTTCTTATCAATCATTGAGGCCGCCTTATCACCCATCTTTTCCTTCTCTCTCACCTTCGCTTTCTTAACCCTCTCTTTTTTCTCCTTTCGTTCCACACTCATACAATCTATCAATACAACAGCCTCTTAAAAGGTTTATCTTAAAAGGTTAACCATACAAAACACAACTCAAAAACAATTGGAAAACCCATCCAGACCTAATCTTCATACCGATTCGTATTACTATGAGCTAAGTTTCGAGTTATTTTGCCGTTTTAAGGCTTTTAATTGATACCATCGCGGCACTATTTCAATCTTAAGTGACTAGATGACTACTTACAGTATATAAACGATCATTTAATCTCAAGTATTCCAATTTTAATTGAAAATGATGCTAGTATTTTGAAATCTTACGTTTCGCTTTTAGTAAAAATTAAAAGGTAAACATTGTACGATTTACCTATTTTTAAATTACTGAATGGCCAAGGAGCTTGGACTAAGCTGGAGTCTTTTCCGGCAAATAGAATTGTGGTTATTTTTGACAAAAAAAGGAGCTGGGGTACTGATATGATCAAAAAAATGAGGAGGTTTTTTGCGTAGAATTTTGATTTGCGATATGCTTATAAATGAATTTTAGGATTGACGAGCTGAAGAGTTTAGGAGTGAGTGGACAGCTAAATCAAGAAAAAATAGAGGTTGCTAGTGTAGAAGGAATAATTGGTAAACATGTCTATGGGAACCTTTACGGATGTGATAAAAAAGTTCTGTCCGACGTTAGTTTGTTGAGAAGACTGGTCAGCGAGGCAGCTGAGCTCGCTAAAATGACGCTGATTGAGGTGAAGTCCTGGAAATTTGGCGGTACGAAAGGTGGAGTCTCGGTTATAGCATTGGTAATGGAGAGTCACATCGCTATTCATACCTGGCCTAACTATAGATACGCCACAGTCGACGTCTTTACTTGCGGTGAGAAGAGCAATCCAGACGAGGCGTTTGAGCATATACGTAATGCATTAGCACCAACCAAAGTAATAAAGCACTACGCAGATAGGTCCGCAGTCAGTACACTTTAATTAAACAAATCATTATTTCCCAACACATGAGATAAGTTAATTAATCATAGTTTTGCTTCTCCAGATTAAGGTGTGTGGCTAGTGATACTGTCAGATTTTGATCTTTGGAATTATATAAAGAGTGGAAGATTAAAAATTGAGCCGCTTGAGCCGGACATTGTCAGGGAGAATGGATTGGATCTTAGGATCGGATCAACCATTGGCAGACTAAAGAAGACCGAAAAAGTATTCGACCCTAAGAATGGAGATATTGAAGAATTTTTCACGTTGGAGACCGGTGATAGCTTCGTAGTCCATCCACACGAGCATGTCTTACTACATACAATCGAATACGTCGCCCTTCCTAGGGATATTATGGCCTTTGTGAACCTGAGGAGCAGTTATGCCAGGATAGGATTAACAGTACCTCCGACAATAATAGACGCAAATTTTGAAGGGCAGCTAACGATAGAGATGATAGGGGGCGAATTTCCTGTACGGCTTTACTCGGGTGAACGATTTATCCATGTTGTTTTTGCCAAGCTTACGTCTCCTGTCGAGAAGCCATATTCTGGGAGGTATCAGAAGCAGCGTGGAGTAAAATTACCAGTCTTTAAATAAAAAATTTACAGCCTGATCTCCAACATATCGTGTGCAATGTAGATACGGCATTTAAATTTCTCTGCCACTTTATTAACTAAGTCTGCCTCATGTCCACTCCAAGCAGGGTAAAGATGCGTAATTACAAGTATTCTTGGCTTAGCTAATGAGACTATTTGTGACAGGTCATCCTCTGTCGAGTGTTCGCCAACCAAAAACTTCTTCGGAAACGAGCACTCATGGATTAGCAAGTCAGCATTTTTAGCAGCCTCTATCATGTTAGGATCAAATGCCGTATCTCCGGAAAACACTAGAACTTTGTTTTTCACCTCCAGCCTATACATTATTCCTGATCTATGCCTAACCGGCCTAGAGATGATCTTAAGCCCGTCATGATCTTTAACATCATTTTCAACCATTTCGCATATCTCGGTATAGCTATGATACTTAATCACGTCGCTGAGATAATTATAATATTTGTTATGGTCTATCGTCTGTTCTAAAAAATTTGTTAATCCTCTTGGACCATATATTCTTATAGTAGCAGGATTAGCCGCTATCTTTCCGTCCTCATCATATGCTCGCAGTTTTAGAAATGGCAATAAGTCTGAAGAGTGATCAATGTGGAAATGCGTTAATAAAATGCCATCTATCAACCATGGATTTATGTTTGCATGACGCATCTTTTCAATTGTGCCTGGACCGCAGTCTATGAGTATTTTATGAGAACCTGTGTCTACGTATATGGAGGAGGCGAATCTATTCCTAGTCGGGATTATTGAGCCCGATCCCAGGATGATAACTCTGATCATATCTCCTTTGTCTTCTTCAGAACTTTTACTCCATATATCTCTGTTGTTGGGTATTCGCCTTTTTCATCCTTTTCGTACTGTTTAACCATGTCCCAGATGTTAAGTAGACTATTCATGACTGCCGTGAGGGCCTCCATCTCAACTCCAGTCTTTGCGTAAGAGACAACGCGAGAAGTCACTTTTATGGAAGAACTGGCCTCCTCAACGTAAACGTCGATGCTAACATTGTCAAGCAATAATTGATGGCATAATGGAAGAAGCATTGGGACACTCTTGGCACCAAGTATTCCTCCGATCTTTGCCATAGTTATTGGGTCTCCTTTGGCCACTGCTCCATTTTTTATTAATTCAATTGTTGAATTTTTGAGTCTTATGTGTCCCTCAGCGACCGCTTCTCTCCTGACTATATTTTTTTCAGATACATCAACTTGACTCATGATTAAGCATTCTTCGTGATCCGTAAAAAGGTTTTCCTATAGAGGCATATAAATTAGACAGTATACACCTTAAATCGATATTTTGGCTCATATTTCTGGATGTGGTCTTGAATCTCAAATTAAAACTTGCGTCGCTTTTGGATTGATTTCCATAATTTATAGTTTTGTTTTGTGGACAGAGCTAAGTGTAAGTAATGGTTTTTCTTTAGGCATGAATAATATCCAAGTGAGGATGACAAAAGATGCCCTCGGCGCTTGATTTTATAAAATCTTGTCAAGTGACAGAGAGAGATTTTATGGAGAGGCAGGAAATAGAAAAGATTGTAGGAGAATTGCTTAGTTATGTTGGCTTAGGCTTCAATGATGATTTGAGTAAATTAGATGTACGTGCCACAGAGAGAATACTGAGAAGACTGGTGGAAAAGTATGACAATAAGGCTGAGTTAGAGTTGAGAGTTAGGTTGTTAAGATCAATGCTAGAGTATGGTGGCAGTGTTGCTGCCTCAAAATTGGTGAGCAGGGTGCCTATACGAAAGATAGACCCAAATGTTAGGGCAAGGACGTTTCAGCCATTTGTTATTGGATACACACTCGAGGAAGCGATCAAAGAAGCATCGAGGTGCTTTGCTTGTAAAGAAGCTACATGTATATCTGGCTGCCCAGCAAGAATAAGCATACCAGCATTTATGCAGGCTGTGGCAAGTAATAAACTCGACGTAGCCAAAAGAATTATAATGAATGTTAGTCCCTTCGTCGGCGTCTGTGGATATGCATGCTTCCATCCATGCGAGTCTAACTGTCTCCATTCACTAATTGGCAGTGAAGGAATTGCCATAGCGCATATTAAGCGCGCAATTTATGAACATGCCTCTAGAATCGTTCCCACGCCTAAGCCAAGCACAGGGTTCAAAATTGCCATTATTGGGTCAGGGCCCGCAGGGCTAACAGCGGCGTATCATTTAAGGCTGGAGGGACATGAAGTAACGGTCTTTGACGAGTCCCCATTAGTTGGAGGGATGTTGATGCTTGGAATACCGAAGTTTAGATTGCCGCGTGATGTGGTATCCGATGAAATAAACATACTAAAAGAGATGGGCGTAAAATTTGTCAACGGGAAGAGATTGGGTGAGGACATAACTATAAGTGACCTCTTTAATCAAGGATTTCACGCGGTTTTCCTAGGTCTTGGAGCTATGAAGCCTCAATCTACCAATATTCCAGGAGAGGAACTCGACGGAGTCGTCCCCGCACTTTCATTCCTGAGAGACGTGAATATGGGACGTGAAGTGAAGGTGCCAGAGAACGTCTCAGTTATTGGTGGTGGAGACGTTGCGATAGACGCGGCTAGGACTGCTCTAAGACTTGGCGCGAAAAACGTTATGATACTATATAGACGCTCTGAGGCCGAGATGCCTGCTAAGAGAGAGCACGTAATAGAAGCAATAGAGGAGGGAGTTAAGATCTGCTATCTGACCGCTCCTAAAAGGTTCTTAGGTATGAACGGAAAACTCACGAGCATCGAGTGCATCCGAATGGAGCTTGGGCCGCCTGACAGTTCAGGAAGACGCCGCCCAATCCCAATAGCTGGGAGTGAATACGTGATAGACTCAGAGATGGCGATAATAGCCATTGGACAGGTTCCAGCCACCGAATTCTTAAAGAAAAACGGCGTAGAGATAACAAACGATGGGCGCGTTGTAGTTAACGATAAAATGGAAACTTCTATTAGGGGAGTTTTTGCTGGCGGCGACCTAGTGAGGGGCCCTTCAACCCTAGTAGACGCGATAGCCGATGGAAAAACCGCAGCCGAAGGTATTAACAATTACCTAAAAACGATCTCTACGATAAAGCATTAGACATGCAAGTATTGATCAAGTTTAAATTAATATAGCTGCGTTATAGGGTTTTGTCAAATCAGGTCGAATCAGACTTGGACGATAATGATAAGAACCTCGAACCACAGCCATCAAAGGAGCTGAATATGAAGATCGTGGATATTTTTGACGAGATTGAGGAGGCGAAGACTTACAGATTCATAAGCGCCGAAAATGAGCCGATCTTCAAATATGCACCTGGACAGGCTGCAAAGCTGTATTTTGATACACCTATAAAGAAGAATGACTTCAGATTATACTCAATCGCCTCTTCACCGCTCAGGACCGACCATCTCGAACTCACAATAAAGAGCGAGGGAGGAAATTTTGCTCCACATTTTTTGGCACGAGCAAGAATTGGAGATGTGTATGTTGTTGAGGGGCCATTTGGTCGATTTCTGTCAAAACCTTTAGAAATGATAAAAAACAAAACCCTTGACAGATTAGTTTTTCTCGCGTCATCGAGCGGTATTGTGCCATTCAGATGCTTTATAGAATATGCTATAGATTCGTCATTGAATGTTGATCTATATTTATTCTATGTCAATAGAACTAGGAATGATGTAATTTATAGAAGATTGATTCCTGAGCTTTTATCGAGCTATAAAAAACTTAAAATAATGTTCAACTTAACTCGTGAACATCAAGTTACAGAGGATGAAATAGCTGGACAGGTCATAATTGACTATGAAAACTATCGTGATAGAGTTTCTTTTTTACTGGGAAGGAGGCTTGAATTTGAAGATATAAGAAATGCGGTAGAACGGTGGAACGAAGCTTATTACGCTATATGTGGAGGAGCGAGATTTATTTTTGGAGACAGGGAGAAAGGAGAGTTAGGAATGATCCAAAAATTAGAATTAGGAGGAATAGATAGGAAAAGGATAGAAATAGACTCGTATGGGACAAAATAGTAGGTCACTTATTATTTCCCTTAAACAGCGGCGCAGCTATATCAGCGATGTCAACTTGGTCATTACTGATCTCTTCCAAGTAAAAACATGTTCTTAGAATAGTGAATAATTTCTCACCCGAGCTGTCTGCTAATGAAAGTATCGAAGCGACTAGTTTACTGACCTCATTCTTCTTGTTCAAGACGTTTGATGCGAGTTCTGGGTCGCAGTTTAGAAAGGCGTTAAACGCGTCTGACTGATTCTCAGAAAGATATTTACCGATGATTTGAATTTTATCTAGCAGTTGGCTGCTTGGCCGATATTCTTGGTTAGTCCTTACCATGGATGCTAGGGATGCCGCCTTGTCGCCTATCTCCTCCAGTAGCTTTGCAACTAGACGAATATCCATTAATCTTAACGGCGTAATGTTGAGCTTTCTGGATAGTGTTAGATCCCTAATAGCGGCTCGGACAACTCGCACTAGCGTAAAATAATGCCTATCGACCTCCTCATCTCTGTTCTCGGCGCTTTCAGCCCTATCAATGTCCCAATTAATAAAAGCCCGTACCGCGTCATTTATCATGCTTGCTACGAGGGCGTTTTGCCTGCTTAAAACCTTGGTTGGCTCAACAGCTAGAGGGTCTAACAATATCTGAATTTCGATTTTGTTGGGAGCCTCGTCGATTATCTCTGCTCCGGCTAGTCCCCTGATGGTTTTTTTAGTTTCTGCTAAGAGCTTCGAGGAAAATCCCTTATCTGACGTTAGGACTATGTGGTCATATCCTAAGAGGTATCCCCATATCAAGTCTCTTATGACCCTATGACTTTCCTTGATGTGCAGAGAGGAAGCGGTAGGCTGTTCAGCTGTCTTCTCCGGAACTATTACTAAACTTCCATCCTCCTTCAACTCTAAGAGTAGGTGATCTTTAGGCGTGAGTTTATTGTTCATTATCCATCCTTTAGGAAGCGTGATTGCGAACGATCTCCCCCCGACTACCTGAATTTTTCGCCTATACATACTAGGCATACATATTACTTATCGTCTTTCGCTCATAAGCATTATTTACTCTCTTGTATTAAGTCATGTAGGGATGTATGCCGAGGAGCCTGCCCAGCGCCTCTCCAAACAAGAAGGCCCCTATTGCCGTTCCTATCGTTAATGAAAGGCCAGTTATAAACTCCTTGGTTATCGACTCATCCCTTAAGACAGCTCCATAGATCGTGAAATACCCAATCATGAGGATAGCCAAACATAGGGAAAACAAGAAAGCGAGAAGCATGTTTGAAGTGAAAAAATACGGTAGTGCGAGTAAGCTGACAGCGCCTAAATATGATATACCGGTCATAACCGAAGAATTTATTGGGTTGAAACTTAGGCTTTGCTTTGCTTGAAGATATGAGGCAGACGCCATAGAGATTGATGCGGCAAATCCGACAACCAGTCCTGCAACTCCCGCTATTAGTGTTGAACTTGTCACGCCTAGAAACCCTGCATGAACGCCTGTTATCTCAATAATTGCATCAGCCAGTCCAAGAACAATAAAACTCATGTACTTCAGAATTGATTCATTGATCTGCGAGAGAAAATAGTTTTCATGCTCCTTTTCTTCCATGATTATACGCGCAAGGATTTGCCCCTTCTCACCCTCTAGTTTTTGAAGAATGTTTTCGTATGACCTTATAGTACCTTTTTCATGTCGTTCAAAAAGTTTCAGTGTGAAGGTCAAGCCGAAGATAACTCTCATTATTCTTATAATGATTAGTTGTGCCTTGCTTATCCTTGGTGTAAAATTGCTCGACAGTAATGTACGCCAGAATTCGTAATGAAAATACTCCATTTCTGATAACTTCCCAAGCGTGGCCCTATTGTTCTCATCTTTCTCGCGTCTTGAAAGCTCTTTATAGATAGTGTGATCTGTAAATTCGTCCAGCGCAAATTTCGCTATTACCTCCTCGTCTAGTTGTTCATTATGCATTGCCGCTGATTTATCGAGACGGAAAAATATATACTGGTTCTTATTTCCGATCCCTGAGTATTGGAGAGTTTATATTGTTCTATTTGAGTTGAACTATGGGTACGCTGAATTGCCTAAGTGGAAATACTCAGCCCAAGTCGCTGATCCTGCGAGAACAGTAAAGGCGAGCCTGAGGGAGATTGATGTGTCCCCCAAGTGGAGCAGAGAAGTATGCCAAGCCATTAAGGGCCTAAGGCTAGATAAAGCGAAGAAATTATTAGAGGATGTAATAGCGAAGAAGAGAATGATTCCTTACAGGAGGTACCGGAAATTGAGGGCACACCATTCAGAGACAAGAGGGCCTGGTGGGTATCCTGTTAAAATAGCGAGGCTTCTGCTGAAATTGCTCGAGTCTCTCGAAGCTAATGCAGAATTTAAGGGACTAGACACCGATAAGTTGTTCATAACTCATGCCGTTGCGCATAAAGGCAGAACCATTAAGAAGTTCTTCCCCCGAGCTTTCGGCAGAGCTTCTCCACATAACAAGACGCTGGTACATATAGAGGTCATGGCTTCTGAAGTGGGTTAAGAGGATCACGTTTATATAGACTCTAGCTAGGAATTAAGCATCAGAGTTGCCGACTACTGTGATGAAAATCTTAACGAAGAATATAAAGCGCATGGAGATCGAGGAGTATGTTAGAGAGAGACTCAAAGACGCGTTTTTCGGTGGAATAAGCATCACATCCACTCCGATAGGCACAAACATAACGATTTATTCGATGAGACCCGGATTGGTTATTGGTACTAGGGGAAAAGTGATTAAGGCCCTGCAAAAAGAGCTTGAAGAAAAATTTGGACTAGAAAATCTTCAGATCGCCGTCTCAGAGATAGAAGTGCCGGAGCTTAATCCATACGTAATGGCGCAGAGGATTGCCCAGGCAATCTCAAGCGGAGTCAGATGGAGGAGAGTTGCATTCTGGGCGCTTAGAAGGATAATGGATGCAGGGGCAAGGGGAGCTGAAATTACAATTAGCGGAAAACTGACATCGGCTAGGGCGCGCTCTGAGAAGTTTTTCGCTGGCATAATGCCTAAATCAGGCGAGTTCGCCAAACTTTTCGTCAAAACCGGCGTCGCCCACGTGCATCTAGCCACTGGGATTTACGGCATAAAGGTAAGAATATATCCGCCTGACGCTCCGTTAGCCGAAGAAGTTAAAATTGAAGAGCTGAAAGAGGGACTAAAGGTGGTAAGTAGTGAAGGCACTGAGGGAGCTAAGAAGTAAATCTGACCAAGAGCTCATTGAAGAACTGCAAGAACTAAGAACAGAGCTAAGAAATATAGGGACTAAGATCAGGTCTGGAGGCGCTGTAGAGAACTCTGGTCAGGTAAAGAACATGAGAAGAAGGATAGCGAGGATATTGACAATTCTTAATGAGAGAAAGAGAGGTATGGGGCCAAAAGTTGGAGAAGAGGGCAAGAGTTAAGATAGTTTCTCTGATTGGTTTTCAGGCCAAAGTTAAATCAATATCTAGTGGCTCAATAATCATTGGTAGAATCGTTGACGAGACAAGAAACACTATATTGATAAGGTCATCTGATGGCTCAATAAAAAGATTTCCTAAGAACGCTGTCTCCATAACTATAATGATGGGCGACAACAATATTTGTGTTGAGGATGGAAGCTTAATATTAGGAACTCCCGCGGAGCGGATTAAGCGACCTTATCACAGATGGGCTAAGCCTCGGTAGATAAACGTTAATACCTACACTCACTATTTCTCAACAGATTAGTGGTAGAGTGGTCAATGCTCAGGCCGACTAAAAACATTGGGTTAGACGTGACCCCACCTACTAGGACATGTGAAGACGATAAGTGCCCCTACCATGGATCAGTATCGGTTAGAGGAATCATGATAACTGGCAAGATAATAAAGAAATACATGAAGAATGCAGCCGTGATTGAGAGGGCCACCATTCACTATGTCAAGAAATACAAGAGGTATGAGCGAAGACGTAAACGAATATCGGTGCACCTGCCGCCCTGTATTGATGCAGATGTAGGAGATATTGTACGTGCTGCAGAGTGCAGACCGCTCTCAAAGACAATTAGCTTTGTCATAGTTGAAAATCTTTCGAAGAAAGGTGGTTGATAAATGGCTAAGAGATCAAGAGCGGTCTCCGAGGTTGGTATTCTCCTAAGAAAACCAGACATTCCGAGAACAATTAGTCATGGGGCATTGATTAGCTGCGCCGATAATTCAGGCGCTCAAGTATTAAAAGTAATTCAGGTAGTAGGATTGAAAGGACGGCTAAGGAGACAGCCCGCTGCGGGTGTAGGTGATTTAGTAACAGTAACGGTTAAGAAAGGGAACATAGAGTTAAGGAAGAAAGTCATGCATGCCGTAATCATCAGGCAGAAAAAGCCCTATAGAAGGCCTGACGGTACTTGGATAGCCTTTGAAGATACTGCTGGAGTGCTGGTCACACCAGAAGGAGACTTGAAGGGTACTGAAATAAAGGGACCAGTAGCAAAAGAAGCTGCAGAGAGATGGGCAAAAATTGCAAATGCTGCATCAATAATTATATGAGGCGAGAGGGATGAGTGTGTCTAAAGATCCGACAAAACAGCGTAAAAAAATACTGACGGCACCACAACACGCATTGAAGAATTTCATGAACGCGCATTTATCAAAGGAGCTTGCCGAGAAGTATAATAGAAGAGCAATACCGGTAAGGAAAGGTGATACGGTCAGGGTGTTAAGAGGCGAGTTTAAGGGAGTCCAAGGAAAAGTAATAAATGTGGACCGCAAGAGGATGAGAGTGTTCATTGAGAATGTTACTAGAAAGAAGGTCGATGGCTCCACTGTAAATGTACCAATCCATGTAAGCAAAGTAATGATAACTCAACTTAATCTAGAAGATGAATATAGAAAGACGTTGCTTGAAGGAGGACGTGAAGCCCTAGCTGAGTGGAAGCGGAGGGAGTAGCAATATGAGGCTAAAGAGATTAGCAGCACCAAAATCTTACATAATTCCTAGAAAAGGAGAGAAATTTGTCCCCTCTCTTAGGCCTGGTCCTCATCCGAAAGACGAGTCAGTACCTCTTCTCATCATAATTAGAGACTATTTAAAGTACGCCTCAACAGCTCTCGAAGCTGAGAAGATCATTAAGATGAAAAAGGTCTTGGTTGATTGGCGGGAGGTCACTGAGCCGAGATTTCCAGTAGGCTTGATGGATGTCATATCATTGCCCGAGACTAATGAACATTACAGAATGATTCCAATATACAAACGTGGACTGTCGCTAGTCGCAATAGATGAAGAGGAAGCTAGTTTCAAACTTGGAATGATAATCAGGAAAACCATGGTAGATGGCGGGGTTATCCAATTTACTTTGCATGATGGCAGGAATCTACTTTTCAAAAACCCACCGATTGATGTAAAGACAATTCCTGTGGGAGATACTTTCAAGATAAGCCTACCAAAACAAGAGTTAATGTCCCACCTTGAATTGAAGGAGGGAAACTATGGCCTAATAGTTGCTGGTTCAAGGTCTGGAATTCATGGAAAAATAATCAAAATCGATAGAACGCCTAAATATCCAGCAAAGCCATTAATCCAAATAGAGTCAAGCATAGGCACGGTATCAACAATTCTCAGTTATGTAATGGTTGTTGGTGAGAATGAACCATGGCTGAAACTAAGTTAGAAAATATCAACAGAAGAATCAGAATTTCGAAGGTCGTGGTTAATTCAAGCATAGGTGAGGCAGCCGCTAGACTTGAAAAGGCATCGAAGATAATAGAGGAACTCACGGGTCAGAAGCCATCACCAAGAAGAGCTAAGAAAACGATAAGAGGGTTCGGGATACATAGGGGCGAGCCTATAGCAGTCATGGTAACTCTAAGAGGAAAGAAGGCAATCGAGTTCCTTAAGAACGCTTTGGCAGCGGTAGGAAATAAGATTAAGGAAAGTAGCTTTGACGAGTACGGTAACTTTTCATTCGGAATTAAAGAACATTTAGACATTCCAGGCACTAAGTACAATCCAGAAGTTGGAATCATAGGAATGGACGTAATCGTTAACGTTGACAGACCAGGGCGAAGAGTTGAGCTGAGAAGGATTAAGCGGAGCAAAGTGGGTAAGAAGCATAGGGTAACTAAAGAGGAAGCGATAGAGTTTATTCGAAGAGAGTTCAACGTGGAAATAATAAGAGAATAGAAAATTTCAATGCGCAAGGTTTCCTATTATTGGATCAAGAATAGTGTGGGCTGCACTTTTAAGCATCTCGACATATTTCTTAGCGTCACAGCTAGATATTGTTGACAATTCGATGGGTACGGCCTTTAAGCTACCCTCGTCTCGACTCAGTATGTAGTTGAGCACCGTCCCCGGACCTACCTCCATACCCTCTCTTCTAAGTATTCTGGCAACGCTCACCGTACACGTGTTATTGGAGTATGTCTCGATAGGGGCGTAAAGCGTCCTAGAGATCACTAATTCCTCTAAATCTACATCGCCTATGAGGACTCGTCTAATGTATCGATTCAGCAACTCTTTGCATTTTTTAGCTTCCTCAAATAGCTCTTCATAAGTGTCCGCTCGGCCTAGATTGTTAAGCATCTCAACTTGCATCTTCTTAACTATTAGCGGCGTATCGCGTCTCCGCGCCTCTATTCCTCTATACTTTAATGTACCGTTTCTAAAAGCTCCGAAATATCTGTTGTTGACTGGTCTGGATGGGTGTATCTTGGAGTTTAGGAAAACTATCCATTTATACCTGCCTTCATAGTTTACTGGCAGTCCAGTTTTACTCTCGATTTCTTTAGCTAACTCTAAGTATTCATCGTCGTCTGCATCTTTTTTCCATAACCAGAGTGAGTCAACTATTCCGTGGATAACTTTAAATCCCCTTCTCTCAGCTAGTTTTATTGATTTTAAAAGAACCTCCCTAGCATAGCTACAGACGGCCATATGTGCCTCTCTTTTACCGAATTTTGCCTTTCTGAAACCCAGATAGCCAAACGAGGTTACTAGAATCCATTTTAACGCGTCAGACCTACCTTTATAGATCTCTCTTAAGGCGGGATTATCCACGGATTTGTAGAGCATCTTATAGATAAGTCGCCTCGCAATGATGCTTTCTATTGCCCGTGGAACAATGCCACGCCATCTTTTACATATATGGAATCCTAGCTCCGGGACTCTCTCGCCTCTATCCGCGCAGCATTCGCAGTTTATAGTTTCTCCGCTTATGTTATACTTCACCATTAATTGTGGATAGAGACTCTGAAAATCTATCTCGCCGACATTCCAGTAGATCCCTGCAGCAGCATCAAGTATTAGTCCTCCACGATCAGCCCTTCTAAGACTTTTGGCATCGATGTATGATATCGCGTTTGGATTCCAAGGAATTAATACTCCGAGTCTATGTGCTTGATAGTATTGGAGAGAGCTCATACACATTCCTATCGTGTAGTGGGCTGCAAGTTGTAGAGGTATGCGCGCAATTCTGGAAACCTCTACCAGACCTACTAAGCCCGTAGTAGATGCAAGTATCGAGTTCTCCAAATCTATATGGATTCTGCCCTTCAAGAATCTAGGAACATGAGACCTATAGATCCTACCATAACTCATATATGAATAGGACTTTGTATGTATAGGTATTGTCTCATCGATTCTACTTAACCTAAGCTTCAAGCCAAGCAGAGAAGCCCTATACTGCAGATATGGTAGCAGGAATGAGTCACCGCCAGATGTAAGTATAACGTCGATGTCAAATTCTTCGAGAATGTCTCCAAGCTCCTGAATTATTACATCTTCTTCCCCGTCTATCTCGACATTTTCATTATTAACGCTGAGCAGCACTCTTTCTATTTTATCACTAAATTGAGGAACAATTCCCCTCTTCTTCGGAACTACTAATAGCCTAGCTACCTGCATCCAGTCTGTGTCATAGTTAACCTCTAACTGTGATTCACGACCAGTTATTTGACCATCACCTACTACCACATATTCGGTCGGGAATATCTCATATTCGTAGAGAAAACTCTGTGTAGAAGGTAAATCAACGTTAAAGACCTTGAAGACCTCGTAATTCCCCATCTGTAAAAGACTCCTCGCTAGTCTCCTCTTAGTGCCGATTGGGACAGATATCTCAAGCACCTGTCTAGGTTTTCTTCCCGGCTCGGTAAATTTTTCAACAATGCGGATCTCGTAGCTACTGCTCAGGCATCGATAAAGTTCAGCCAATCTAGACATTGGTCCGGCTAAGTAGATCTTAGGAAGCCACTCTACCGTATGCATATAGACTTTTCTAGGACCCCTCTTGATCCAAAGAGCCATCGATCTAGGACCTGCCGGATACAGGTCTAGGAGCCAGCCATTAATCATAGACGACCATTCAAATCTTCTTTGATCACTACAGGACCAGCTGATCTAAGTTGCTTTAACCTCTTTTCAAGAAGCATCAATCTATATTCGTGATCCAGGAGTACAGTCATTATAAAGATTTTAAATGCTTCCTGCTCCGGACACATCGCACCGGCATGAACATATCTAAACGCGTTGTCGATAAGCCTATCAAATGCCTCACGTTCATCTCTCAGTAATGCCCTTCTGAAGCTACTCCACTTGGCAATCTCAGACTCAAGACGCTGACGATATGTTAACGATGATCTACCCATTCCTGAAAAAAGGCCATAAGCATTCATTGATAAGTTGGGAGAGTGGCCCGAAAGTGGCAAATATAAAGAGAGTACGAGGAAAGTAAATGACTATAGTTGTGAAAATGAAGACTCATTGGCCATAGAACTGATGCATTCTCAAATATTATTAAGGACTAAATCCTTGAAAAGCTCTAGTTTGCCGTCAATTTGAGAGTCGATTAAATAAAGCATGAAGTACTGAGCACCAGCATCACGTATCTTTCCCAGAAATTCAGATACCGCCTCGGGTCCTCCCACAGGGTTGCTCCTAGAGAAGTTTTCAATGGATGATAATTTCCACGACTCTGCAAGTTGTTTAAGCCTATCCATAACTGAATTGCCAGTTTTCTCGAGGAGCACTATTCCATGGTATGTCAATTCTATCTCGCCCTTCTTTCTTCCCGTCTCGTCTATGTATTTATTCAGTATCTCTACTTTTCTACGATATGTCTCTGGATCTCCGCCGCCGTTCCATCTATCAGCCTGCCTAGCAACTACTCTTAAAGTGAGTTTTTCACCACTACCTCCAATCAATAGTCTTGGTCGAGGCTTCTGCAAAGGCTTCGGATAATTCATGGCATTAGCCACATTGTAGTACTTCCCACTGAATGAAAATTCATCCTCTGTCCACATTCCTTTTATTATTATGGCGGCCTCTTCAAGCATCTTTATTCTCGTTGCGTTAGATGGAAACTCATATCCGTATGCGACGTATTCCTTCTCATACCAGCCAGCCCCTATGCCTAACTCCATTCTGCCTCCTGATACTATGTCAAAAGTGCTGCTCATCTTTGCCAGCAAAGTAGGTGTCCTGTAGCTATTACAAGTAACGATGGTTCCAAGCCTGATTCTACTCGATGCCTTAGCTAAAGCTGTCAATGTAATCCAGGCCTCGAAGACTGATTCCCTCTCTATTGCTGGATATGTGTAGAAATGGTCGTATAGCCAAGCAGAATGATAACCTAGTCTCTCTGCTCTCTGCAAAGTATTCTCCACCATTTTATATTGTTCGTCAGCAGAAACTTTCGGTAGGTCTAACCTAAAACCAGTAGGAAGCACTAATCCAAATATGGGCTTCATTAGCTACTCCCAAGTACTGGAAATATAAATACGTACTTCGTCCTACCGCCTTAGGGTAATTCGTCTATTATGATTCATTCATTACAGAGGCCGACAAATATTTTTAAGATAGCTCAGGTATGAAAAGGTCAATGGCAAAGACTAGACCGCCCAAGATGCGGAAGTTCGGGAAAGGAGTGGCAAGATGTAAAAGATGCGGGACAAGCGTAGGAGTAATTAGGAAATACAAGCTCTATCTCTGTCGAAGATGTATAAACGAAGTCGCTCCGCTCATGGGGTTTAAAGTTTATAATTAGTCAGCTCGCTGAGTATAGTTCATATTGGAGGTTTTAAGGCTTCACTGACGAAGGAGACTGGAAGCTCTTCTATCTTGCCTTTGATTGAGTATTCGTGAAGCATCTTACACATATTCACCATGCTCAGGAAGTTTAGGTATTTTCGCAAAATCGATTCATCCTCTCTTTCTTCTAAGTAAGTCAACGCGACCTCAGATGCCATGAATGCCGAGTTGACGAGATAGTCCCCAATCCACGGTGGGACCGCATGCCCCGCTGATGGGCCAAACTTCAGGACAGGCCCCACGCTCGGTTCCAGCATTAAGCCCCAAGGAACCTCAACAGTTGATATGCTAGTGCTGATGGGATTATTAGGCGAGGTCAAGACACCGGTCAATAAATTTCTGTGCCTGACGTATAGATTAATTCCAGAACGATCTATTACTAATGAATCTTTAATTTCTGTGCCTACGCAATATCCTGTTGAGACCTTTAGGTTAAGTTCTCCAGAGGCAGGCATGCCCTGGGCAAGGAGGCGACCAACAATTCTAAACTCTCTAGACGGGTCTTTAACATCTACTCTAACACCATTCACTGTCTTCTCAGTGATGCTCCACCTTGACCATAGATGAAATACAATCTCGCTATCTTTCACTAACTCTTCACATAAATTTACCACGTCTAAAAGCACGATCTTAGAATTTAGAATTGAGTGGATAGTAGTTTTTCCTAAATTAAAAGACAGGCATAGTCTATCCACTACTCTTTTAACAATCTTTGGGTCGTTTACATTTATTCCTAATTTACGCAACCATGCAAGCGATAATGGAATATAGCAACAATTTCCACCTATCCTTCTAGCTTCATCAATCAATGCAACCCTGAATCCTTTCCTCGACAATAGACTCGCAGCGATGATGGAAGACAGATCTGACCCTATGATCATTATGTCTACTTCGTTTACCATTTCTTGGAGTAGTTTTCTTTCTCATGCTTAATGATGTTTTCAGGTATTTTATCTTTCCATTTCTCGAGAAACGCCGATTCTCGCCTCTTATCTCTTAGACTGTCAGGCAGCATTATTGGTATATCATCAATGATTGGATACCATCTGCTACATTTATCGCAGATAAGAAGGCCATCAGTGATCTCGTAGGTATAGCATTCTTCACAATTCGTCGATGAAAGATTCTTGACATTGTCACCGTGGTATGAGCAATAAACCTCACACTTAAACACATTCTTCACGACGTACCTCTTATCGACCTGGAATACTCTTAAGGTTAGTGGGAAGTTTCTACACATAGGGCAAGCCAAAATATCCATTAGGCGATACTTCAAGTCTACATCAATTCTAAAGATGAGCTATTTATTAATTTCTGCTTAGATGCTTAGCGTTAAAGAAAGCCTTAACAAATGGTGATTAGATCATTGATTGAGTTGCAGAGAAGCGCTGTAATGGCCGTTGGGATTTTATCTGTCTCGATTTGGACATTCATCATTTTAATGTCCTTCATAAATGTGCAGATCCCACCATCGCCGCCACTGGTAGTTGTCGAGGAGCCAACAGTTGGGGCGGAAAACTCGCCCTCCCCCTACATAAATACACTTGTAGTTTTAATTATCTTGGCTATAGGCGGCACGACCTTCATGGCGATACTCCTTTACGCGCCTAGAATAGCGTCATATATATCGATTGTAGTCTTTGGACTGGTTTCATTCTTTTCGCTTACTCTCTATGCATTATTGTTATCATATAGGCTGAGTATTCAGATAGAGTCTGAGATTACTCTTCTCTGCTTATTGGTGGCCGCAGTATTGACATGGCTGATTAGGAAGGGGAGCGGAGCATTACCATTCCTGTCGGCATCCATTACTGCCGCGGCTGGAGGCGTCTTAATAGGCTCAATGCTCCCCCCAGTGACAGCGCTGATACTTCTCTCAGCGATCTCTTTATTTGATTTGCTGATGGTGAAGAAGGGATACCTCTCAATGCTGGGAAAGAAGGAACTAAAAGACAGGATAGGGCTTATCAAGGGAATGATCGTTAATTTTAATCAGTTGACTATTGGGCTGGGCGATTTAGTGTTTTACTCAATCCTAGTCTCGAATGTTTATTTTCATGGTGGGTTTTGGCCCGCATTATTGTCGAACACAGGCGTATTCATAGGGTTTAGCGTCACTCTCATGTTTTTAAAACGACACACCGCGGTACCAGGGTTAACAATACCAATTCTCTTGGGCTTATTTTTAGCGACAATAGGCCAGCTCTTCCTCTAATCCTATTCAGAAGTTTTAAGCATCGACACAACTCTATCGACAAACTCGTCAAAATGCTTTACCATTCCTATCGTCTTTCTAATCAGGAATGATGATGCCGCTAAAGAGTGAATCATATCGGCACCAGTGCTGATGAAGTAAGATGATAACAGCATCAAAGATCCGAAGTAATACTCATTCGTGATCGTTGGCTCTATCCAATTCATTTTTAGCCTTTTGCCATCTGTTATGTAGTCCGGGCCTCCGCATTCGTAGACGATCCTACCTATATCGATGGCCAGTTTCTTAAGCTCCTCCGCGTGTTCAAGACTGATGATACTCTCCCCCGCGTCTATAAAGTAAGCATATATGGATGCCTCATTTTCCCTAACTTTTTCTATAGCGTTAGAGATTAGAGCTTGGTCGCTTATCAATTCAAACTCTACTCCCTCAACGCCGCTTTCAATTACCGAGACGCCTAGTCTTCCAGCCAGGTCCCTTACTCCTCTCCTAAAGTTTACCGTTCCACCCTTGAGCTTAACTTCTTTTATAGAGGGTTTATGTTTCATGACTTCTGCTAGGTCTCCCGGGCCCGCGATATACTCGCTCTCAACTGGAGCACCGATAGGACGGATAACTACTTCTCCCCTCTCATTCTGGGCTAGTACGTCGATGAATGGTTTTCGCGAGTGAAGAGTAATTGTAAATGAAGGCCTAACGAACAACGCGCCCTCGCCAGTGTCGGGGTCTATTCCTGAGGGGACATCGATAGAATACACGGTGGCTCCGGAATTGTTTATCCACTCAATAACAGACCTAAAGGGTTCTCTGACCTCCCCCTTTATCCCTGTACCAAAAATCCCATCTACAATTATATCTGGACGTGGTGTTGATCCTGATAATCTGCTTATGTCATTAATGGAACTTATGACGAAATATTGAATAGTAATCTTCATGTTTTTCACGGCCTGCAGATTAGTTCTTGCCTCCGGTGTCTTTATTTTATCTTCGCTGCCGACTAGTACAACTATCACTTTTTTAGCATGTGGCGCTATATGTCGTGCGGCAACGCATGCATCACCTCCATTGTTCCCAGGCCCAGCGAAGACTAGGACGACCTTTGATGACAGCTCTTTTTCATTCTGAATAATGAAGCGGGCAACCTCTGCTCCGGCATTTTCCATCAACAATTTTCGTTCGACTCCGAGGTAGTATGAATTCTCGTCGATGATTGCTATTTCAGATGACTTAAGCGTCCTCCTCAACATGCCTATTTATTGATTAAATCGATCCCCTTATGAAATCTTTTTCTATCCTTTCTTATTCTTGTTTAATGAAAAAACTAGTCCAAGATTGCTTAAGATGCCCTTGATCCCGAATTCCTTATAAGTCTTCAACACATATTCCCAGTCAATCCTTAGCATCAGCACAGTGATGGCTATGAGTGTTATGATTGCTGGAATTGTGCCGATTAACGATTCACCTCCAAAGTAGCCGAACAGCCAGAAATAGGCCCTCCCGAGATAAGCGGTGAGTATTCCTAGAACAACTTTTCCAGCCGCGCTAGCAGTTAGAAATTTCCAAAAATCAAGACGAGCCATCCCCATCGGAACGTAGTAAATATCGTCTGGGAGGGGAGTAACAGCGAAGATGAAAACTCCTAGATAGCCATATCTGCCTATTAGCTTCCTCATCGAGTCCATCTGCTTCTTTCTTTCCTGCCCAAGTAATCCATATCCAGCCCTCCCAATTGCGTAGGACGTGATCTTTCCAATCGCTCCACCGAGACCAGCCAGTGTTCCCAGCAAAAGTGGATTGAGTACCCTGCTTAAAATAACTACGATGAATAGGTAGGGAAGTGGGATGAATGGAATTAAGCTTCCGAGTATAGAAATTACAAATACCCCTAGATAGCCATAGTTAAACGCCAACTCGTAGATCAGCCTGCTTAACTCATGAATCATGTGCCCTCTTTACCTCTCATGTCCATTTAGTCCACTTTGCTGCTTTCTCTTGATAAATCAGCGATGGACTTCCTAATTAATGAATCTGCTAGGTCCAGATATTTTTTTAGAGTGAGGCTATCTAAGGCTTCCGCGGTATATTTTATTTGGGGCATCGTATTTGAGGGGCGGATTAGTATCCAACCATCGCTAAAATATGCCTTAACTCCGTCAATGTCTACTATTTTTTCAGCTATTCCATGCATAAATTGTGAAATCCTGTCCATGACCCTTGTTTTGAGTTCCTCCGGCACATCTACGGTAATTATAGGTGATGAATAGTACTGAGGAATTTTGGCCAGAATTTTTGATAGCGGTTCATCAGACTTAGATATTAATTCAGCGAACTTAGCGACGGCATAGAGACCGTCATCAAAGCCATGAAGTTCTGAGAAGTAAATGTGATTGCTCTTTTCAGCACCGATTATTGCGTTGACTTCCCTGACTTTTCTCAGCATGTATGCCCTTCCTACCCTCGATACGACGGGTTCACATCCGTTCTCAACAATCACTCTTTCAAGTGCTGAACTGCTACCAATGTCAAAGACTACTTTTCCCCTTATATCGGATTTCGCTACTAAGACGGCGAGTGCAAGATCGCCGTCGAGAATTCTTCCCATATCATCAACTATGACTGCCCTATCACCATCTCCGTCAAGGCCAGCGCCAAACTCGAGTTTATTCTCAGACACAAGAGCTGCGAGCTCTCTTAGAGTCTCAGCGTTGGGCTCTGGTAGGTGTCCCGGAAATGTACCGTCTGGCTGATCGTTAATACTAATCAGATCGCACCCAATCTCTCTCAGTAGCTTTTTCCCGAGTATGCAGGAGGCGCCATTAGAAAAGTCGACGGCAATCCTCACGGTACGTTTAAGATTAATCATTCTCTTAATTTTGTCTATGTATGGACTTATGATGTCAATCTCCTTAACGGATGCGGCGTTGCTTGAGGGCTTCTTAGCAACCTCTGAGTAGACTAATTCTCTAAGCTTCTCCATCCCAGCACCATATGATACCGTTTCACCATTAGCCAAGACGAGTTTAAAGCCGTTCCATTCAGGGGGATTGTGGCTGGCCGTGATTTGTACGCCTCCGTCGAATCCCTGCTCTACGACGCCGAGATAGAGCACCGGTGTAGGCACCACTCCGGCAGAATATACTTCCGACCCAGCATCAGCCAGTCCCTGGGCCATGCTCTTGGCGAGTGACGGACCGCTTATCCTTACGTCTCTGCCCACTAATATTCGTCCCCCGCCTGTCAGTTTGGCGTATGCCCTCCCAACGATGTATGCAACTTCTTCATTTATTTCGTCTGGATATATGCCCCTGATGTCGTACGCCTTGAATATATAGTCGTGGATCAGCGTCATCCCTGCCCACTAGTCGCGCTCGACTTTTCGATATACGTTACTCTTATCCCAGCCCTGTCTGATGAATATTCCTTGTTGAGAAATATCAGCAATGGGGTTATTCTCTCTGTTATTCGTGAATTTTCAAGTCCACCTCCATATAATCCTCTAAGATTCGGTATATGTTCTATCACATCTATGACTTGCATAGCGTGTTCTCTCTCACCACAAACAATTACATCACACTCCACTGGAGAATCTAAATCCATGAATGCTGTCGCAGGTGCGTAATTCAGGGCAGAAACAACTTTGGCGTCCCTGCCGAGTATTCGGCTTAGGGTCTCTGCTGCTGAACCTGCAGAAGGCTCTAAAAACTTCCAGCCACCGCCCAAATCAGATTCGAGAGGCACGATAGTTGAAACCACAATTGCATTCTTACTAATCCTATTCTTGAGAGACTTTGCCGTGAGGTAGAGACCGTTAAAGGGAATTGCGAAAAAAACTATGTCTGATTTTTCACAGATATTTTCGTTTAGGTCGCCTGAAATCTTAATCTGTCCAGCTATTTTTTTGGCCTCATCCGCTGCTGCCTTTGCTTTATCGATGCTTCTAGACCCAATTAGTACTTCATATCCTGCGACTGCAAGGCGTAGAGCGAGAGAAAATCCAAGCCCAGCCGTGCCTCCGACTATACCTATGATCAACTTATCCACCACTTTTTGTTTTATCTATCAACTAGGCATGATATTAATCTTCTAAATGACATAACTTTGTTTATTACGGTTCTAAAATAGGAATGATAATGGCCAAGTTTTCTATTAAATCGTTGTTTTATTTAGGATATGTATGCGATTGATTTCTTAAAGTCCCTGAGTATCCTCTCATACTCTACCTTGAGGTCTTCGGTTATGCTTGGCTTGACCTTTTCGAGCGCTGCTTTGAAGTGCTTCATGCTTACAGTTGTCGCTTGTAAGTTCTCCCTCGCAGCTGTTAGGGCTGCCTCTCTGCAGACTGACTCCAAGTCAGCACCAGTGTAGCCATCAGTAATTCTAGCCAACTCTTCTAAGTTAACATCAGGAGCAAGCGGCATTTCCTTTGTATGGATCTTTAGTATCTGGAGCCTTGCCTGATAGTCTGGGGGAGGTACGAATATGACTCGATCAAACCTACCCGGCCTGAGGAGGGCTGGGTCGAGAATGTCTGGCCTATTAGTTGCTCCGATGACGACTACACCCTTAAGCGACTGCATACCATCCATCTCTGTGAGTAGCTGATTTACTATTCTGTCAGTGACGCCCGCGTCGGTGTGGAGTCCTCTCCTCGGCGCTATTGAGTCAAGCTCGTCGAAGAATATGATGCACGGAGCTGTCTCTCTCGCCTTCCTGAATATTTCTCTTACTGCCCTCTCAGACTCTCCAACCCATTTACTTAGGACCTCTGGGCCTTTTACGCTGATAAAGTTGGCCTCACTCTCAGTAGCGACAGCCTTCGCGAGTAATGTCTTTCCAACACCTGGCGGGCCGTAGAGCAGTATTCCCCTAGGGGGCCTGATGCCCAGCCTCTTAAAGACTTCGGGATATTTCAATGGCCACTCCACGGCCTCTTTTAGCTGTTGCTTTACGTCTTCAAGTCCACCGATCATGTCCCAAGTCACGTTCGGAATTTCAAGTATAACTTCTCGGAGGGCAGAGGGCTGTATAGTTTTCAGTGCCTCTGCAAAATCATCCCTGCCTACCTTCAGTTGCTCCAATACCTCTGCCGGTATAACGTCTTTCTCCAGATCAATCTTGGGCAGGAATCTCCTGAGTGCGTTCATTGCCGCCTCCCTGCATAGGGCCGCGATGTCAGCACCGGTGAAGCCGTGCGTAACTTCGGCTAACTCGTCTAAATTTACGTCGGGAGCAAGCGGCATCCTCCTTGTATGGATCTGTAGGATCTCTTTTCTACCATTCTTATCAGGCACTCCGATCCTTATCTCTCTGTCAAATCTTCCGGGCCTTCTGAGTGCTGGGTCTACAGCCTCGATCCTGTTAGTGGCGCCTATGACTACTACTTGTCCTCTTCCCTTCAGGCCGTCCATAAGTGTTAGGAGCTGAGAAACTACCCTCCTCTCAACCTCGCCAGTCACTTCACTACGCTTTGGAGCGATGGCGTCTAGCTCATCTATGAAAATTATGCTAGGCGCTCTCTGCTCCGCCTCTTGGAAGACTTCCCTTAATCTTGCCTCACTTTCACCATAAAATTTGCTCATTATTTCCGGACCATTAATCGTTAAGAATGATGCTCCAGTCTCATTTGCGAGCGCCTTCGCTATCAACGTCTTACCGGTACCCGGCGGGCCATAAAGTATAACGCCCTTAGGCGGCTCGATGCCCAAATGTCTAAATAATTCTGGGTGCTTCATTGGAAGCTCAACCATTTCCCTGATCTTTTGCAGCTCCTCTGATAGCCCGCCTATATCCTCATAGGTTATACCCGAAATCTCCTCTACTCTCTTGACAGGAGTAGAACTGACTTCTACTATGGTTTCGTCACTCATCAGGACTATCGGTGCTGGCGCGGTGGAGACTACTTTAAGCTCTATCCCCATTCCTAGGACCGGGACAACCACGACGTCGCCTTTCGCTAATGGCATATTCATTAATTGAGACCGAACGATTCTTGAAAAGTCTCCTACGAAGGGTAAATTTTCAAACGGTGCTAGGACGACCCTAGTAGCTGGCTTGATGTTTGCCTTTGCTACTTTTACGTAGTCGCCCACACTAACACCCGCGTTTCTTCTTATCTCACTATCTATCCTAATTATCATCTGTCCGTCGTCCTCCTTGTATGGTGGCCATACTATGGCGACCGTCGACCTCTTACCAATTAGTTCCACTGCATCGCCTGGATTCAGATCAAGTTCTCTATACGCTACAGTATCTATTCGAGCAATTCTTCTACCGATATCTCTCTGCTTAGCCTCCGCAACCCTTAATTGAACGACTTTCCTCGAAGAGTCAGAACTCAAATAAAATCCACCACTCTAATATTCTAGGGAATGTCAGAAATATATATTCCTTACCTAAACTTCACTTCGGAACATAATCGTAAACTACAACAGATTAAATTAAGGTTTAACTATTAGCTATACAATAAAAATTATGCTAGATATGGGGGTTGGGAATCACGTTCACACTAACTCACCTAGGTTTGAAGGCCTTGGAAGACACTTAGTGGCAGACTTTTACGACTGCCCCCCAGAAAAACTAACAAACACCTTTGCTTTAATAAAGTTATTAAAAGATGCAGCAAAAGCAGCAAAAGTCGAGGTTATAGGTGAGTTTAGCAAGAAATTTGACCTACACGGCGGAGTAAGCGCTATTCTGATAATTAAAGAAAGCCATTTATCGATACATACATGGCCAGAGTATGGCTATGCCGCTATTGACATCTATACGTGCGGAAAATCAATCGATCCCTGGAAGGCGCTGGAGATAGTTCAAGCCGAACTACAGCCCGACTCAGTAGCGGTGATGGAAATAAAAAGAGGAGTGATGATAAAGAAAAAGACTTATCTTAAGGAGGAAGTGGTCAGTAGTCAAGAATGAGTGAGGATAACTTAGAAGAAACTACAGGACTATGGCAATCAGAATGGATAAGTTCAGACATCCTGGAATTCTATAAGGTCTCTAATATTATATTTAAAGGAAAAACTAAGTATCAAAAAGTAACTGTACTTGAAACACTGCCATATGGTAAATGTCTATTACTGGACGATAAGATTCAATCATCAATATTGGACGAGTACATTTACCACGAAACATTAGTACATCCGACACTTGCTATGCATGGTAATGCAAAGAGAGTGACAGTGATTGGGGGTGGGGAAGGAGCTACAATAAGAGAGGTGGAGAAATGGAGAAGCATCGAAGAAATAGTGATGGTTGAGATAGACAAAGAAGTTGTAGAGATATGTTCAAGATATTTGGGAGAGATAAATAATGGAGCTTTTAGTGATGCTAGGTTAAGATTAATCATTGATGATGGGCGGAGGTGGTTATCTGAACGAGAAGACAATTCCATAGACGTATTAATAGTCGACGTGACAGATCCGTTAGAAGGTGGGCCGTCATACCTACTTTTTACGAGAGAATTTTATGAATTAGCTTCACGGAAACTGACTCGTAACGGTGTTCTGGCCACACAGGCAACTTCCCCGGTTCATAACGAACTATCTTACAGCTCGATTAAGAAGACGCTTTCCTCAGTTTTTAAATATGTAACATCCTTGCAGGCATTTATCAAGTCTTATTCGAGTATGTGGGGATTTCTATTTGCCTCCAATAGTAATATACTAGAGATATCGCCGGAAGAGATAAATGAGCGGTTAAGATTAAACGGAGTGTTCGGACTGAGGTTTTACTCCGGCGAAATGCACTACTCGTTGAAGCGCTTTGCTGAGAAGTATGAGCACCTGATAAAAGTTGAGGGAAGAATAATAGAGGACAGCTCGCCTATTTTCATTAAATGAAGCTATAGGTATTTTTGCAGAAATTTCGCAGTTGATTTAGTTAATTCATACTTATGGATTGATGATTTGTCAACCCATCTTGCCTCTAGAGCGTCAGATGAGGCTCTTAATTCTCCTCCTATAACTCTTCCCTCAAAATCAATTATCACGAAGTGCTCTTTTATTCTTCCTTTAGAGTCTTTGGTAAATATATCAACGACGTCCATTAGCTTAGTGATCTCGATTTTTAGCCCTGTTTCTTCTTCAATCTCCCTTATGGCTGCATCCCTAATTTTTTCACCGAATCTCAATCTACCGCCTGGTATTGCCCATTTGCCCTTTCCTGGATCTCTAGAACGTCTTACTAATAATACCTTATCATTCTCCCTGATGAATACGCCGACACCCACTATTATTTTTTTAGACAACAATTTCTAATGAATTATAAGTTAGAAAAATATGATATTAGTTTTTCGTAATTGTTTATTGAGACTTCGAGACGCTGTCAGTCTCCATTGTTTTTATTCCTTCGGGGATCTCTGGGAATGTTGATTTCATCCGCTGAGCTGCTATTTCCGAGGCTTCTTGAAGTATCTTCTGTGCCTCGCTGTCTGATACTGAGACATTCATTACGGCGCCTGAGACTGTGCCTGCTTCTATTATTAACCCCTCGAGGATTTCATCGACATGTTTGAGGTTTTGAGCGACTTCAGGCACGATTCCTGAGAGATCTGACTGTACTTGCTTAATGATTGTAGTGGCGGGTCCAAGTACGTGCATTACATCGCCAAATTCTTTCACTGTCTCGAGCCTGAGGATGACTTTTTCAAGCGATAGCTGGCTTCTGACCACGATTCTTGACATTTTTCGGAGTTGCGCTATTTCGTTGGCATATATTGTTGCCCTCCCAACGTCACCCTCTTGCTGCGCCCTAACACATTGCTCAAAAAGTTCTTTGCCGCGCCCTATTAATCGCTGGCTAGTCCGATTGAGCTTCTCCGACTGGATCTTCAACGCAGTAATTATTTCCAAGTATCTACCATCAGAGGAGAATGCAGTTCCTCCACCTCCGCTTCGGCTGAACGGATTCTTCATTTTTATCACTTTCAGTTTTCAGTCTCTACGATCGGCGTATTTAATTTTTATCAACTCAAGCTCCAGAGAATTTTCCCGTGAATACCAAGAGCTTACATGAGGCGTTGGAAAATCATCTTGGTTCCTAGCTCTGGATTTTTACATTTATAAGTAAACGCGGCTAGATCCCATCTTAGGGAAGCGTGGAGAAATATGGGAAGATTAGCGGTGATAATGACTGACTTTAAAGAGATCGCGGGAAAAGAGCGGGGGCTATACCCCATCAATAACAGGCCCGTCATGGAGTATGTTCTCGAGTCAATCCCCGATGAAGTAGAAGAGATAATGATCTCGGTTCGTGGTGAAAAAGAGGCAGAAGCCTATAGTTCCCTAGCAGATAAGTTCTTAGCACGCATCTACTTAGCCGGTAACAAAATGATGGGCCCCCAACTAGCGAGTATTATGGAGGAATTCCACGATGAAGATACCTTCTTAGTATTGCCATGCGATGCGCCACTAATTAAAATGGAGTATAATAGTTTCCTATTCGATGTCTGTAGAAAATTCTCAGCCGCCATTCCAAGAACGTCCGACGACAAGAGATATTATTTATTCTCTTCTTATAGGTCGTCCGAGTTTTTGAGCGCCTACAACAGATCATCAACTACAGAGATGGACGATGTGGTGTCTAAGATGCGCAACGTATTATTCATAAACGTGAATGCACTAAAAATATTTGATGACAAACTGAACATGTTGCTAAGAGTAACAAGTATAGAGGAAGCGAGAAGAGCCGAAAGAGTAATAAAATCAAAAGAAGAATGAGACTTAAAGATGGTAACCATCAATGGGACTGGCAAACGACTGGACTCCAGTCATAACGAGTATATCAAAACTCGAGAAGAGATATCGATTAATCAATAGAGTAATTTCTCTCGGACTCGACATAAAGGTTCGCAGAATGGGAGTCAGGCTTGCTGGTCCTCCGCAAGGCTTAGTTCTGGATGCCGGAGCAGGAGATGGATCGCTAACGATCGAATTACTGAAAACATCTAATAAGCTAAATGGCTTAGTTTTGCTAGACCCCCTTATGAACATGTTAAAAATTGCGAAAGAAGTTGTGAATGATTATAGAGCTCATTATGTAGTTGGTCTGCTTGAGGCTCCGCCCTTTAGAGACTCATTATTTGATAAAGTCTATATGGCCTTCTCGCTACGTGACATGTATGACCTAGATAAGGCCTTAAGAAATTTATTCTCGATTATGAGGAAAAATGCAAAATTAACCGTGATAGATATCGGCAAGCCTGATCATAGATCGTTGCAGCTTGTTTTCAGTATTTACTGGAGCGTCTTCGCGCCGTTCCTAACATTATTTACCGCCCCACGAGCATGGAGACTAATATATATGATTCATCCCACCTACAGGCGATTACTAAGAAATTCCAAGCTTATTGAGCAGGTCGAGAGATACTTCAAGCTCAGTTTATTTAAACAGTTATTCTTCGGAGGAATCGTTATAATTATAGCTAATAAGTCTTCGTAACAGTTGGACTGTTATGCTTAATTATCTGCACTCCTCATCAATTGTTAGTAGAATTCATGATTGATACTGGAGAACTATTGAGACGGTTGGGATATGAATGCTATGAATTAAGCGAAGAGAAGGTTACTCCTAACCGTGTAAATCTCACATTTTCCGACATCATCCCGGAATTAAAAAATAAGGGCATAGAAATTGGCTCTAGCCAGTTATTTGAGCACCAGTTAAATTCATACAATGCTCTCTTAGCCGGTAAAAACATAATTCTCAGGTCTGGAACTGGTTCTGGAAAGACAGAGGCATGGTTCATATACACTGCTCGTAAAAGATGCAAAACACTCGTGTTGTATCCTACGCTTGCGTTGTCGAATGATCAGGTGGTGAGGCTTAGGAGATATGGCGAGGCGGTGGGTTTAAAGGTCATGATAATAGACGCGCCCACTAGGACTCGAATCGCTGCTGAGAGAGGATATAGAACCGTGAGGAGAGAGGTAGAGAGCGCGGACATAATTTTGACTAACCCTGCATTCTTACTCAGCGACTTGAAAAAACTTGGAACAAATAAACCTCCATTACTCAGAGAATTTCTTTATAATCTTTCTTTTCTAGTCATAGATGATTTTGATTTTTATTCGCCGAGAAGCATCGCGATACTTCTAGGGATGCTCAGAATAATTGGGCGCTTAATAACGCGTAATTTCTTGATCGCTGTTTTAACAGCCATGCTTGAGAATCCAAACGAGGTGGGAGAGGCACTAAAGACGATAAATGGCCGAGAATATGAAGTAATAGAGGGCAGAGCTTTCCACCCTGAAAATAAGACATACATCGTAGTTGGAAAAAACTTGAAAAAGATCTGGGAAGACATACGAAAAGAGAGGGATAAGATTGAGAGGCTGAACATTGGTAAAGACGTTATCGTATCGCTAGACGACTATGAAGCATTCAAGAAGAATTTCTATAAAATTCTGGAATTGGCTAGAATTGCCGGAGTAAAGATAGAGGAAGAACCCCCGAGCTATTTGGATATCTTATCTGCGTATGCTGAAGATCAAGGAATCACAATTGTGTTCACTAGAAGCATCTCTAAGTCAGAGGAGATCGCGAGACTCCTATCAGAACGTATAGGCGAGGGGAAGGCCTATGCTCACCATCATTTGATCGATAAAAACATCAGAGAGAGCATTGAAGAAAAGGCAAGGGAAGGCAGAGTAAAGATATTGGTATCTCCGAGAACGCTTTCACAAGGCATCGATATCGGACAGGTGATACGGACTGTCCATATTGGGCTGCCTGAGAACCTACGAGAATTCTTGCAAAAGGAGGGCAGAAAGGGTAGAAGAGAAACGATTACGAGGACGGAGAGCGTCATTATTCCACAGCATTCATGGGACTATAATATACTCAGAAGGGGAACATTAGCACTCATTAAATGGCTCAACCTGCCGAGAGAGAAGATTATCCTAAACACTCGCAACAATTACATAACATTATTCACTGGATTGTTCAAGATGAGTAGACGGTCTCTATTAACTGATTTGACTGAAGAAGAGCTCAAACTACTTGAGTCGCTGAGACTCAGAAAGGATCTACAACTAACTAGGGAGGGCAAAAGAGCTTGGTTGAAAATGAATTTTTACGAATTCGCAATCCCACTCGGAGTGAAAAGACTTAGGAAAAAGAATGACCATTTTGAGCAGCTGGAAGACATATCACATGTTGACTTGGTTGAAAAATTTCAGGTAGGATGCATAGACTATACATCGGATGGGGTAGTCACTAGGCATGTTAGATCGCAGGATAGTAGTAGGGCCGTAACTTCAGTGATTGTTGAGGACCTAAATGAATCCACGTTGATGAGGTATGAGGAGCTATCCTACCCTCTAGAAGAGTATTACGCAATCAAGAGGAAGTGGGGAGAGCCGGCATCTATAAGATCAGACTACTACTCTGGTAGGCTACACTCAGATGTGCAATGCGTAGTTAAGGCGCCTGAAGGATTTGATAAATACGTAAAAATACCCAATCACGTACAGTGGCGAATTAGGAGTAGACACTACAGGTATTACATGGTGGGGAATAATACCGTCATAAGCCACGACGTAAAGAGTATCATTGTTCCAGCATCGACAAATGGAGTATATTCTGATTACACTTATGGAATGCTGCTTGAGTTGGATCCTACGGATGATCCAAATTTGCTCAGGCTTGGTTTAGCCTACATAGAATTAATAATGAGAAGGACTCTAGCGATTCCACTCGATACTATTGAGTATGACGTCGCAGTTGTTGGTGATAGGAAGTTCGTGTCAATCCATGAAACTGAGTCTGCTGGACTACTAGAAGTATTAGACTGGCTATCATTTAAGAAGAACGTAGAGGAATACAAACCCGACGAGCTAGATGAATTCCTGATTGAGGAAATCAACGAAACAGCATACTCCACCTTACTCGCGAGGGGAATGGACTGGAACGTGGCTAAGCACTACTCCCTAAAGATAATCGATCAGATATTGCTTAGAAAGACAATGAAGCTTAAACTAGGCGAAAGGGAGATCGTCATTCCACTACCTAGCAAGTCACATAAAAGAGCCGTCATAACTGCAAATAGATACGTCCTCGATCCATACGGCGCCGTCATGATTTACTGCGTAGGCGTCTATGATGGAGAGAGATTTTATGTACCAATAGGGTTTAAGACGCCGGAGGGGACTGATGAATCATATCTAGAGGCCTCGGCAATTATTTCTAAAAGAATAGACGAGAACTTCACAATCTATGTATATGACTCGTCACTGTTAAAAACAGTATTTAGTAGTTTAAACCTGAAATCGCTTGAAACAAAACTTATAGGGATAGAAATCGTCGGGTCAGTCGTGGATGTTAAGAAAAAAATTGCTGAGAAATTAAGCGAGGGGTTGCCGCTTAGTGAGGTGGAGAAATTGATTGGCCTGAAGAGAGAGTCAAATCCTATAGACATAGCCGCAGAGGCGGCCAGACTCTCACTCGACCTATCGAGCCCAAACTGGCGCAGAATAATCATTGATAGACTCGGCCCCATCATTGAAAAGGTGACCGTCGATGACCTTAGAAATACGTATCTGCTGAGTTTTATCTTGGAGCGTGACTATATATGAGAATTTCTTAGCCCTTGACAACGCCTATTGGTACTAAACGTGCAACCTTTCGGCTTAGTCCTACTTGATGTGCAACTTCCACTACCTCGTCTGGATCTTTATATGCTTCTGGCACTTCCTCGACAATTGTATCCATCGTGTCTGCCTTTACGTATATTCCTTTGCTCTCTAGTAGCCGTATCACTGTGTCGCCTCTGTAATGTCGCTTTGCACCTGCTCTACTCATCATTCGCCCAGCTCCGTGTGCTGTGCTTCCGAAGCTAAGTTCTAGTGAGTCAGGCATCCCGACGAGCACCCAACTTGCGGTGCCCATGCTTCCAGGTAGAAATACTGGTTGTCCATGGTCTCTATATGTTGTGGGTATCATCGTGCTGTAGTATTCATGTCCTCCTGGGAAGCTCCTTGTAGCTCCTTTCCTATGAACAAATACATCCCTTAGCTCTCCATCAACTTTATGCTTCTCAAGCTTAACTATATTGTGAGCCACGTCATATACGATCTTCATCGAGAGGGAATCTGCAGGTTGCTTGAAGACATGCTCGAAGCTTTGCCTGACCCAGTGACTGATGGCTTGTCTATTTGCAAAGGCAAAATTGACGGCACATCCAAACGCCATTAGATACTGAGCTGCCTCGGGGCTGTTAGCCGGTGCGCATGCAAGCTCCCTGTCAGGTAGCCTCAAGTTGTATTTATGGACGGCGCGCTCCATAACTCTCAGGAAATCGCTACAGATCTGATGCCCATACCCTCTGCTTCCAGTATGGATGAGAACTGTGACCTGTCCTTCCTCATGGATTCCCATGACCTTTGCTATATTCGGGTCAAATATCTTATCTACTCTCTGAATCTCTAAGAAGTGATTGCCACTTCCAAGCGTCCCGATCTGGGCCTCGCCCCTACTCTTGGCCTCTCTGGAAACTATCGATGGGTCTGGGTCCGGAATATCTCCAGTCTTGTATCGGGGATATCTACCCTCTTCCTCTATGTGCTTATAATCATCACTCCATCCAAGCCCATACTTCTCTATGACGTACCTAGCACCCTCCATCGCAATCCTATCAAGATCGCTGTGAGTTACTCTAAAGTCACTTCGACGTGAACCCAGCCCGGCGGGAACGTTCAGAAATATGGTGTTTATAAGTTCTCTTATCCTCGGCAACACGTCCTTAACGTGGAGATTTGTAACCATCAGTCTAACGCCGCAGTTGATATCGTATCCAACTCCTCCAGGAGAAACGACACCCTCAGTTGCGTCCATTGCCGCCACGCCTCCAATCGGGAATCCATAGCCTTCGTGAGCGTCTGGCAAGACGGCCACGTGCTTCATAACGCCAGGAAGCGTGGAGACGTTGACTGCCTGTATCAATGTTCTATCTGATAGCATCTTCTGTAATAATTGTTCGGACGCATACACGTAGACTGGAGTCTTCATATCTCCACGATATTCTTTCGGAATCAGCCACACATTACTTGATACTCTCTGAAGTGGAATCTTGGCACTCATACTGTATGTTATACAGGCAGGGCATTATTTAAAAATACATAAACTACAATGGTTGCTCAATATTTCATATATCTTCCTCGATATGCATCTGTCCCCGTGTTGATAATCACGTCGTGATAAGTCCTAGACTTGGGTAATTCTTTATGAACTCGATGACGAGCGATTTATATGTATATGCCTGCCCATCCCTTGTTCTGCTAACCGGGGCAGATAGGCCGACTAGTCTTCTAAATATTTCATCTGCACCATTATCCTTAATAAGGTAAACGTCGCTGCCCATCTCTTTTTTCGATATGAAAACGAGCGGAAAAACCTCGGCGTCCATGCATTCGCGGCCCAGCAATTCTGCCGCTTTAATCAACTCGTTTCTATTGAAGTAATGTCGATCACCGTTTGAGAGTGGGACAGATGGTTTTTCCATGAATAATAGCTGTCGTAGTGAGAGCCTTTTGACAGGCATCCCAGTGCTGAGCCTTTTGAGATGTTCTGCTAACCACGCTTCGATAAATGAGTCTCTGGAGACAAAATTCTCTCCCATTCTGGAGTCTTATCAGTAATTAGTGAGGAATGTGTATATAAACTAGGCCTCCCAACTTATCATGGTGACGCTTTGGTAAAAGCAGCACAGCTATTCGTAGGGACAAGGAAGGAGGCCGTAGCTAGGCTTATGGTAGTCCCTGGGCATGGCAGGGTCTACATAAACGGAGTACCCGTAGAGCTGTACGGCAACGAGATCGCTCGCGAAAAAATTCTGACACCACTAAGGCTAGATGACAAGTTTGTCAAAACACATGATTTTAAAATAAAAGTTGAGGGCGGAGGCATTATAGGGCAGGCCGACGCATGCGCAATGGCGATTGCAAGAGCTTTGGCAGCCCACTCAGAGGGCTTAAAATCAAAGATCCTCCAATTTAACCGCTACCTTTTGGCTGGCGACCCTAGGAGGACAGAGCCCAAAAAACCCAATAGGAGATCTGCTAGACGCTTCAAGCAGAAAAGCTACAGGTAGTTGTATGGACTAGGATTCTGTAGAAGCGTTGAAGAAAGGGTATTTAAACTTCTTGATCAGTGAATTGGACGGATATGATGTTTCCAATTAGGTGCTTCTCGTGTGGTGCGCCCATAGCGGATAAGTGGGAGAAATTTGTAGAAGCTGTAGAAGGCGGAGAAGATCCTGGAAAGGCATTGGACCGACTTGGAATCACTAGGTACTGCTGTAGGAGAATGTTCTTATCCCATGTTGAGTACTTCGATGAAGTTGTCCAGTTTGAGACATGGTTCGGAAAGGGTAGATAGCATATGACCTACACGATGAAAGACATCAAGGGAAGAGTAGTTTATGACAGCCGAGGCGATAAAACGGTCGAAGTAGAGGTAAATATTGATGGACAAATAGGTCAGGCTGCGGCACCCTCTGGAAAAAGCAGGGGGATAAGGGAGGCTGAGCCATTCCCGATGGGCGGTCCTGAAGCCGCTGTAGAAACGCTACGAAGAGAGATTGCTCCTAAATTGATTGGGATGGTGGTCGAGAACTATGAGACGGTAGACAAGACGTTGGCCGAGCTTGATGGGACTTGGAATTTTTCAAGGATCGGTGGAAATACGGCTCTAGCAATCTCCATCGCCACAGCCATAGCAATCTCAAAAGTAAAGCGACTGCCTCTCTATGCCTATCTAGCCGCTACATCTAAGAATGAGCCAGCTCTCCCCCTCCCTCTAGGAAATGTGATAGGCGGAGGTAAACATGCAGGGCCCGGAGCTCCGGAGATACAAGAATTTTTGGTAATTCCAAGAAATCCAAATACAATCTATGATGCAGTAATGGCTAACATTAGGGTGCATAAAACTGTAGGAAGACTATTGGAGGAAAAAATCAGTAACTATCCATTAGGTAAGGGTGACGAGGGAGCCTACGCACCACCCATAAGCGTTGAGGCAGCACTGGAGGTACTTTACGAGGCTACAAAGAAAGTTGAGGATGAGCTAAATGTCAAAATGTCGATCGGAATAGACGTGGCGGGCACTAATATCTATAATCCAAACAGCGACAAATATGTCTTAGCAAGCGCTGGACTCTATCTTGACAATGAGGGGTTCCTCCAATATTTAGCCGAGCTAGCAGACAAATATGAGATAATCTATATTGAGGACCCATTCAGGGAAGATGATTATGAATCGTTTAGAAATCTTTCAAGAGTACTACCAAAGACATATGTTTGTGGTGACGATTTAGTCGTCACAAGGGCGGAGCTAATCAGTAAAGCTGCGTCTATAGGTGCTATAAGAGCCGCGATAATAAAGCCGAATCAAGTCGGCACACTATCCCTTACCTGGGACGCGGTAAAGACTGGTAAAGATCATAATCTCCTCCTTATAGCTTCGCACAGGTCTGGGGAGACGACAGACCACTACTTGCCCCACATAGCGGTTGGCTTTGGATGTAAGGTTATTAAGGCAGGAATCATGGGAGGAGAGAGAATAGCGAAAGCTAACGAATTGCTGAGAATGGGCGAACAGATAAGTAAGGTTCAGAGGTTGATGAATGGTTGAGCGATAGCACCTACATAAGCCCTGAGGTAGAGCTGCAAGAGCTACTAGTAAAAAGCGGTGTCCACCTGGGCGCAAAAATAAAAGTAAAGCATATGGAGAGATTCATATATAGACTTAGGGCCGATGGTGTCTATCTTTTCGACGTAAAGAAAATACTGGAGAGACTCAACATTGCGGCTAAAATGATTGCGATGAACGACTTAAACAAGGTAGCTGTCGTATCCACACACGTCTATGGAATAAAGGCAGTTCAGAAATTCTGCGAGATAACTGGCGCTATTCCAATTGCGGGTAAGATCCCCGCCGGAATATTTACGAATAGAACTTTAAAATACTATCTTGAACCCACATTAGTGGTTGTTTCTGATCCAAGATACGACATACAGGCAGTCATTGAAGCAAGCATAGCTAGAAAACCAGTAATAGCCATGTGTAGCACCGACAACGTCTGCAGCAATATAGACTTGATAATACCAATGAATAACAGGGGTAGGACATCGCTACCATTCGCATTCTGGTACCTAGCAAGAAGAGTACTCATCGAGAAAGGATTAGCAACACCCGAACTGCTCGAGAAAATAACAATTGAACAGTTTACGACTCAAGCAGTGACCGAAGAGGAAGAATAAATAATTCATATTTTAGTTGTAGTAAATATGTTGAACCTTGCAGTGAATAACGTTTATTAATGAAGTTAGGAAAATAGTACTAGAGACTCAGTAATGCTCGATGTTAGGAATTTGATCGTTAAGGTGAATGGAAAAACTATCTTGAAAAACATCAATCTAAAAATTAAGGAAGGCGAGATACATGCTTTGCTTGGTCCCAACGCTTCTGGCAAATCAACACTTGCCTACACAATAATGGGTCTGCCAAGATACGAAATCATAAGCGGAGAGATATGGTTTAGAGACATTAACATTACACATCTGCCAATAGAGGAGAGGGCAAAGTTAGGCATCGCACTAGCTTTTCAGAATCCACCCGTCATAAAAAATGTTAAGCTCTCGCTTCTCCTAAAACGGATTTCAAGAGATAAAGCCATGTTTGATATAAAGGGCCTCCCCCTAAGTCACGACTTTATGGAGAGAGAAGTCAATGTTGGTTTTTCTGGCGGTGAGAAAAAGATCTCGGAGATAATACAGATTCTATGCCTTAAGCCAGCATTTGTTATTCTTGACGAGATAGATTCAGGACTCGATATAATCAATCTTAACAGATTAATGAAGATAATACAGGAAAAATTGATCGATAATGGTGTCTCTGTGCTTGCCATAACTCATAGGGGAGACATCCTCCAATTTTTGGATCCTGACGCAGCACATGTAATGCTAAATGGGGAAATAATATGTTCATCAAAAGATTGGAGAAAGCCCTGGGAAACAATCCTGAGGTGTGGTTATGAAAAGTGTGGAGAGTGCAAAGAGCGGGAATTACTTACAGATTGATCACATAATTAAGAAGCTACTCTCTTCAGAGGGAGTAATTCTTAAGCCAAGCCCCGAGGCCTACGACGAATTCGACGAAGTGAAAAAATATTTTGATCAAAAACCAGAAGAGGGATACATGATTTGGATAAAGAAACAGATAAAGCACCCATTAAGCACCTGCATAGCAATCTCTTCCCCTAAGGTTCACCAACGACTAAATAATCTTGTCATAGTTGAGAGCGGCATTGAGGCCGAGCTTTACAGCATCTGTAACGCTGTAAAGCCAATTTTATGCGGAATACATGAAGGCCACACAAAAATAATACTAAAGGAAAATTCCTCGCTTAAGTTAAGACATTTTCATAAGTGGGGTACTTCTGACAAGGTAAAAACTACCTCCGAAGTGGTTCTAGAAAAAGGAGCTACATTGTTTAGTTTTTATAAATGTATAAGCCCTCTAAGAAAATTAAGAGTGGAAAGCAATGCATTGCTAGGTCCTAATGCCTCAGCCAATTTTGAAGTATCGATACTAGCTAAGAATGAGGAAGCGGAGCTTTTCGAGACGATGATCCTTGATGGAGACAACTCGAACGGAGTCATAAAATTAAGAATGATCTCGGATAGTAACGCGAGCATAGTTTCTCGCAGCAAAATCGTTGCCAACGGAGCAGGGAGAGGACATATTGATTGTATGGGATTATTGTTATCCAATAATTCAATCATAAGTTCTATCCCTGAGATATTTACTAAGAATAAGGGGGCTATTCTTACGCATGAGGCTTCGATAGGAAAAATTTCTGAAGAGGAGATATATTATCTGAGAAGTAGGGGACTATCGGAAGATGAAGCGATTAACCTTATAATTACTGGGTTTTTGGGAGAGACGCTGTTACGCTGACCAAATGATGAATAAAATAATGGTCTTATGCATCAAAGTATAGATAGAATTCGTATGGATGCGGCATGCTAAAGACTTGGAGGTGCATATTTTTCTCCATTGATACCATCGTTTCTATTAAGTCGCTGGTAAATACTGGTTTAAGAAACTCATTATCAGACTCTAGCTCTTCGGCCGCCTCAAATAAACTGCTTGGAAGCTGCCTTATCCCGTAGTTACGTCTAGCCTCGGGTGTAAAGTGATAAATGTTTGCATCAATTGGATCTCCTGGATCTATTTTCTTTTTTATTCCATCCAAGCCCGCCATCAGTATTGCGGCGAATGCTAGGTAGGGGTTACATGATGGATCAGGCGTTCTAAACTCAACACGCTTAGAGCTTGGCTTCCCAATTTGATAAACAGGTATTCTGATATTTGCAGATCTATTAGACTTGCTCCAAGCTATGTAGACGGGCGCCTCGTATCCAGGTACGAGTCTCTTATAAGAGTTGGTGGTAGGACAGACAATCGCTGCCAATGCACGACTATGTTCAATCAGTCCTCCCACATAGTATCTTCCTACCTGACTTAGCTCTGCGTACTTATCATCGGGGTCATAGAACAGGTTTTCGCCTCCAGACCAAAGACTTGAGTGGACATGCATTCCGGAAGCATTATCCATGTATACTGGCTTCGGCATGAACGTTGCCATTAACCCATGTTTCTTAGCAACATTTTTAACAACGTATTTACATGTCTGGACATGGTCTGCCATCCTCGTAAGCGTATTATAAACCATATCAATTTCGCATTGACCAGCAGTTGCAACTTCGTGGTGATGCGAGTCCACCCTTATGCCAAAACTATCCTTTAGGATGGTTGTGCACTCATTTCTAAAGTCCATTAATGTGTCTTGCGGAGTGGTCGGGTAATATCCTTCCTTAAACCTTATTGGGTATGAGCCAGAGTTCCAAGCGGCCTCAGTCGAATCTATCTCATAAGATACTCCCCTACTGGGTATGGATACGTCCCACCTCGCTTTGTTAAGGACGAAAAACTCGAGTTCAGGCCCCCAGTAAGACCGATCAATACCGAGCTCCTCGAGATATTTTTCCGCCTTTTGTGCTATCCATCTAGGATCTCTTGTGAATCGGCCCTTCCCATCTCCCAGATATACATCACATAGGACCCGAACCGTCTTGATCTCTCTGAATGGATCTAAAGCGATAGTGCCATAGTCAGGCATTAAAACCATGTCTGATTCATGAATGTCAACAAAGCCTCTGATAGAGGAGCCATCAAGCTTCGGAAAACCACTCTCATAATAGCTTTCATCCAGCCCATCCAGCATGATAGTTACGTGCTGAAGCTTGCCAGGGAGATCTGTAAACTGGAGATCTATGAATTTTGCTTCGAAAGACTTGACAATTTCCTTGACACGGTCTTTATCAACCGTCATTCCGCAACTAACCAGAGTTTAGGCCCATGAAGCCATATATAACTTTACCACCGATTGTTTGAATAATGTAATAAAAGTAAGACCAATTTACATAAATTATTAAATACCTTTATAGCAACTTTCTAATGGATATTTTTAAAGAGGGGCTTTTATAAATTGTATTAGGGTATAAATCCCGATGAAGAGCTAATGCCATCAATGAGGATTAAACAGAAACTAATCCACGTATCGTTGATGCTTCTATTAGTCATGCTTTTCTCCATGTATAGCTTAACTGGATCTAATTTTGGGCTAGCTGGAAAGAATTTTGCCCTAGCAAATCAAGCAAGAGTTGAATTTGAAGTATATTTAAAGACTGATAATGAAACAGTCGCACCCGCGAAAGACGCAGTAGTAGTTGTGGGTTTAGAAAGTAACAGGACAGACTCTATGGGTAGAGCATCAATAATGATAAGCCCGGGATCTTACAGTAGCTATGTAAAGCTGCCGGATATAAAATTGGCTCCTTATACGGACAAGTTGACGATCAAAAAAGACGGAAAAATTATTGTAAACTTTATAGTCAAGAAATTATATCCAAGTAGGCTTTCGATAGAGTCAATCGAAAATAAAACCATGATTAGAATTACCGTACGGATAAATGAAGGTTACAGGGCATACCTCTCAGATCCAGTCTTAACTTTGATCAGAAATAATGGGTCAATAACTACGGCTGCCGTGGGTCCTAATGGTCATGGATATTTTATTAACAGAATTACTCCGGGAGAAAGTTCAGAAATAATAGTTATGGTGAATGATGCTTTGTCCTATATTGATCCCCATTCAAGCTATGTTCCAGTAGAAATAATCAACGTCGTAAAATATGACTGATTATTTCTTATAGTGGTCTATCGCTGCTCTACACATTGAAAACAGAAGACCATACTTATCATTCGACTTTACGAAAGCAGATGTGAGAAGCACTCCATCTACGCCTAGGTCAAAAGCTCTAGAAACATCATCCATGTCAGTTATGCCTGCACCACACAGTATTGGGATATTCAGAGATAACTCATTCACTAGCTCGACGGTTTTTGTAATAATTTCAGGCTTAGCTTTTGCCACACTGATCCCTGTACCGATGAGTTCAGGTGCCTCGACGGCTAAAAAGTCTGGCCTAAGAGCAGCGCCAGCTATAGAAGTGAAAGGAGTATCAGTGCAAAGAACAGAGACTAAATCCTCCGCCCGAAGAGCAGCAATTGCTTTTGCAATATCCATTAGTAGTAATCTTTTTTCAGAGTGATTCAGCAGGCTTCCAACTCCACCAGCTTCTTTAACCGCATATGCAGTAATGTGTCCTGTGTAATTTCCGGGATCCTCTGCGTCTACATGCTGAGCCAATATTGGTATCTTCACCCTTCTTGATAATCTATATATGTCTGTGGCCTGTGCAGCTATGGCTACCGTGATTCCCGTGTCTCTACTAACCTTTTCAGCAATTAATGCTAGATTCTCAGCCTGCTGTCCCGTTGTTTCTCTGTGACTCTTAAAGTTCAATATTATTATTGGAGGTTCAAGCCTCATTCCCAAGTTTCACGGCTTATAAATTACGTTCCATAAAATAACTTCTTCGCATGTCTATGTCTCGTAGAATAGAAACATTTTAATAAGGTCAGAAGTATTTATTAGATTGAGTTATGAATAAACACGTAGTAAACAATCCATTCATACCCCATAACGAGGAAGAAATCGCTGAAATGATGCAAATTCTAGGGATAATGTCTTCAGAAGAACTCTTTAGAGACATACCAAGTGAACTTATAATTAATAAAGAGCCGGATTTCGAGGGGCCCCTTTCGGAAAAAGAAATGATCAGTCGGATCTTTAGCATTGCTTCCAAAAATATGTCCTTCCCGAAACTACAGCTACACATTGGCCAGGGAGCATATCTCCGATACGTACCCGCCGTTGTTAAGGAGATACTGAGAAGGAGCGAATTCCTAACTTCATACACGCCATACCAGCCAGAGGCATCTCAAGGAATGCTCACGGCTCTTTTCGAGTATCAAAGCTTAATGGCCGAGCTGCTTGATTTAGAAATTGTTAACTCCTCAATGTATGATTGGTCAACTGCGCTAGCTGAGGCTGGCAGGATGGCTATAAGACTAACCGGAAAAAAGAAGATACTTGTCGGTAGGTATATCTTTCATGAGAGATTAGAAACTCTAAATACATACATCGAGCCTATGGGTGGATCTATTAAAGAAATAGGATACACAAGTGATGGAAAACTCAAAGTCGACGAACTTAAGCAGAGTCTAGATGATTCGGCTGCCCTCTATATCGAGTATCCTAACAGCCTCGGATTTATAACTCAAAACCTAGACGAGCTGGCAGAAATTGTACACGCCAAGGGTGCATATTTTATTGTTGGTGTTGAGCCTACAGTTTTAGGAGTCCTCAAGTCGCCTGGTGAAATTGGCGCCGATATCGCGGTGGGTGAGGGCCAGTCGCTTGGACTTCCACTTTCCTTCGGAGGGCCATCACTTGGGATTTTTGCGTGTAAGGATGATCCCAAAATGCTGAGGAATATGCCTGGAAGGTTGATAGGAATGACTGAGGATGTAAATGGGGTTGATCGATGTTTCACTATGGTTCTTCAAACAAGGGAGCAGCACATAAAGAGAGAGAAGGCCACCTCAAACATTTGCACTAACCAGGCTCTAATGGCGATAGGTGTGGCTGCCTATCTCGCATTGTTGGGTAGAAATGGGCTAAGAGAGCTAGCTGAGTATATATTGACTTTGACGAGCATCGCGATGAAAAAATTCGCCGAGTTAAGATTTGTAAAAATCCCGCTTCAAGGGATACCGCACTACCAAGAATTTGCATATTCTGTAAGCGGATTAACAGCATCCCAATTGCTTAAGAAACTGCTAGAAAAAGGAATAATCGGCGGGTTTAATATCTCCGAACTCTATCCGGAGTTTGGAGAGTCGATAGTTACTTGTTTTACGGAGGTCCATGACCTAAGATCTGTGGAAAATTACGTTGCTGCCCTGACGGAGGTGGCTGTAAAATGAGCGAAGATTTCAGACAAGCAAGATGGAAGGAGCCTCTCCTGTTTGAGATCGCGAGGAAAGACGCAGATCGTTACAGGCCTGTTGATTGGAGCGATGAGCTATGCAAATATAGAAGCATTGCGATGGATACAATACCGAAGAATCTACTTAGAGGTGAGCCTAACCTACCGACGGTCTCAGAGGTAGAGGTTGTCCGTCACTTTACCAGGCTGACCCAGATGAATTACAGCGTCTCAACAGGATTTTATCCACTAGGAAGCTGCACAATGAAGTACAATCCAGTTGGGAATGAAGAAGCCGTGATGATTAATGAGCTGCTTAATGCTCATCCGTTACAAGACTTATCGACTGTCCAAGGCTGCCTAGAGATACTTTACAGGCTAGAAAAGATGCTATGCACAATTACAGGCATGGATAGATTCACGTTTGCTCCTGCAGCTGGGGCACATGGAGAATTTACAGGGTGCTTAATAATGAGAAAGTATCATCTCGATAAGGGAGAGAAAAGAAGAGTGATAATTGTTCCCGACTCTGCTCATGGTACAAATCCTGCCTCAGCATCGATGGCTGGGTTTGAGGTCGAGGAGGTCGAGTCAGATAAGAATGGCATGGTGAGTGTTGAGAAACTGAGAGAAATAATGGGGGAGGACGTTGCTGGACTGATGCTAACAAATCCAAACACAATCGGCGTATTCGAGGGTAGAATCAAGGAGATAGTCGAGATCGTCCATTCCTATGATGGATTACTATACTATGATGGGGCCAATCTAAACGCGATTGCCGGCATAGCTAGGCCTGGAGACATGGGTTTTGACATTGTACACCTAAACCTCCATAAAACATTCTCAACACCCCATGGAGGAGGAGGTCCCGGCTCGGGCCCGGTAGGAGTTAAAAAGAGACTAATCGAATATCTACCACCCCCATTAATATCATACTCTCCAGAAAAAGGGTATTATTTTGAGCCCGTAGGTAATAAGTCAATCGGACGGATAAGATCATTTCACGGAAACTTCCTAGTCTGTGTGAAGGCATATGCATATTTACTGAGGCTCGGATGGCGAGGGCTAAGAGAGGCGTCGGAGATGGCTGTACTCGCGTCGAACTACCTCCTCTCGAAGATAAAATCAATTGAAGGAGTCACCGTGCCGTACGCTCCAGACATCCCAAGGAAGCACGAGTTTGTGGTCAGTTTTAAAAAACTGCTTAAGGAAACTGGCGTCTCAACGAAGGATGTGGCCAAGAGACTGCTGGATTATGGATTCCATGCACCGACAATTTATTTCCCACTAATAGTAGAGGAGGCATTCATGGTCGAGCCAACTGAGACAGAGCCTAAGAGGGAGCTAGACAGATTTGCGGAGACCTTAAGACAAATAGTTAAAGAGGCATACACAGATCCGGAAAAAGTAAAAAATGCGCCCCATAACACGTCAGTAAGAAGGGTAGACGAGGTGAAGGCCAATCATCCCCGTTCGCTTACATTGAGCTGGAAAATGTATACAAAGAAGTCTCAAAGTGTTAGTAAGGGAGAGACGCAATGAAGCTAAGAGAGCCGGTCTTATTTCCAATTCACGAAAAATCCGCTAAAGAAATAACCGAGTTTGAGGGATGGCGTACACCGCTGTTCTACAGGTCACTAAAAGAGGAACACTACGCCGTTAGGAACAACGTAGGAGTATTCGACGTAAGTCACATGAAGAGGACACTGATCTCAGGAGCAGGAGCAACTGAGTACCTCTCCGAGATACTGACCATTGATGCTTCAAGACTTAAAGTTGGGAAAATGAAATATTGTTTACTGCTTAATGAACGTGCAGGCATTATTGATGATGGCACAATTCTGAGGGTGGGTGATAATGAATACGTCTTGACTACAAATGCGGCGACTGATCATAAGGTTCACGAATGGATTAGGAGTTTCACCAAACCATCGATAAATATAGAAGACATAACGGATAAAACAGCACTAGTAGCCATACAGGGGCCGCGTGCAGTTGAGTTAGTATCCAAGCTGCTTAATTTCGATGTGAGTGGTCTAAAGTGGTTTACTGGACAGTTCCTTAAACATGCGGGAATCGACATAATTGTAACTAGGAGTGGATATACCGGAGAGGATGGATTCGAGTTTCTTATAAAGACTGACAATTATCAGGAGGCAGGGAAGATATGGAATGAAATAATTTCGCTAGGCGCAGTTCCCTGCGGCCTAGCTGCTAGAGACGTATTGAGACTAGAAGCAGGATATCCACTTTCACAAGTTGACTTTGATGATTCGATAACACCTATAGAAGCCAGGCTTGAGTGGGCTATACAAATAAATGGACACGAATTCATCGGTAAGAAGGCATATCAAGAAAAAACTCAGCATCCACCTGAGAAACTACTTGTAGGGGTGGAGCTCGAGGAGCCGGGAATTCCTAGGAGAGGGATGAAACTATTCGAAGACGAAAACGAGGTAGGATATATAACTAGCGGGAACTTATCACCATCTCTAAAAAGAGGAATTGCTCTAGGCTATGTCTCGGGCAAAATTGTTGAAAAAGACCGAAAAATATTGGTAAAACTAAAGGAAGAATGCAGAACAGCAAGGATAAGACTGGCACCGTTCATCAGCCTGAAGATTCCAAGGTAAAAATCTTGAGTAAAGAAGAAGAGATTTTAATTAAGATTATTAAAAAGATTGGAGAAGAAAGGAGAGAAGAAATAGAGAAGAGAATTACCCAGCTCATCGGCGAGAATCCTCGTTTAACACGTCTGGGTGCTCTTTATCTAATCGGCGAAGAACTCGGCGTGTTTGAAGCTTCACGCGCAGAAGAATACGTGGTACCTCTCGGTAAACTTGTCGGAGGACTCAACAATGTCAATGTTGTGTGTAGAGTACTTGGCACGAGGGGACCATTAAAATCCGGCTCAACTGAGTACGCATACATGAGGCTAGGCGACAACACTGGCGTAGTATCCGCGATTGTCTGGAGCGAGCCGTTGAGAAAGATGGCGGATATGAATATTCTTGTCGGGGACGTCTTGTTCATTAAAGAAGCATATACAAAGGAAGGAGTGGATGGAAAGACAGAACTTCACTTAGGAAAAAACGCTATAATCAAGAAAATTGAGGACGCGGATATTCAACCTCTAGAAGCATTTTTTAAAGAAGAATTACCAACCGAAAAGAGAGGATTTGAGCTAGACGTCAAAGCAAAGATAATTGGACTCTCAGACGAATTTGCAATTGATCTCAAGCGCGAGACAACAACTTTGAGAGAAGCACTATTACTAATGGGAAAAAGAATATTAGGCATGACTGCTTGGAGAGAACACGTTAACCTATTAAAAAGCCTCATGCCAGGACAAATAGTTTTGATTTCTGGAGCAAAGTATGTAAAACGTAGCTTAAGCATCACGCCTAAAACATGCATTGTGCCGATTGACGCTACCACTGATTTATCATTACCAGAGCTGAAGATAACTATTCTTGATATAGTAGGGTCAAAAGACAGTGACAACATCTACATAATAGCGTGTTCAGATTATGTACTCTTTGCCAAACACCCTAACCTAGAGTTGGGAAAGAGCTACCTCGTAAAAAAATATGAGCTTATTTATGAAGATAGAAAATGGCTACTAGTGCCATTCGAATTGAGCGAAAAGCTAGACGCAGATGTGCAGAACCTCCAGACTACATACACTTTAAGAGAACTTTCAGAAGATTTATCCTACGTCTGCGTCGAAGGACGAGTTGGGATAAAGACTCCGCTCGCTACGCAGAAGTCGAAAAGTGGAGAGGAGATTGAGACCCTTAACTTTTGGTTAAGCGATGGCGAAAGAAACATTTATTCAAGAGTTTTTGGCAAAAATGCTGCTGTCCTCAACAATATTCCTGAAGGTAGTAAAGTGCGACTCAAATGGATTAAAGTCCGAAAGACTAGGTTTGGTAGCTTAGAAGTTATTTTAGACGACGTATCAAAGGTTGAGAGGCTTAAGGAAGATTAATGTCAGTGGAGTCTTTTATGTTCTTTACTGAAAAGTCACCAAAATCCTGAGTCTCTTTTTCGGTTGGCATTGACTCTGATCCGTATCTGTATCCGCTCAGTATTGATGCTTGTGCGCTCAGATTGCGCAGCTCCAGTACTCTTAAGGGTGGCCCGATACTTATTCCTTTGTTCCTCACAATTTCGAAGGTGTAGATAGTTGAGTCGGCTGGCGACCACCTCATCTTTCTTACGTATAGTGTTCTGATTAGCCTGCCTCCCACTCTGACGAGACCTATCACGATTACGCCGGATGATAGGTATTCTTCATAGCCGAACCTGCTCAGCTTGTTCGAGCCTGTTGGGATATCGCATGTGATAACCGTGGTTGCGCCTATTCTCTCCTCTAGGAATAGAATTATCTCGCGAATATATTCGCGCACTGCAAATTCATCTCCTGCTCCAAAAGCCATGGCAGAGATTGGGTCTAACACGATTCTAGAGACCTTGCCTCCTCTAGTCATTTTAATTATTGTATCTATGTATGCTTTGCTGTCCTTCCTGTATTTGCCGAGGTCTTCGGAGTATATCCTTATCTCAAATGGGTAAAAATGTCCTGCCTTGTAATAGCTCCAAAAATCCCAGCCCAAAGTTAATGCGCCGTCAAGCACTGCAGATATTCTCTCGTCTAGAGATACATATGCGACGTCTTCGCCTTTTTGGAGCCCATCCATTAAAAACTGCAGACTCATGATTGTTTTGCCAACACCTGTCTCGCCAGTTATGAGGTATGTCTTCCCCCGTATGAATCCTCCACCGAGTATTCTGTCCAGCATGGGTATGCCAGTAGAGACTCGTTCGATCAGCATTACAGTATTAGATAGTATAAGGATTATTTAAGTGAAACCCTTACAGGCTATCCGAATATGCTACCAAAACCTGCTAGGGCACTCTCATCCTCTTCCTGAAGCTTTTTTAATACTTCTTCTACCTCTTTGGCCTCAATTTCTTTTGCTGATTCACCGATGATTTCTTTTATTCGTTTAAGCTGCTCCTCGGTGCCTATCACTCTTATATAGTATCCTTCTCTCCCTGTCAAAAGCTTGGCATCCTTGAACACGATGTTGGCCCTAGAGGTTATTTCATCGCTAAATAGTGTCTGTCTTACCTTTTCTAAATCCTCCCCTGAGATTAAATAAACTTGCTGGCCCTCCATGACCGACTACGTCAATTCATGTTTGAGCTACTATATTAATGCATCATGCGGCCGGTGAAAATTTATCTACATGGGCATTGGAGGATAGAGATCGCTGAGAATCTTGACTCTTAATGAGGGGGCAATAGTGAAGAAGATAGACGACCTAGGATTTGAGACTGGGATTATCTATGAAACCATAATTACATCAATGGATCGTCTTGGCAAGCCTCACGCCGCAACTATGGGGGCATTATTCGAGAAGTCGGGCGGCTCAGTGCTATTCAGGATTAAGGCCTACCCTTCAAGCAAGACTGGAGAGAACTTATTACTCACACCTTTCGGCGTCTTAAACGTCACTGACCCAGAACTGCTTGTGGAGGCGGCACTTGACTTATGCGCAGAATTTGATTACGCCGAGTCAAATTCCATCAAGGTGCCACGACTAAGTAGGGCTACGGCTTGGATCGAGTTCAGGGTTATTAACGCTACGAGACGTGACGAGCTGGTAGAGTTTACATGTTCGCCATTATACGTGGGACACCTCGAAGTGAAGCCTAAACCATACACGAGGGCGGTATTTGCATTAATAGAGGCTGCCATTCACGCCTCGAGGATCAAGCCCTACAAGGAGATGGGACTCTCGGATAAGGCCTCAGAGCTATACGAGTCAGTCAAGAAGTATTTAGAGATAGTCGAGAGAGTTGCACCAAACTCGAGATATGCATTAATAGCCCGCAAAATTAGGGAGAAGTATCTTTAGATTTTGAAAAAGTGTCTCTAAACAAGAATAAAATGTCTATCAAGATCACTGTAAAAATTATTAGATAACTAATTGGGTAGTAGCGTTCGTCTTTTAAAGCCAGTGCTAGGTATCCAAGCCCCGTCCAGTAGGGAATTTTTATGCCAGTCCACTTTCCCATTATCTGATCCTTAGTTATGGGTGACCAGGGGTCGGGATCCCTGTTTGCGTCTCCCTTAGTTATAATCCCAGCTGGTGTCTTGGCAATAGCCCTGTGAATGATTGGTGTATCGTAGCCCCACACCTTGAAGACTATTACGTCTCCATTTTCTGGAGACGCCCTAATTGCGTCGTAGTTAACGCCCGTTATTACGAGTATATCGCCTACCTCTATGACTGGCCTCATGCTTCCAGATTTCACGACAACTAGTGGAGAGGGCGTACCCATAACTACTCCAATTAGCAGGAATATCATTATTGCTAGGAATACTGTTGTTCCTAGCAACAATAAGCTTCGAGCCACTCCCTTGCAAAGGCTCAAACGTTTTTCTTTATCGGTTTCCGCTGGGGTCTCTTCCAATCCGTGCCTCCACCTCCACGAGCTGCACCTCTTCTAGGAGCCCTAACCCTAAAAGACATCACTAAGCTGGAGATAGCGATACCTCCCAATGAAGCTGAAGCGATTAAAGACGTGAGTAATTGCAGGTTGTTGATTCTTTCCGCTAAGAGGACCTTGGATCCCACTTCATTAACAGCTATTGAGTAGGAGTATTTCTTTCCCTCGATCGTGTATTCTACGTCATATTCGCCCTTTGCGAGAGAGACTATGACTTTTCCTTCACTATCAGTACTGCCAGTCGTTATCAATTTATCATCACGTACAAACTTAACATCTATGCCTGATATTGGATTCTCAGCCAAGTCGATTACAAATAGCGATACCTCATAGACCTCTGTCGGTATGCTTACTTGCGTGGGCCCGTTGTGTTGAACCATCTTCTCACCCACCTTTACTCCCTGGTACTCGACCCAGACATTGTAATTCGAGGCGGGCAGCTTGTACTGGAAAACCCCGTCCCTAATATCGCCAGCAACTATTTCTTCGCCGTCTTTTTCAAAATGGATACGCGCATTTTCGAGTGGTACGTCTCCTCTCTCAGTCGATTTGTAGGCGTTTACCTTCATCGTATAAATCTTCGCGACAATTTCGATTAACTGACCGTCCCGCTCTATCTTAAGAGAGTCTTCATACACAGTCACTGTTAGGTACTTTACCCTGATAGTCATTGTTCCGTTAGGTACTAGGTTTGCGGTGATTGTGCCATTCTTATCCAACTTTCTTTCTAGTTTATAGTCTCCCACAGATCCCTCAAGCTCACCATTGATCAGAGGCTCTTTTTCGCCGTCCAGCACTTTTATCCCTACCTTATACACTCCGGTGCCAGATATTGTCAACGTGGTCCTAGTTGGCGAGAGCTCCTGAGGGCTGGAATAGACTCTTACTCCCTTGTAGTAGATAGTTGTTGTGACGCTGGTAAGTGGAACTTTCTCGAAGACCGCCGCTCCATCGCTGTCTGTCATCTTGGTGCTTTTATAGTCCCCTACAGACAACACGATGCTGGCACCTACTAGTTTATTCTCTGCGGAGTAGTCTAGTGCGGTAACTTTTACGTCTGACACGGAGGCAGTAATTTCAAATTTTGACTTATCGACCGATTCTTTCTCTATGACCCCCTCAGCGACCTGTATATTCATGTAGTAGAATCTGTAGTTGTATCTTAGTCGTAATAGTCCCTTTATGGTTGTGGAGTCCTCCGAGACATCGATTTCTCCTATCTTTTCTCCATTGCTAAACATTAATACTAGCTTTCCACTTAGTGGCTTATTATCGAGTGATAACGCAGTAACCTTTAACTCCTTTGAGTCTGGAGTTATCGTATAGATTGTTTGATGCTGAAGAGCCTCTAAGGTTCCAGACCCAACAACATCAGAGTCGAGTAATAGCTCGTAACTGTACTTGACCAGCGGGTAGTCGCGATAAGTTATAGATCCCTCGGCTAGTCTTTTTTCAACTTGGAAGTCCCCAATCTTTATTCTCAGAGACATGTCAGATGACGTGTCTTTAAGCTTGCCGAATAGCTCGCTGGTGGATACCTTGATGCTGAAATCTCCAATTGAGCCGGTTATGGACATTGCGCCTATGTCTGCTCCCTTGATGACACCGCTGTAGATCTCTGATCCCTCGAACAGAACTTTAAGTACATAGTCGCGGTTACCATAAACTATTCCGAAGTTAAGTATGCCATCGTTTGTGGTTGTCTCCGAGTAGGTGTTGCTGTCATACATTAGTTTGCCTGTAAAGGTAAATCCCGCGGCCGTGTTTCCAGACTTGCTCTTTATGTTTACTATAAGAGATTTTAATGGAAGATTCACGGGCATTATCTCGTTATTATTTAAGGTGAATGGGTCAGACTCGTACACGTATTCGGATCTATACTCAACCTTGAAGACGTAAGATCCAGACGGGAGGAGCTTGAATGTTGCATCGCCATCGGCCCCAGACTGTACAGAAGCGAATGGCTCTCCTGTCGCCTGCCCTATCCACAGCTTCACTACAACGCCCTTGACTGGCAGTTGGGAGCTGTCTTTCAGACGAAGCGTGAGCCGGTAAAGATTTAGGATAGGTTTGAACTCATATTTATCGGAGAGCGTAATTTCTTCAGAGCCAGTTACTTTTACTTTGTCTTCATACTTTATGTCCACCCGATAGGTCGTTCCATTAGGCAGGTTCTCAAACACTACATAGCCATTGCTATCCGTGACCTTTTCCTTATCCACTTCGGGAGTGGTTTGGTTGGATTTAATGTTTACCTTAGCGTTAGGTACCGGGTCGAGCTCTCCATAAGACATTACCCTAATCTTTACATTGAATACACCCACGCGGATCGTCTTAGGAGAGCTAGGCGACAAAAAGTTCCAATTCTCTATGATTCCAACTTCTCTCCCCAAATAAATTGCCTTAAGAGTGTATGGCACATTCTTCCAAGCAGTTAAAGTAACTTTACCGTCAGAGCCCGATGTTCCACTAGCTTCAATTTGCCCAGTAGTCGAGTCAATGAGCTGAACCTTGACATCCTTAAGTGGTGATCCGTGATAATTCTGAACAGTGATTGAAAAAGAGCCGTAGTTTGTGTCAGCAGTGGCTGGAGTAATGATTAATTGGAATAAAAATAAGACTATTGTTATGGCTGCCAGAAGGATTGCTTGCCTTGATTTCATTTATGGAAAATCTAAACTTGGAGAGTTTTAAGCATTACCATCACCTAAGCGGTAGGTAATCTGCCAGGTGTTAAAAATCCATGCCCTTGAGAAAGGGTCTATGATTATCGGCCGCTCACGGTCTCGAGAGTCCATCTCACCGAGTTTATTAGGTCTTTGAGCCTTGCCTCGTCCCTGTAATTTTTCACCAGTATCTCTGACACCCTGTCACCGTCGTAGACTATCTCGTACTTGATCATCTTCTCCCTATCGAGTTCTCCCAGCCTCACTCTCTCCTCGTCGTCCCTACTCATGGCTTCGAGAACTTTCCTTAGAAGAAAAGAGGAGAAGGGCTTGTCGTCCCTTCTAAGCTCTAGGTCTGGGCTGATCTGAAATCGTGCCTCATCCTTGGTATATGTTAGGGTTGCGAGAACTGCCCCGTTCCGGCTTCTAATGACCTTTATGGAGGGCTTCTCAGCCGGCATCGTTTTTGCCTGGGCCGTCTGCTCTGCCCTCCTTAAAACAAGAGTGTCGGCCCTCTTAAAACTTGCACCTGCTAGCAGCTCATCAATGTATGAGGTTATTCTCTTAATCATTTCGATCTCTTGGTTGAGCTCGATGATTTTTCGCTCCAGCCACGCCTTAACCTCAGCCAGTGCCTTCGCCTCCTCCTCTGGTGTTTCTTCTTCATTACTCAGGTCGGCTCTACCTCTTCCTTGGGCTGAATGGCCTTTAGCTGGGACTTATACATCTCGATGACCTCCTCGACGGTAGTCGCATCCTCAGGCGACTTATCAAACCTGTATCTTCCAGTAAATCTTGGAAATCTTATCGCTAGTCCAGCATCTTTCGCTATACTGCCAAACCCAGCAGTGTGGACTGGGCTCAGTGTTATCTCGTCGCCCACTATTTCGAGGACTATTTGGGGCATGACCCAGACGTCAGGCACCATGGTGGAGTCGACCCTCGGAGGCTTGTGAGGAACAACCAGCTGCTTCAACATCTCTGTGAGCTTGTCTAGGTCCTCATCCTTGAAGCCAGTCCCGACCTTGCATATCGACCTAAAAATGTCGGATGACTTGTCATATGCCGCGACTAGGACTGTCCCGAATTTGCCGCTTCTCTTCCCCTTCCCATAGAAGGCACCTATCACGACGAGGTCCAACGTGTCGGTGAGCTTGGAGACATAGCTACGCTTGTATTTTATCCATAGCCATCCCCTAGCCCCTGCCATGTATATGGACCTAGGAGATACGTCCTTGACTATTACTCCCTCGCATCCATCCTCCACCGCCTTCAGCATGTACTTATCAAGCGTCTCACAATCATTGACCTCTATGGCCTGCGTCAGTGACATGTCCTCGCTCATGTCGATGATCTCGCCGAGCATCGAGCGCCTCTCTAGCAACGGCTTATCGATGAGCTCTTCGCCATCAATTAAGAGGGCGTCAAAAAAGAAGAGTGAGACTGGATAAAGCTGGGCGGCCTTCTCTATCTCATACTTCCTTCTCCGATGCATCAACTCCTGGAACGGCAGCATGTCGCCCGTGTCAGGGTCAACCGCGACAGCCTCGCACTCTACGATGGCTTGTCTAGCCCTCAGTCGCGATCTGCACCTCTCAACTACGTCGGGAAATTGATGAGTAATGTTTTCCTGCCTCCTCGAGAATATCATTATATCTCCGTCGTTTTTATGAATCTGCATTCTTTCACCGTCATACTTGTATTCGGCTAATCCCCGTCCACCGAGCTTCTCAAGTATCTCCTTACTGCTGGACAAACGCTCCGCCAGCATCGGCCTTGCCGGCCTGCCAACTGCCAACTTTATCGACTTCACACCGTCCAGCCCGGCTCTTTTAGCCTCTCGGACAACTATCCCGATGTCTGACGAGATATTGTAGGCTCTCTCAAAGACATCTCTACTCTCTTTTGAGCCACCAAAAAGCGCTGAGACTGCATCTATTATTGTCATGTCTGCGACGCCGAGACGCATTTTTCCAGTCAAGAGCCTAATTATGTATTTAGCCTCCTTCGGCTGAGCCTGCGCAAGTAGTCCCGACAGTATCTTAACCTTGTTCTCTATCGCTCCTTCACCACTAATTCTCGCCACTTTATCAAGCTTGTTATAGACATCTAACACGGTTAGGGGTTGCGTGAATAATACCAGCTGGGATTTTTTCTGGGAGAGTAGCTCCTCAGCAACCTGTCCCAAGTCCCCTATCTTATTTAAGAGATCCTCAATCTTAGACTCGTCAACGCCTGTCACGAGCCTTAAGGCCCTTATTGCGAGCTTCTCGGCCACTCCGAGCTCGATCCCGACATAAGCTGGATATAAAGTGCCTAATGTTAGATACGCAATCTTATCGATCTCCTCTTCATCAGCCTCTTTAAACAGCTGTATGAGTATATCCCTCATCTCGAGTCTCTTCGTGGTAGACTCGAGTTGTTCATAGTATCTTACTAAAGTTGAGAATTCCATTCTCCCTGTCTATCAATAGTATTAACCAACCTTTAAGCTAATCCCTTCTCTTTTACGCCAAGTAATATCGAAGAACTAGCTGTAGATTACTCTGGCTCCTTGATTGTCCGCGGCCGTTAGGTATGCTTTAATCCCCGGACTCAAGTCTTTCGCCTTTGATATAACTCTTATTGCGTCCTCGCATCTCTCTGTAAATCCATACACTGCTGGCCCCCAGCTCGATTGGCCCACGCCTAGTAGTCCCTCACTCCTCATAAGTTCGACGAGTATTTCTGACGCCCTGTTGTATGTTCCTCCCTGAATGCTGCTGAATTCGCTACCTACCATCCTTTGAATTGACTCTACACCTTTTCCAAAAAGCTCTATGTCATGTTCTAGTATGCCTGGAATTACTTCATTCACTAAGCATGTATGAATATTCATTGTTGTTTGATCAGAATATCTTACCTGCCATAACGCATGTTCTTCCTCCTGGCCTGACAGCCCTTCTCTACTGTCAGGAATCAGGATTACTATGGGCCAGTCCTCTGGAAAGTTAAGCCTAAGTGCTGGCTGCTTTTGCTGATTCCTGCCCCTTCCAAGGCTAACTATGAAGCCCCCCGCATTGAAGGCCTCAACACCAATCCAGGAGTACTTACCCCTATTAGTTCTGAGTGCAATTTCATCAATTGCCAATTCAACGCCAGCTAGCCTAGACATGGCGGTGGCTGCCGAGAGGATGATCTGCGTTCCAGAGCCGAGGCCTACATGTCGTGGGGGATGCTCAAAAAGTTCTATGACTACGCCTAGATTCATTTTCATATCCGAGTAAAAACTACTTAATGCTGTAGCAATGTCTTCACTAAAGTCTCCTACTAGACGTAGGCCGACCATGTCTGACGTCTCCGCGTACAGAGTAGTTCGGGGCTCCTTTATTGCTAGGCCCATGCCCTGCCATGGCCTCGGCATATGACCATCAGACAGAATACCTAAGTGAAGCCTAGAGGGAGCGCTTACCTGCACACGCATCTTTCATTCAAAACATCCATGCTACTTTATTTAAACCATGAAGCTCGCCCATGTTAGCGGTTTCAGAATAGATAGACTTAAGTGGTATTTTCTGTTGGTGGAGAGGCTCTACATGCTTAAAGAAGCTAAAGAGCTACTGGGTGTTACTACTAAGGCTATTCAGCGTT